>Ga0105240_10013857_pt1 | contig 11041 bp, 9 predicted proteins | sample KBSC54metaG_FD_80426 | JGI IMG/M metagenome (GOLD analysis project Ga0105240, IMG submission 80426) | Corn rhizosphere microbial communities from Kellogg Biological Station, Michigan, USA - KBS C5-4 metaG | ecosystem: Host-associated > Plants > Roots > Rhizosphere > Soil | place: Michigan, USA...
AATGCTGAAGTATTGGATGTAGGATGTGGCAACGGCGTCATTTCACGCAGTTTGGGTGAAAAAGGATTTCATGTTCAAGGCGTAGATGTAAGTGCGAAAGCCATTGAAAAAGCACGTTCGCTGAATAAATTCAGTCATGTAAAATTTGATGTTTTAAGTGCTGAGCAACTAGTTGCCAATGGACAAAAATATCATGCAGTCATCTGTAGTGAAGTATTGGAACATTTGAATGATCCCGGAAAATTATTAAGTACACTACACGACATATTGGATGAAAATGGTGTATTAATCGTAACTGTTCCAAACGGAAAAGGGCCGAGAGAAGTGCTGGTAACCAAGACCGTTATATCTTTACAAAAGAAAAATAACTGGACATGGAAAATGGTTCAAAAAATAAAAAGAATGTTTGGCTATAAAGGAACTACTGTGCAATCAGATGCAGATAACCTGACGCATATTCAGTTCTTTACCAAATCTTCATTGGAAAATCTGGCTAAACAAACGCATTTTAATATAATTCGTTTTGGAAAAACAAATTTTATTGATGATGTATTTCCATTTTCATTTTTGACTAAAAAAATAAAATTATTACAGAAATGGGATAGTGCCCTGGCTGATAAACTTCCATATAGTTTCACCGGAGGTTTTTTATCCGTCTGGAAAAAAAGCTAAATAAACATGCAGCTAATTACACACATATTGTGGATACTGTTTTACATCATCAATGGTGTATTGGCTGTTTATTTTATAATCCCAATCGTATTCTTCCTGCTGCACTATATTCTTCCAGAAAAAAAATTCGGCAAATTCAAAAAGCAACAAACAGAAAAACAATTTGATTTTGCAGCCATCATTACAGCTCATCAGGACACGAGATTCATTGCACCGCTGGTTGATTCATTTTGCAAACAGCAATATCAGCACTTCGTTGTTTATGTAGTTGCTGATGATTGTGATATTTCCAATTTACATTTTACAGATAGCCGGATAAAAATTATAAAGCCTGAAACGGCATTGCATGGAAAAACAAAATCCATAAAACTTGCTGTTGATAGTTTTGTACGTCAGCATGATGCACTTATTATTTTCGATAGCGATAATCTAGTGCATCCGGAATACTTAAAAAACCTGAATGCCTATTTTCAACATGGCTTTAAAGTAGTGCAAACACATATGTTGTCAAAAAACACGGGCACTGTTTATGCAAGACTGGATAGCATCGGGCATATTTATAATAATTTCCTCGAACGCCAGGTGAAAATGGAAATGGGATTATCGTCTGCGATCTTAGGTTTAGGTATTGCTATTGATCTTGATCTTTATAAAGAAATTTTTTATAAAGACACATTGGGTGGTTTTGATAAAAGATTGCAAATTCTTTTAGTACAAAAAGTAAAACAAATAGGCTTTGCAAAAGATTGTATTGTGTATGATGAAAAAGTAGAAGATGGCGCAACACTTGAAAAGCAGCGTACACGCTGGATAAACACATACTTTAAATATTTCCCTCAAAGTATTTCTTTATTTGTAAAAGGCCTTTTCAAACTTAATTTAAGTCAGTTCTTAATAGGATTTATCATGTTGAGGCCTCCCCTTTTCATGATATTTATTTTGGCATTTATTTTAACTGCAGTTAGTTTTATTATTAAACCCATTCTCGGCATTATGTGGTGCATGCTCATATTTCTTTTTGCAGTAAATTTTGTTTTAATCATAGCCACACAAAGCAGGCAAAAAGGAATGGTCGGTTCATTGGCTTATATTCCTAAAATCGTTGTCAGGCAAATAAGATCTTTATTAAGAATAAAAACGGCAAACAAAAGTTTTCTCAAGACAGAACATAATAATGTAATATACATTGACGACTTGTTGAATAATGAAAGTATCTGATAAAAAATACTACAATCCGGCAAAGCCCGCTAAGCCCCTCCCAGCCATAATTCTTTCTGTTGATGTTGATTATCCAATTATTATAGATTTTTATGAAAAATGCAAATTCCTCTTAACTTTGCTATAAATGTCAACCCAAACACATACAAAATTTCATGAACAACTGGATGTTGAGACTTTGGAAGAAAGTCCCTATCATCTTATTGTCTGGAATGATAATGTGAACACATTTGATTGGGTCATTGAAACACTGATTGAAATTTGTGGCCACACTGAAGAGCAGGCAGAACAATGTGCCCTGATCATTCACAGTAAAGGACAATATGCTGTAAAAGAAGGCGCCTTTGAACAATTGAAACCCATGCGTGAAGCCATTACTGAAAGAGGTATTGGCGCTACTGTAGAAACTCTTGTTTGATAATTCCCGCAATGTTTTTTATAAAAGATAATCTTCCTTTTCCCCACGTTGAACTTGCAGAAGAAGATGGATTATTAGCCATTGGTGGTGAATTAACTACAGAAAGATTATTAGCAGCTTATCGAAATGGAATTTTTCCATGGTATAATGAAGATGATCCACCATGTTGGTGGTGCCCCGATCCAAGATTTGTTTTATTTCCTGATGAATTGAAAGTCAGCAAAAGCATGAGAAGTCTTTTGGCAAAAGATGTTTTTCATTTTACTATAAATAAAAATTTTGAAGAAGTAATTCGCCAATGCAGAAACGCCGACAGAAAAGATCAGGATGGAACATGGATAAATGAAGATATCATTAACGCATATACGAAATTACATCAGCTTGGTTATGCTCATAGTGCTGAAGCATGGTTGCATGATAAATTAGTTGGTGGCCTGTATGGAATTCGGCTTGGAAATATTTTTTTTGGTGAAAGTATGTTCAGCACCGTATCCAACGCCAGCAAATTTGCTTTTATTAATTATATAAATCAATTGCAACATGAAGGCGTTGTATTACTTGATTGCCAGGTTTATACCGCACATCTTGAAAGCCTTGGTGCAAGAATGATTAGTCGCAAAGATTTTATATCAATATTAAATAAGCATATAAGTTAATTGCTTACCAATAAAAGTTCCTTGTATTATTCTTTTTTGATTTATGAATGCATAACAACTGTGTATGCAACCTTTCTTAATCCATCTTCGTCTTAGGGGTGGAATAAAAAATTTCTTTACTCATTAAAATCAAAAAAGAATAATTATTATGAAAAAAACAGTTATGGCATTGTTAATGCTCATCAGTGTTACAACATCGGTGAATGCACAAAAAGGAAGTACTTTATTGTATGGTGATCTTGGATTTAACTCTACTAAAGATGATGCAGGCAACAAAAAATCTACTTTCTCTTTACTTCCAGGCATCGGATATCAATTCAATGATAACTGGACAATGGGATTGAACCTGGGTTATCAAACTGCAAAAATCACTCCGTTAGGATTAGCCAGCTCTTCAGTAAATGCTTTTGGCATCGGGCCATTTATCCGTTATGCACATCCATTAACCAATATTTTTTCTGTATACGGACAGTTTGATGCTACTTATTGGAATAGTAAACCAGACGGCGGCATAGCAACAAACACATTCGATGCAAAATTATGGCCTGCAGTTGGAGTTAATATTAAGAACGGCTTCGGCTTAAACTTTGCTTTTGGCGGACTTGAGTACTCAACTTCAAAAGTAAAAGGTGCTAGCACTTCATCTAACAGCTTTGGTCTTAATTTTGGTACAGGAGCTACATTCGGTATCTCTAAAAATTTCGGCGGACAAACTGAACATCATGGACGTCGTTGGAGAAAAAGCGAATAATTTATCTTAAATAAATAATAAAAAGCCTCTTCCATCCGAAGAGGTTTTTTATTGCATTAAGTTTAAATAATTGATATCTTTTTTTCGGGATTAGCTTCAATAAAAGAGTAAATGCTGTTGCGGATATAATCATTGTCAGCATAAGGATTCAGAAAATTTTTCAATTCCTGGCTCGAAGTAATTGGTATGGATGAAGGCAAATGTCCCATTCCCCAAAAGCTTCCGCGTTCTACCAATAAACATAGCCTGTTGTCAACATTCAATCCATCATCCACCACTGCAAAGGTTGGCAATTGCATATCAAGTGCTTTCAACGCTTTATTAATCTTTTCGTTGTATTTTCTTATATCACCAATCATCGTTAAATCATTTTTAGTGATCGGTGTTCTATCTATAAAGCAAAGCTTTTTATTGAGATCAAATTCTTCGATCATTTTATTCAACATCACCAGACCTTCATGCAGCATATTAAAAGAGTAAAGGCATTGCAGATTTTTTCTTTTTTTATCAATGGCTAAACGTAAATATCCACGGTTGTCTTCAAACATATACAAGCCAAACTTCTGAATCGGTTGTTTCTGACTCTGATTATATTTTGGCCACAATCTTTTTATTTCAACACTTTCCAGAACAATTGCTTCCAGTTCACTGGCACATTCTTTATAAGTCACCTTACGAACATTGCGAACAAAATTCTGACGCTTTCTTCCTGCATCATTTACTGTAAAATGACTGCTCACTCTCTTACGAAGATTGATTGCTTTACCAACGTATACAACTTTATTCTTGCTGTCATGAAAATAATATACACCGGGGGATGGCGGAAGCTTTTCAATTTCTTTCTTCTCCAGATGCAGCGGCAGCCACTGTTCTGAAGAAGATTTTTTCAGCATTTGTTCAATATGTTTTTCAGCGCCGTTCGCTAAGAGATATTCAAACAATTGAACTGTAGCTTTTGCATCACCTCCTGCCCTATGACGATTTTCAATTTTAATATTTAATTCACGGCAAATATTTCCTAAACTGTATGAAGGCAATCCCGGAAAAACTTTTCTTCCCAAACGAACAGTGCATAATTTTTTTGCAGCAAGTTCATAGCCATGCTCTTTCAATTGATGCCTCACAAAAGAGTAATCAAAATTTACATTGTGTGCTACAAAAATATTTTCATACAATAACTCATGCAATACTGGCGCAATTTCTTCAAAAGTCGGAGCAGCATCAGTCATGCTGTTATCAATTCCTGTTAAAGCAGTAATGTATCGTGGAATGATTTGCTGAGGATTGATGAGTGTTTCAAAATGCTTCACCACTCTTTCACCATCATGAATGAATAAGGAAATTTCAGTTATGCCATTTGCGGAAGCATAACCGCCGGTTGTTTCTATATCGACAATTGCGTACATCGGGTATCAAATATACTAAATTACTTAGTAAATAAATATTCTTGTGACCAGCATTTGTTCTATGCTCAACATCGTTGTGAACTTGTTCTGTTATCCATTTCTTTCAGTGAAAGAAATGAGATAACCTCACTTGTACTACATACCTTTATTCACCCATTATCTTACTGCTCACATCCACTTCATCAATCAATAAAAATAACCGCTTGACATTCATATCATTTCATGGATAAAATTGTAACTTATCTTTACAAACTAAAACCGAATGCTATGCTTTTCCAGCTTTCAGAAGAACATTTAATGATACAAAAAGCAGCTCGTGATTTTGCTGTGAGCGAATGTTTACCCGGCGTTATCGAAAGAGATGAATTACAAAAATTTCCGAAAGAACAAATTGCAAAGCTTGCCGAACTTGGCTTTATGGGCATGATGGTGAGGCCTGAATATGGCGGCAGCGGCATGGACACCATTAGTTATGTGCTGGCAATGGAAGAGATCAGCAAGATTGATGCAAGTGTTAGTGTATGCATGAGCGTTAATAACAGCCTGGTTTGTTATGGCTTGCAGGAATATGGATCAGAAGAACAGAAGCAAAAATATTTAGCTCCATTAGCACAAGGCAAAAAAGATGATGAATTATACATCGGTGCTTTTTTATTGAGTGAGCCGGAAGCAGGCAGTGACGCCACTTCGCAGAAGACAATTGCTGAAGATAAAGGAGATCATTACGTGTTGAATGGCGTTAAGAACTGGATCACAAATGGAAACAGCGCCAGTGTTTATTTAGTAATGGCGCAAACAGATGTATCTAAAGGAAGTCATGGTATCAATACTTTTATTGTAGAGAAAAAATGGCCCGGCGTGTCAGTTGGCGCTAAAGAAAATAAATTAGGTATCCGCGGAAGTGATACACACAGCATTTCTTTCAGCGATGTAAAAGTTCCGAAAGAAAACAGGATCGGTACAGATGGTTTTGGTTTTACATTCGCTATGAAAACACTGGAAGGCGGACGCATTGGAATTGCATCCCAGGCATTGGGTATTGCAAGCGGCGCTTATGAAAGAGCCCTGGCTTACAGTAAAGAAAGAAAAGCATTCGGCAAGGAGATCATGAATCACCAGATTATTCAGTTTAAACTGGCAGATATGGCTACACGAATTGAAGCTGCAAGATTGTTGTGCTTAAAAGCAGCCTGGCTTAAAGATCAACGCCAGGATTATTCATTGGCCGGCAGTATGGCGAAAGTGTATGCATCTGAAACAGCGATGTGGGTTGCAACTGAAGCCGTGCAAATACACGGTGGCTATGGTTTTGTAAAAGAATATCATGTGGAGCGTATGATGAGAGATGCAAAAATTACGCAGATTTATGAAGGCACAAGTGAAGTGCAGCGCATTGTGATTAGCAGGGCTATTTTGAAGTAACCAAAATAATCAAAATCCCCTATCTTCGCTGGGTTTTAATCTATCTACAAACCTATATACAGAACTAGCTGATCCATGAACGCATTAAAATGTAAAAGCTTCCTGCTTTTTATAACCGGAATTTTTATGTCCGGTATTTCCTCGGCACAAATAAAAAATTCTTATTCTTATCAGCAACTTTCGCAGTTTTATTATTCTAAACAAAGCGACTCGATAAAAAAAGCGTGGGTTTGCCCGGTAATTTACAAAGACAAGAATACACAGAAGAAATATAAAGAGATGTGGGATGAAAGAACCTCTTTTATAACCAGCGCTATTGATAATGGCAATTTTATCCATGACGATATTATATACAATTATATTGAGCAAATCATCGATGATATTGCAAAAGGTAATCCGGGTTTATTACCCAAAAAACCATTGTTGCTAATCGATAGAAGTTCTTCGGTGAATGCATATTCTATCGGAGGCAATATTATTGCTGTAAACCTTGGGCTTATTGTATTTGCAAATTCACGGGAAGAAATTGCGCTGGTGATTGCACATGAATTATCGCATGACATACTCAATCACGTTAACAATGCTATTAAAGAAAGAGCGGAATGGCTTTCATCAGATGAGTATAAAAATTCTTTAAACTCTGTACTTGATTCTAAATACGGACGACTGACACGTTTAAGAAAAATTCTTGAATCCTACTCCTTCAGCAGAAGCAAGCATAACCGTTATCATGAAAGTGATGCAGATTCATTGGCTGTAATACTTTTGAAGAACAGTAACATTCCCTTTGATCCAAAAGTATTTCTGCGACTTGATAGTGTTGATATACAGTATAAACAACCGCTGAATAATTCATTAAAGGATTATTTCACACAATATAATTTACCCTTCGAGGATGCATGGACACAAAAAAGATCAAAAGGACTTTCAACAAGAGCTTATAATTTTAAAGATACAACCGGTATTGAGGATTCGCTGAAAACGCATCCTGATTGTATTGAACGTTATAATAAAACAAAACAGCTTTCAACTTTTACAGGTGCATACACAACGATTCCAAAAGAAGTTAAAGACAGATCGCTTAAAATGCTTTTGTGGAATATGTTTAATAACCAGGACCTCACACAATGCCTTTACCGCATACTCATTGAAAAAGATAAAGGCAACAAAGATGAATGGTTTGATTTCATGATCTATAATGTTTTTTCAGGTCTCTATTACGCCGATAAGCAAATGAATCGCTTTAATGCGATCGGCGTAATTCCAAAAGAATTTATTTCCAAAAATTATTATGAATTACAAAATATGCTTGAGCAAATGCCGGATGATCAACTGGAGCAGTATTGCAAAGTATTGAGCAATGCTTCGTTCTGGCAAAAGACTCCGGCTGATGCAAAAGGAATGAAAGAATTGATGACTACCATAGATTTTGATCCGAGTACATCCAGCAAGACTACTACTGCTGCTGCGAAAGGATTTATCGAAAATTATCCGACCAGTATATACTGCGAATTTGCAGATCATTTTAAAAAGAAATAGCCCTTTTATATAAACCCAAACAACTACTGAATGAAAAAGACCCTATTTATGGCATTTGCCTTACTGCTGGCATTTGTTTACAAAACTGATGCACAATCAAAAGTATTTAAAGAAGTAAGTGAAGAAATTTCATCTACAACTGAACCAATAACGCAGGATGGTGCATTGGTTGGCTATCTTGTTTTTACACAACTGGAAAAAGCCAGTGAAGATTCTTTCAATTACAAGATTACCATCATGGATGAAAATCTGAATGATATCGGTACGGTTGATTTCAAGGAAATTGGTCTTAACCTTCAGGCTGTATCGTTTGAACAGGATGTTCTTTGTCTTGCTTATTTAAAAAGTTCTATTATGGGTAAAACTTTTTCAGGCAAAAAAGCGGGCCTGAAAGAATACCAAAATGCAGCAGACAATAATAAGGCTTATATTTTTACCCAATTTATATCATTGGACGGCAAAATTATTAAGCAAAATAACACGCCTGCTGCAGTAACTGTAAAAGAAGAAGGCGGCGGCTACACTACAGGTGCATTTGGATCATGGAAAACACAAAATCGTTATGGTTCTGTACAACTTTCTAAAAGTATTGAATTGAAAAATATTGCACAGCAAGGCTTTGCATGTTTTTATGGAGACAATAACGGACGAAAATTAATTGTATTTAATTCAAAAGGCGATCAGCAATGGGAGAAAAAAACTGACGGCGATTGTTTTTCTTTATTAGCTACAACTGATTATGTCTATTTACTTGCAGCTAAAAACACTACCTACTACAGCAGTAATTTTATATTCAGTCGTGGAGTTTATAGTTTGTATGGTTATGGTGTAAAAGATAGTTCTTCTTATCCTGTATATCATTTGGAAGATAAAGAGGGCAACGGTCTAAATATTTTTAGCTTCAATACCGATCCAATTACTTTAAAACCCTATTTAGCCGGTTACATTATTGATCCTAAAAAAGGGAAGAAGTTTTTTACCGCAATGCAGCGTTCCAGAGGATCATATGCCGGGCTTTTTACAGTAAATATTAATAGTCCAAAAAAGTCTGATATCAAGGAAACTTATTCTTATTGGAATGATGGCGGTTTGAATCCTGACATTACTAAGAAAGGATATTTTTCAGAATATAAAAGCTATGCAAACTTTGCAAGCAGCATCAGAGATTTTAACGGCAATACTTATTTCATAGGTTCACAATATCATCTCAGGCCTAAATGGGGCTCTATTGGATTCAGCGCACTTTTGGTTGAATCTGTTATAGCTCCCGCTTTAATTATTGGAATCGGTGGCACTTCTAAGTTTAAAATTACAGATGCGCTTGTAGTGAAGCAGGATGCAAAAGGTGTACTCACTGCACAAAGCTCTGTTCCTTGCGATCACACAAGTTTCCAGATGGCAAAGATGCCGATTGAAATGAAAGATAATAAATCGTTTTATTCAGTGACAAATTCCGATACCAAAACCAATTACCTTATTGTTGACGACACAAAAAACACGGTCATTTACAATGTTAGTCAGAATAAAGTTGTAAAAACAATTCCTCATAAAGAAGGAAAAGTAACAACCAACATCGCTCCTGCCAAAGAAGGCCATATCATGATCATAGAATACAATAAAAAGGAAAAATATACAAGACTGTCTATTGAAGCTCTTTAAAAAATAGCAGTAAATAAAAAAGTGCAAAAATAATTTGCACTTTTTTTGTGCCTGCCTTTTATAGTAACTTTATATGCGTTTCACAAATTATGAGTATCAATAAAGAAAAATACCAGGAAATAATAACTGAATTGGACAATCATGCCACATTAGTAGCTGTTTCCAAAACAAAATCTGCTGAAGATATCATGGAGCTGTATAATCTCGGCCACCGTGATTTTGGTGAAAATTATGTGCAGGAGTTGGTTGATAAAGCGGCATTGTTACCCCAAGATATTCGTTGGCATTTTATCGGGCATCTGCAAAGTAATAAAGTAAAATTTATTGCACCGTTTATTCATCTGATTCATGCAGTTGATAGTGTAAGTGTATTAACAGAGATAAATAAACAAGCAGCCAAAATCAATCGTGTTATTGATTGCCTGCTGCAAATTTATATTGCAAAAGAAGAAACAAAATTCGGACTAGATCATCATGAAGCAGAAACATTGATGACACAAATAGTTGCCAACCCAGGTAATTTCAGCAATGTAAATATTAAAGGATTGATGGGCATGGCTTCTTTTACAAATGATACGCATAAAGTGAAAGATGAATTTCATCATTTAAAAAATCTATATCACAAATTCACCATTCACGATTCACCATTCACGATTCTGAGCATGGGCATGAGCAGCGATTATAAAATTGCATTGAAAGAAGGAAGCAATATGGTACGCATTGGCAGCCTATTGTTTGGTGAGCGAAATTATTCCAAGTAATTTGTTAAATCTTTAACAAAGAATATGCATTTGCACAGGTATTGCATCGTTTTAAATTAAAAAGATACCTTTGCTATGTCTTACTATTCCACTATGCATATAAATTTTGAAGCAGAAAAAAACAGGAAGGCGTTCACTTATACAGTGATCATTTGCGCCATCATTTTGTTGCTGGCTTATTTTATTACATGGAAAAATAAATTACCACCGCCACCACCGCTTCCAATTGATCAAATAGAAATTAATTTAGGCAACGACAAAGAAGGCTATGGACTTGAGCAGCCATTGATAAAAGGAGAAATGTCGCCCAATGCACAGGTTGTTCCTCAACAGCAAAAAGTAACTTCCGCAAAAGATGAATCTTCAAGAGACATTGATGCAGATCAGAATGATGATAAAGATGCAGCGCCGGTAACTCGCCCAAGAAATGCGAATCCTAATTCTACTGAAATAAATAAAGAATCTACGAAGCCGATAAAGGCAAAACAAACAGCAACTGTTACTCAATCTGTACCAAAGCAAAAACCTGCAATTCCTGG
>Ga0105240_10013858_pt1 | contig 11040 bp, 10 predicted proteins | sample KBSC54metaG_FD_80426 | JGI IMG/M metagenome (GOLD analysis project Ga0105240, IMG submission 80426) | Corn rhizosphere microbial communities from Kellogg Biological Station, Michigan, USA - KBS C5-4 metaG | ecosystem: Host-associated > Plants > Roots > Rhizosphere > Soil | place: Michigan, USA...
CAGCTTACCGGCTGACTTGGACGCTGGTTCCTCCGGCGCCAGGGCCGCTAATACGGGCACCTTCACCGTTGGAGACAACTTTGACCCAGAGCGAGTCCTTGCCCTTGTAGTAAGAGGTGGCGCTGGCCTTGCGCAGCGCATCTAGGCTGCCCTGCGGCGTACCCGAGGCTGCAGTCGCGAATCCCGGCAGTTGGAAGATCACCCACGAGCCGCTGTCCAGTTCGCTGAGGCGCAGGGCCACGGACGGCCTTTCGGTGCTCACTTTGATCTCGGTGCCGGCACGTATGTTGGTTTCACCGGTCAGGGTGAGCTCTTTGCCATTGCGGCTGAGAATGACTGGCGGCTGAGGAGGTCCGCCGGGCCGACCAGCCGGTGCAGCGGGCCCGCCACGACCTGCCGCTAGGCCAGGACCAGCGGCTGCGCCGGGAATGGCGGGTACGCCTCCGGCAGGACCTGCGCCAGGAACGCCGCCGAAACCGCCGCCGCCGGGGACTGCGGGGCCGCCGGGGCCGCCAACAGCCAACCGTCCGACATCGCCCTTGCACACCGCGGCATTCCAGGTCGGCTTGATCTCACAGGCGTCGTCGATGGCGATTCCATCATTTTCGTCATTGACGAGAATGTAGGAGTCCGGCACACCGCTGACCGAGCCCTCCACATCGTGGAACACCGCGGTCTTATAGCTCCCACTGCCGTAATCATCGTTGCTCCACTTATGCTCCATCGGTGGGAAATACACCGGCTTGGCGTTGATGAATTGCGCGTGCTGTACGGTGTTGTTGGAGCTCATTCCGAAGCTGGTATACAGCAGGTACGAGATTGCTCCCGTCTTCCGGGTGGCGTTATCCTGGAAATTCACGAAGGTGACATTGTCCAGTTCATGACGGTAATCGTAGAACTCGTAGCCGCGGATCGGGAAATCCGCGAGTTCGGGCTCCGGCAAGCTGCGGCCGTAAGCCATTTCCGCCGGCGTGCTGGGGTTGCCGATGTTCTCGGTTTCGCCCACGAACAGGGAGTCAACCACCCGTGACGTAAAGTCGGAACGACCGAAGTTGCCGGACGCATGCGTATAGCCGATCGCGTTGTCGGCCAGCTTCAAGTTCTTGAAGGTGTCCATCTCACCGCGGGTCCACATGCCGCTATTGCGGTTCTTGTAGCTGGTGAAATCCTCGATGACGGTCTCCACGGGAGGGCTGTTGGCGTCAGCGGGATTGGCAAGGGCGATATGGCCGCCGGTCCTGAAACGGCCGTCGGGCTGAGGGCCACGGTCGGACATGTAACCGTCAAAGTTCGAATGGGCGGTGTTGCCCTTGAACTCCCGCAACCGGATTCGACGTGGCCAGGTTGCCTTGCTGACATCCGTGCCTTCGAACGCGCCCGTCGGATGCTGCGGCAAGGCGAACCAGAAGCCCGTCGCCTCAGACCCCGCGGCCACGTTGTCCCGGTAGATGTTGTTTGGATTGGTGATCCAGAAAGTCGACGCCGTGTTATCGGAAGGGATCAGGATATCCTTGGCGTTCTGGCCGGCCGTATCGAAGTTCTTGCCCCCTTCCGCTCCGAACGGACCGAGGTTTGTCGGAACACAAGGTTTGCCGTCAGGATGGCACTTGGTCATCATTCCCAGGTTGTGGACGAACTGGTTGCCCGTTTCGACGGCGTCTTCCAGGAAGAAGCAGTGACCGACGGTGTTGTAGGTCACGTTGTTTTCCACTCGCACGTTGTTGGTGCCATGCACCGTCACGCAGCGGCTGTACGTGTCGTGAATCGAAGAGTTTTCGATGTATTGTCCTTGTCCGTCGCCCTCGATGTGCCAGTGGAACGGATACCTGGCCAGATGCATGTTCTGGCCCATCCGATTCAACTCGATGCCGGAGACATACATTTTAGCCCCGGCCATCGCCATGATATGCCCCCCGAAGTAGGAGCGTTCTGCGTCGTCCGAAGCCTGGACAAGAATGTTTCGCGTCAGCATTCCGACTTCACCACGCTCATCGACGCCGAACGTGATTTTGCCGAAATGCATGTACTTCAGGGGCTCATCAAGCGTGATCACGTTGCCAGCAATGGCGGCGATGGTTCGCTTCTCCGCTTGCGTGGAATCGAAGTCAGTCGACGCAAGGACGATCACGTCCCCTTTTCGCCAGCCACTGGCATTCAATACTTCGATCCTGGCGCTACCGGCCTCGGCTGTTCCAGCGAGTTTGGTCCAGGAATTCGACCGGTTACCATGCAGGTTCAGGGTTCCGCCCGCGATCATGATTCCGCGGTCACCCATTCCATCCAGTTCTTCACCAGGGACATTGTCGGTGAGAGTGACGGTCGCCTTGCGCGTGTGGGGTTTGGCTTCGGTGCCGATTTCGAGTACCCCGTGCACCATGATCCACTCGGTGGTCAGCTCGATGTCGGCTTTGTCCGAGAAGCTGAGTTTGCCTTCGATGTGCAAGCCACCCAGCGACGGCGGACTGACGTCGAGGAGCACATCCTTGCCTCTTTCAATGGTGACCGTATCCCCTGCGCGGGGCACCTTCCTGCCCGGCCAGGTCGCTGGATCAGACCAGCGCGTCGCCTTGACCGCCGGCGATCCTTGTTGCTGAGCCGCTTCAACGACAGCGGACAAGCCAATGAGCGAAAAGGCTGCAACAAGCAACGCAAAAAGGAACGGCCAATATTGTTTTCTCATGCATCCCCCTATTCCCGGCAAGACCTTGAGCGGCAGGAGGATAGCCCGAGTGTCGATAACTCCGAGGGGGCTTCGCTACCCTGAGCCACAGGTTGGACCGATGCGGGGCCGCGAGCCTCTGGCGACGCGTTTGAGCCGCCTTCAGTCCAGCTCGGGGGAGCGCTGGAATCATCTCACAGCATAGCTCGCGCGCCCCAGTTGTTGTCTGCCAATGAAATAACTACTTGATTCTTATGCGTACCGGCCGGATTTCATCGGAGCGCAGATAAGCAATGCCGTGCGGCAGCTCGAAGGGCAGTTGCAGTCAGGATGGGGCAAGGCGTACAGGCGCGCAATGGTAGGGAGTGACATCGCGCGCTCACCCTTTGGTCTCTAGCGTGAACGCTGCAGCCAGGTGCTGTGCAGCCCGAGCGAGCAGGCCGGTGTCAAGTCCAACGGCTACGAACAGCGCGCCCAGCGCAAGGTGCTTTTGCGCAAGTTTGCGGTCGGTGGTCAGCACTCCTGCGGCTTTGCCTTTCCTACTGACCAGGCGAATTCCCTCATCTATCACCGCTTGAACTTTCGGGTCTGTGCTTCGTCCCAGCAAACCCATGGAAGCTGACAGGTCGGAGGGCCCAAAAAACACCCCATCCACGCCCTCGATCGCACAGATGCTCTCGAGATTTTCAACGCCGCGTAGCGACTCGATCTGCACCAACACGCAGATCTGCTCTTCACAATGCTGCAAGTAATTCTCGACCTGGTTCCAGCGCGAGGCACGGGCCAAGGCGCTACCCACGCCGCGAATGCCTCTGGGTGGATAGCGCGTTGCGGCCACGATTCGAGCGGCCTGCTCGGCGGTCTCAACCATCGGCACGAGCACTGTCTGGGCACCGATATCTAAATATTGCTTCAGCGCTGCGGTATCGTCTGAAACCGTGCGTACCACACCGTGGACCGGGTACGGGGCAATCGCTTGGAGCTGGGCGAGGACGGTACGAGGGTCGTTGGGCGAATGCTCCGCGTCGATCGCGAACCAGTCGAACCCGGTCGGGGCCAACAATTCACTCGTGTAGGGGTTGGCCAATCCCATCCACAGGCCTATCTGTGGCCGACCGGCGCGCAATGCCTGCTTGAACGTGTTGATGGGCAGTTGCATGGGAGACTCTTTCAGGAGAAGCGGAATGTAATGTTGCCCAGGCGTCCAAAATCGGCGTGCAGGACGTCCCCTGCACCGGCAAGCGTCGGGCGCGTGAAGGAGCCGCTCAGGACGAAATCGCCGGGATTGAGTCGCTCGCCATAGGGTGCGATCTTGTTTGCCAGCCAGGCAATACCTGTTGCGGGATGGTTCAGAACGCCTGCCGCAAGGCCGGTCTCTTCGATGACACCGTTCTTATATAACATGGCACCGGCCCAGCGAAGATCTATCCGGTCCGGCGCCACCGGACTGCCACCGGTGACGACGCCCGCGTTGGCGGCGAAATCAGCGATCGTGTCGAAGACTTTCCGGGGTGCGCGGGTCTCGCGATCAAACTGCTCGATCCGTGCATCGATGATCTCCATCGCGGGCACGACGTAGGCGCTGGCCTGGAGCACGTCGATGAGCGTCACACCCGGGCCTTGCAGCGGCTTGTCGAGCACAAAAGCCAACTCAACCTCTACCCGTGGCGCGATGAAGCGTTGCACCGGAATGTCGCTGCCGGTCTCGAAGAACATGTCATCCATCAGCGGAGCATAGTCCGGCTCGGTGATCTGGGAGGCCTGCTGCATCGCGCGGGAGGTGAGACCGATCTTGCGGCCTTTGATGGTGCGTCCGTCGGCCTGCTCCAGCTTGACCCACTCACGCTGAATGTTGTAGCCATCCTCGATGGTCATCTGCGGATATTGCTTCGAGAAGTGCCGCAATTGCACGCGTGACTTGCGGGCCTCGTAAAGCCTGAGTGCGAGCTCGCTAACCGTTTGCTCAGGTAACATGCTCAGGATCTCGCGATAGACGGACCAGGTCAGGCATTCGGTTCTCGGCTTCAGCTGACTTCACGCTGCAATGTCCATTGTGGCAACGGTACAACCCACCGCGAAGATGGGAATCGGAGCGTAATGTTGAATATGGCCACGGCCGCGCGCCGCGGCCGCCACGCAGATGAATGTACGGATCTCAAACCCTCCTTGGCCGGCGTCACGATAGGTCTCGAGATCGGAATACGACAGCAGGGCGCTCTTGTCGTTACGCTGCCATTGGTCCAACAACTTCCGGTCCCAGGCCTCGTTGATCTTGCCGGAGTCAGGTGTCGCCGGCCAGTGCGAGATCCCCCCTGTCCCCACGATTGCAATCCGTTCCGGAACCGAATCCGCCGCCCGGCGCAGAGCTTCACCGAACGCCCAGGCCCGATGCAATGGCGCAAGCGGTGGCCCCTGGCAGTTGATGTTCGCCGGGATGATGGGCAACTGGTAATCCGGCGTCAGGAAGCGCAGCGGGACCATGATGCCGTGATCGAACTTCCATTCCTCCGCGTAGGCGACATCGACGGTCTGCATGACCTCATGGATGAGGCGCTTGGACAACTGCGGGTTGCCCGGGATCGAGGTGCGCGCAATGCCCAACCAGTCGGGATCTTCGATCGGGCCTTCGTAGTGCTCGCCCATGCCGATCGCGAAGCTCGGCATGTTGCTCATGAAGAAGTTTGCGAAATGCTCGGCCGCCACGACGATCAGCGCATCGGGACGGCTCGCGTGCAACTGCTCGCGCATGCCGGCGTAGGCGTCGTAAAGAGGATCGCGTAGCTTGGGATCGGCCATATCGGCACGCCCGGTGATCCCGGGCGCGTGGCTGCAAATGCCCGTGAAGACCAGACTCATAGGCCTGCTACCTTTTCATTCATCTGTGTTGTCATGGTGTAGATTCCGTCCCGTACCGGGCCGTATTTCTTCACGCCCTCGCGCATGGTCCGGATGTAATCCGGCCAGGCAATTCCGAGAAGTGCCGCGAAGTGCATGAGAAGTTGCCCATTGGCGCCCAGTACATACACATGTCCAACATCCCCGTTTACGAGGGCGTCGCGCTCCTCCGCCGTCAGATCGTAACGCGAGACCGTGCCTAGGCGGTCGGCGCGATAGTCCTCTTGCACCCTCGGATCGCGGTTGAGCTCGTAGAGAAACTTCTGTAACTGATAAAGACTCATGACACCGCTCCGTGCAGGCTCTCACGTGCCCCACTGGGGAATGTGATGCGAGCCCAGGCTGACGCAGACGTTTTTCGGCTCGAGGAACACTTCGTAGCTCCAGGTTCCGCCCTCGCGTCCGGTGCCGGAGGCCTTGGTGCCACCGAACGGCTGGCGCAGATCACGGACATTCTGGCTATTGACGAAGCACATGCCCGCCTCGATGGCAGCGGCCACGCGGTGCGCGCGCCCGATATTCTCGCTCCATACGTAGCTGCTCAGTCCGTATTGAATATCGTTGGCCTTCGCGATCGCATCCTGCTCGTCTTCAAAGGGGATGAGGCAGGCGACCGGCCCGAAGATCTCTTCCTGGGCGATCTGCATGCGGTTGTCGACATCGGCGAAGACGGTGGGCCAAACATAGTTTCCGCGTCGATGTGTCGCCGGTAGCTCGGGAGCATAACTCGGCCGATCGAGGCCACCACACATCAGTTGCGCGCCTTCCTTGGGCCCTTTTTCGATGTAGCCGCGCACTTTGCGCAAATGGGCCTCACTGATCATGGGACCGATGGTCGTACTCTCCTGGAGGGGATCGCCCACCGCAATCCGCTTGGCTCGCTCGGTAAAACGGCTGATGAAGTCCGCATAGATGGAGCGCTGAATGAGGATTCGTGAGCCGGCGGTGCAGCGCTCCCCATTATTAGAATAGATCATGAAGATGGCGGCATCCAAGGCACGAGGCAGATCCGCGTCAGCGAATACGACGAACGGGCTCTTGCCTCCGAGCTCCATGCTGAACCTCTTCAGGCCTGCAGCCCGCACAATCCGATTGCCTGTGGCGGTCGAGCCGGTGAAAGAGATCGCGCGCACATCGGGATGGCGGCACAGAGACTCACCCGCTTCCTGGCCAAAGCCGTGGACGATGTTGAGTACGCCCGGCGGGATGCCGGCTTCGAGGGCGAGCTCACCCAATCGCGCCGCAGTCAAAGGCGAGAGCTCACTCATTTTCAGTACGGCGGTGTTGCCGAAGGCAAGCGCCGGTGCGACTTTCCACGTGGCCGTCATGAATGGCACGTTCCACGGCGAGATCAGGGCGCACACCCCTACAGGGTGGAAGAGTGTGTAGTTCAGATGGGTCGCAGTGGGGTAGGTGTGGCCATCTACCCGGACGCACATTTCCGCAAAGTAATGAAAGTTCTCGGCCGAGCGGGGCACCAACTGCTTGCCGGTCTGGGCAATGGGCTGACCGGTATCCTGGGTCTCGGTTCGGGAGATTGCGGGGACGTGTTGACTGATCAGGTCGCCCAGCTTCCGTAGCAAGCGGGCGCGCTCGGTTGCCGGGCGGCTGGCCCATGCGGGGAATGCGGCTTTCGCAGCCTGCACCGCCGCGTCGATTTCAGCTTCCGCGCCAACGGCCACCTCGGCCAACACTTCCTGGGTGGCTGGATCAACGGTTGGAAAGTAGCTTTTGCCGGGAACCGACCGGCCACCGATGAGATGATCAATTTTCACAATGAAATACCCGGAATTAGCGGCCGAAGACGGTATCCGACACGATGGTGTTGCAGAGACTGCCGATCCCTTCGATCTCGCACACGACGGTGTCGCCGCTCTCAACATCAACCACCCCATCGGGCGTTCCCGTAAGAATCACGTCGCCTGCGGAGAGGGTCATGAATGAGCTCAGATACTCGATCAGCGCGGGAATATCGGTGATCATGTCGCGCGTGTTGCCCTGTTGTGTCTGTTTCCCGTTCACGAACGTACGCAGCGTCAGGTTACCGGGGTCGGGGACGTCTTCGGCATCAACCAGATAAGGCCCGAGGACTGTGGCGCCATCGCGATTCTTCACCCGCAGGTTGGGGCGATACCAGTTTTCGAGATAATCTCGAATTGCGTAGTCGTTCGCGACGCAGTAGCCCGCCACGTGATCCAGGGCATGCGCGCGAGAGACATCGCGCGCCCGTGCGCCGATTACGACGGCCAGCTCGCACTCGTAGTGCATAAAGCGGACACCCTCGGGCCGTCGGGTAAAACCGCGGTGCCCCAACAACGTATTGGGACCTTTTAGAAAAACGAGCGGCTCTTCTCGAGCGTTGAATGCCAGCTCCTTCGCATGCTCGGCGTAGTTCAGCCCGAGAGCGATGATCGTTCCGACCTCGAAGGGCGGTAGCCAAACCACCTGGTCTTCGCGGACCACACGACCGTCGGCCAGGTGTAGCGACGTACGTCCATCCGCCGGCGGAAGAGGGACTGCCGTATGGACGGCGCCCGCATGTGCCACACGTGCGGATCTCATGGGGGCGCCTCCCGCAATCGGTTTTCCAGCCGACCCAGGCCTGTGACCTCCACTGCAACTGTCTGGCCCGCCCGGGCCCGCGGTACGGGTCGGGCCACACCGACGGCCAGCACATCTCCGGGAAACAAGGTCATGAACTCGGTCACATCGCTCAACAGTGTGGCGATCGGCCGGATGAGATCGGCCGTGCTCGATGTTTGCTGCAACACGCCGTCCACAAAGATACGTGTCGTGAGTGCATTGGGGTCGGAAACTTCCGCTCGCGGTGTGACATGAGGACCGATCGGGCAGAAGCCATCGCGCGCCTTGAAGCGGATAGATGGCCGGTAGAACGAGGTGTGGGGCACACTGATGTCATTCACGATCACGTACCCGGCGAGAGCCTGCAGCGCCTCTTGCGGTGAGAGCCGGCACGCCGGCTGACCTATCACCAGACCGACGCAACCTCCCATTTCCAGCTCGGGCGCATCCCGGGGTACGACCACTTCGGCACCGGAAGCCGCGAAGGTGTTACGCGGCTTGATATAGAGCACCGGCGCGTTGGGGAGCGCTTTGTAGGGTGCTTGCGAGGCGGCCTCACCGAGCTCTGTGAGAGCGGACCGGTGATTGAGGAGGGTGCCATACACGGTGCCCGACAATCGGTACGGGGCGACACGCATGGCGACGGTGTCGTGGATGACGGTCGACATCGTGCGGAGTCTGGACTCTACTCACTAATATATTAGCAATCTAATCACTAATATGTGAGTATGTCAATCGGGCTGCCGATCTGGAGAGTGTTCGCCCATGGACCCATCACCCATGAAACTGCAACAGGCCAACCTACCGCTGCTGCTGTTGCGCGGCCGGGAGCGCCTGTTGTCCTATTTTCGTCCGATATTGAATGCTCATGGGCTGACCGAGCAGCAGTGGCGCATCCTGCGCGTGTTGCTGGAAGGCGCTCTGGAGCCGCGCCAGATCTGCGAGGTGTGCTGTATTTCCAGCCCCAGTCTGGTCGGGGTGCTGACACGGATGCAGCAGCTCGGATTGATTCAGAGGAATCCGGTGCCGGGCGATCAGCGACGCGTACTCATCTCGCCCACGGCCCGTGCCCGTCGGCTCGCGCAGGCGATTATTCCGGAGATCGAAGGAGCCTATCGCGACATCGAAGCTCAGGTGGGCAAGCCGATGCTGCGTCAGCTGGTCGAGGTTCTGGACCGGTTGCAAGCCACACTCGAGCCGCGCTTACCGGAGCGGGAGGCTTCGCAATCTCGTGGGATCGGCTGAGACAGTTGGGTGGACGCCGTACTGTCGAGATCAGGAGGCTGCGCGCGCGCCCAGGCGCTGTGAGAGTGACTCGGCTTTGCGGATGACCGCGCTCGAGATTTTCTCGAACTCGGCGTCGAATGGTTTGCTATACCCCAGTGCCACCAGCGCGAGGGTCATCGCTCCGGAGTAGTCAATCACTGGCACCGCAATCCCGCTGATGCCCGGGATGAAGTCACTCGTGCGCGCAAAGCCCCGACGCCGCGTCTGCGCGCTGAGCTGGTCGACTTCCTCACGGGTGACGGGTGTCAGACCCTGACGCTGGTGTTCCAGCAGCTCCTTCTTGACGAAAGGCGCCGTGGTTTCTTGTGGGAGAAATGCGAGGAAGGCCATGCCGGTTGCCGAGCGTGTCAGGGGTAGGACCGCACCGACCCGCAGGCTGGCCGATACAGGAGTATCTGCGCCGAGCCAGCGGACGATCGTAGCTCCATGATTGGCCCACACGGCCACGGCAACCGTCTGTCCGATTTCCTCGCGCAGTTCGGCCAGGGTAGGACCTGATGCGGTGACCGGCTCCAATCGGGCCAAGGCACCCAGACCCAGATCGAGAGCGAACGGCCCGAGGTCGTACAAGCCGGTCTCGGCGTGCTGCTCGACCAATCCCATACGCGCAAAGCTGACCAGATATCGATGCGCTTTGGCGGCCGGCATCTCCGCGGCCGCGGCGAGATCGCGCAGCATCTGCGGACGAGTAGCCCGGGCCAGCACCTGCAAGAGACGGGCTCCCACCTCGATCGACTGGATTCCCTGCTGAAGTTTCGGCTTGCGCGAGGACATGTTCTGACCTGTGAGTGGTCGCATTTTACGCCCAAGGCGCGGCGCCGGCTCGGCTGAGGTTTGCAGGTCGTTCTTGCGGACGGAGATTACGGGTAGTATAACTCATTACGTATTTCGTAATTCACACATTCGTGTCCCTGTCGCAATCCGTTCGGCAGGCACGAGCGCCGCATGCGGGGGAAACTCGATGGCCAACGAGATGGGTGGGGGAGCGCGACGGGGACAACAGGTTTTGCAGCGATTGCGTGAGCAGCCGCCTGCCGTGTGGTACCGGGGAGAGCTCGTCAAGGATGTGACCACGCACCCGGCTCTGCGCGGGGGTGCTCAGACTTTGGCGAAGTTATATGACCTGCAGTGGGAAAAGCAGGACGTCGCGCTCTATGACTCGCCGACGAGCGGCAACAAAGTGGCCCGCTCGTTCATGATGCCCAGGACGCGCGAGGAGCTGGTCAGCATCAGCCGCGCGATGAAGGTCTGGGAAGACTACACGCATGGAATGATGGGGCGGGTGCCCGACTACATCAACCGTGCGATGACGGGATACGCGGCCGGCGCCCCTTTCCTTGCTGAGGCCGATCCGCGTTTCGGACAAAACGCGGTCCGCTACTACGAGTATCTCCGTGAGAACGATCTGTGCCTCACGCATACGTTGATTCCTCCTCAGGCCAATCGGGCGGTGAGCTCCGCGAAGCAGGCGGATCCCTTTCTGGCTGCGCGCGTAAAGGAGGAAACCGACGCCGGAATCGTCATTCGGGGTTGTCGGATGCTGGCGACCCTGCCCATATCCGATGAGATCATGGTGTTTCCTTCCACGGTGCTCAGGAACCCGGAGGAAGACGCCC
>Ga0105240_10013861_pt1 | contig 11039 bp, 8 predicted proteins | sample KBSC54metaG_FD_80426 | JGI IMG/M metagenome (GOLD analysis project Ga0105240, IMG submission 80426) | Corn rhizosphere microbial communities from Kellogg Biological Station, Michigan, USA - KBS C5-4 metaG | ecosystem: Host-associated > Plants > Roots > Rhizosphere > Soil | place: Michigan, USA...
AGGAAAAGCCACCCCGCGCCGACAATGACAAGCTACTCGACCGGCTGCTCTACGAGGGCGTGCTGCCGCGCTACGCTTTCCCCACGGATGTAGCGACCTTTCACATCTTTGATCGGGAGCGCTCAACCAAATTTCAGCACCGCGATGAGTACTCTCCTTCGCAAGGTCTCCCGGTGGCCCTATCCCAGTACGCACCTGGCAAGCAGGTGTGGGTAGGCGGCAAGTGCTATGTCTCTGGCGCCATCTATTCGCGTTCCTGGCAGGAGCGCGTCGCCGCGTGGGACGATCGGGAGCGCTACTACGAGTGCTCGGTGTGCCGTTTCGCTCGGACCGAGCCCAAAGACCTCGCCTCGAGCACGACTAGCCAATGTCCGGCTTGTGGCACCAAGGGGAGCTTCGAGTTCAAAGGCGAATGGATGCGACCCGTGGGATTTGCTCACCCGATAGATGTCGAGGAGGAAACCTCGCCAGATCGCGTCCCGGACGTCAGCTACGCCACGCGCGCCAAGCTGACCACAGAAACACCTGGCGATGATCAGGAGTGGGTGGCGGTCAATGCCCACTTCAGGGGACTTCCGTTCCGGCGCCACCTGTTGGTATCGAACGTCGGCCCTAAGGGGATGGGCTATCGATACTGCAATAGCTGCGGTCGGATCGAAGCCATGACCGAGCCGCACCCTCTGCTCGGCGGACGGCACCAGCGCCCGTATCCTACGGATCCTGGCCAAGAAGCCTGTCGAGGACGAGGCGAGGAGAATGTCGTACTCGGCGCGAAATTCGTCACAGACATCGCTCTGTTCGCGCTACAGGTCGAAGCGCCGATGAACTTGGCGCCTGGCATCTATGCAAGCAATATCGCGTTGCGCACCGTGAGCGAGGCGCTAGCACGTGCGGCGACGGACCTGCTGGGCATCGAACCGGGCGAGATCCTCGCCGAATACCGACCGGCGATGTCAGCCGACGCGGGTTCGCCGCTGTGCGCGGAAATCTTCTTGTACGACACGCTCCCAGGCGGCGCAGGTTTTTCCAGCGCCATTCCGCCCCGAGCCGGGGACCTGTTGGAAAAGGCACGCGACCTGCTGGCCAATTGTCCCGAGCAGTGCGACTCATCGTGCTATCGATGCCTGCGCGCCTTTGGCAACCGCATCGAACATCGCTCGCTCGACCGCCATGTTGGCGTCGAGCTGATCGACTACTTGTTGACCGGTGTGGTGCCGGATACCGAGACCCAGCGTCTCCAGGCATCGACGGAACTGCTGTTCAAGGATCTGTATCGGCTGCTCGGTGATGACCTAGAGATTGAGGTCGAACACAAGGCCCGGATCGAGGTCGCAGCAATCGCGTACACCGCGCCAATCCTACTGCGATCGGGCGGACGCATGATCGTGGTCGGACTGAGCAGCGCTCTAAAGGAGGGATTCGCGGCTGATGCGGACGTGCGGGCTTTGCACGAATTCGGCGGCATTATAGAAGTGCGGGTCGTCAATGAGTTACTGGTGCGGTCGAATCTGCCAGCTGCGACGAAGCGAGTATGCGAATGGCTCGGGCGTTAATGAAGCATCGGTCCTAAATTTTCGCGACGCAATTTGATTGCAACGTATAGCAACAACGTGCAACATTCGGTTACAACCGGACGGTGCTTGAACGCGCATGGCGATCGAGATCAAAGGCGTCAGGTACTACTCGGCGACCGAGGTCCAAGAGTCCTTGGGAATCGCCCGCCAAACACTTTGGCGTTGGCGCAAGGCGAAGAAAATTCCGCAGGGAAGGCGTTATCGCAATCGCCAGATCGTATTCAGTGCCGACGAGTTGGAACAGATCAGCGGCTTTGCGGATAGGCTTGAGCCCGCGATGGCGCCGGTGATGTCACATCGCAACCGCAAGCGCGAGGTTTAGGATGACTCCCGTCGAAGCCATCGAAAGCGGCTGCCCGATCGTTGCGCTGGATCGATTCATTCAGGCCACTCGCGACTCCGGCTATAAGGGCTCCGCCAGCGCGATATCCGAACTCGTCGACAATTCGATTCAGGCCGAAGCCACTGCGATCGCGATCGAGATTGTCGAGATCGCCGGTGAGACGCAGTCCGAGTCGCTCGAAATTTCCGTGTGCGACAACGGCATCGGAATGGATCCGTTCACGCTACGACAGGCCTTGCGCTTCGGTGGTAGCACGCGCTTCGGAGACCGAGGTGGGCTGGGTCGCTACGGTATGGGCTTACCCAACGCTTCGCTGAGCCAAGCGCGAAGAGTTTGCGTTTATACCTGGCAGGACACTGCGGCGAAGGCGAAGGGCAAGCGACAACTCGTAGTTTTTACCTCCTACTTGGATGTCGACGAAATCGCGGAGAAGCAACTCGAAGAGGTACCGCGCCCTGAAATTGCCAAGTTGGTGCCTGCGGCTTGTCAGGGCACGTCGGGTACTTTGGTGATGTGGAAGCGTTGCGACCGCCTGGACAACCGACGGGTGTCCACCACGGTGCGCAAGCTGGAGTCTGAACTCGGTCGCCGATTCCGTCACTACTTGTGGAATGGGCTTCGACTGACGATCAATGGCCATGCTGTGCGTCCCTTCGATCCGCTTTATGTGCACCCGAGCGCGACCATCACGGGGGCTCGCCTGTTCGGTGAAGAGATGCGCTACGAGGTGTGCGCTGATCCGGCCGACCCATTGGTCACTGGCTTGGTTCGAGTTCGTTTTTCCGAATTGCCCGTGCATGAATGGCACGGACTGTCGAACGAGGCCAAGCGCAAGCGTGGAATCTCTAAGGGGTCTGGCATCTCAATCGTGCGTGCAGGCCGAGAGGTGGATTACGGATGGTTCTTCATGGGCTCGAAGCACAAGGAGAATTACGACGATTGGTGGCGCTGCGAGGTGCACTTCGATCCGATCCTGGACGAGGCATTCGGCATCACCCACACCAAGCAGCAGGTTCGTCCCCGGGCACATCTTCTGGAGGCATTGACGCCCGATCTGGAAGCGACTGCTCGCGTCTTGAGTGTTCGTGCACGGAAAGCGCATCAGGCCATCAAGCAAAACGAACGATTCTCCGGTGCCGAGGGGATCGCCACGCGCTTGGAGCACATGCTAAAGCCGCTTCCAAAGCGCATCGCTGAGCCGGCTAAGACACTACTGGCCGAACTCATTCGCGAACGGCCAGCACTCAAAAAGCCGCGGTCTGACCAAGCCAGTTCCCGCTATGCGATTGTGGAAACGGCGCTGCGCGAAACCTCCTTCTATTCCTTTGGACGCGACCGCGACCGATTGGTCTTGGTCATCAACCCAGACCATCCTTTCGTGCGGGACCTGTATCGGCCATTGGCCGACAGTGAATCGCCAAGAGACCAACAACTGCGCATGCGGCTGGAACTGTTCCTGCTGGCTGCAGCACGTAGTGAAGCGGCGTCCGTTGGTGCTGCGGAAGAGTTGGCCAAGTTCCGTCGGGACTGGAGCGACACGATTTCGACGTACTTCAACGACAAATGAAATCCCGCACTAAGCACATCTGGACGGCGCTCGTCCCACCGATGCGCGGGCAGCGCTCGAGAGCCATGTACCTGGAACTGGGCAGGGCGATAGCCAAGACCCTGAAAGGTACTGACGATGAGAAACGATGCGACACGCTCGACGCGCTGCGCGGCGATTTTATCAGGTCGGTGGGCAAGAATCGCTATCAGGACGCGCCGGCTCTGCTCGCCGCCGGACTGGTTATTGTCGATCTTGCGGTCCAGGGTTGGCCCGTGCGCGTTCGTGCGGAGGCTGTCGAAGTTCAGCCGCCCGAGCAGTCCGGCACCGGACTGGCGGAAGAGAAGAATCGGGTTCGCCAACAGGAATTGGTCAAGCGTAACTCTCAACTTCGCAAACCATCGGTAGCCCACTTTCTCAGTTCGATGGAACAAGTGCGATTGCATCAACGTAAGTTCGTATCGATTTTCTCATTGATGCGCGACGGCCGGGATTTGGCCTCGGCGCTTCTGCGTGCTCGCCAACTGGAGGGGAGCGAACGAGACGCGGAGTTGGCTCGTGCGGTCGACCCCTACCTGCAATTTGTGAGTTCCAATGTCGAAACGTGCAAGTTCACTGGTCTGCGCTTGATGGACGTGTGGCGGTATTTCCGCCACACCTGGTCAAACCAATACATGAGCGTGCCTGGACGCAGCATGCAGTTTCTGGTTCGTGATCGCGCCGCGCCCAATCACCCGGTGATGGGCATCTGTGCATTGAGCAGCCCCATCATGCAGATCCGCGAACGCGATAACTGGATCGGTTGGAGCCCTGAGGCCTTTCTCGAGCGGGTTCGGCGCGAGCCCTCTGCGAAGCTTGCAAATTGGTTGGTCGCCACGCTCGACAATGCTGTGCAACAGATCTACACCGACGACCTAGTTGAGGACGCCATTGCATCGCTGCGCGAAATCGCGAACCCGACACCGGAATTGGTTGAGCGCCTGCAGGCCGAAAGCGTTCGGCGGCGCAAGCTCCACCATCGATTCGTCCAGCGTAGCGAGCACAAGGGTCGGCAAAGCAACCTCTACGATGATGACCATTGGTATGAGCGCGCCAGGACACATCTCTTTCGCAGCAAGCGGGCGCTGTCATTGGCGACCCTACTCAAGGCACGTATCGCGATCAGAGCCGCCTTCGGCCGCCGACCATCGCTGGCGGGCCTAGTTGGACTCGTCGAGACCCGCGCGGGCCAAGATGCCATTCGCGTCGTGCTGCGCAAGGCCAAGGGCGATCGCGTGGGAATCAGCGTCGCCGACATCAGCGTGTGCGGAGCTGTGCAACCTTACAACGCGGTGTTGGGCGGCAAGCTGGTAGCGATGCTCGCCGCTAGCCCTGAGGTGATCGGGGCCTATCACGAGCGGTATCGCTACTCGGAGAGCGAAATCGCCTCTTCGATGGCCGGCCAGCCAGTGGTTCGCAAGCCGCATCTCGTCCTGCTGGGCACCACCTCGCTCTACGGCATCGGATCGAGTCAGTACAACCGCATCCGCATTCCTGCCGAAAAAGTGGGCGGGTCCGTAGGCGAACAAATCGAATACAAGGAACTAGGGCACTCCGAGTCGTTCGGTACCTCGCAGTACTCGGATGAAGCAGTGCTGGCGTTGACCGATTACTCCCAACAGTGCGAGGGCGGGCAGCGTGTCAACAGCATCTTCGGTGAAGGCGTCAGCCCGAAGCTGAGGAAGGTACGACAGGGCCTGGATGCTCTGGGGTTTCCGTCGCAATTCTTGTTGCAACACCATCGACGTCGCATCGTCTACGGTGTCGCGCTGATCAGCAACCTAGGTGATTACTTGATCGGCGCCGACAAAGCGCCGAAATATCTGTATCGCCTGCAGCCGCGTCGCGAGGCCAGCGATCGAATCGCGGGCTGGTGGAGAGAACGCTGGTTGCATCGGCGCATTGAGTCCGATGAAGTAATGGCCGCCGTGGCGAAACACACGCTGATCGCCCCAGTTCGCCATGGGGCGCGGGTGACACGCCCTGCAGGAGGCACTGAACAGCCTTCCCTGTTCAACGAGACGAGTTAGCTGATTGACGCGGCGAGCGCCGATCGCGGCGACGGATGAGGACTTCGATTCAACGTGCCTTCAAGCAGGAGGCGCGCGATACACCGGAGCGTTGCTTGAGCAAGTCGGACCGAGCCCGTGTTTCGGCCGCAACCTCTGCAGCCTTTCGCACGCGGGTTTCAGGATACAAGTCGCCCGCGCGCGACGTGAGAATTGGCGAGTGACCGAACTGGTCGGCGGTGATGTCGAGGTCGATCTCGCCTTCGAGCGTCGGAAGCCGATTGAACCAGTGGCTAAAGCCGTTCACGCGCGCGCTGACCATCTGCCCGCCCAGGATCTCCTGCACAATTACCGCTACCGCGGCGCACTGTCCAGCGCTGGGAACGGATGATGACGAGCCAAGCTGCGCAGTCTCCGGAGAGAAAGCGCGCTCCAGGCAAGCGCGCAGTTCACGCGACCACTTGGACAAGTCCAACTCGGACAGGATGACATGGTCGGTCATGTGCGAAATTCTATCACCCGGAGCTATGTAGATCGGCTAGTCGCCACCCTGTGGTTTAAGTCCCAGAAACAGTGCGACCAATGTCGCAAAGAACACGACGATCACTTTGCCCCAGACCAAACAAGCGTGATCTTCCAACTCGCCAATTTCAATTCCGTGGAACGCGACTACGCCTGCAATAAGCAATATCGCCGACACCCGCACCCACCGTCGACCCACTGCAACAGGAAGCTCGACCGTGACCATATCCACCAGCTGCGCTCCAGGCTTGTCGACCGATCCATTTCCGTCCGCCTCGCCGTCAGGTGTGCCGTGGTTCGTTCCACGCGCAGCCTCGGGCCCGCGGCGACAAGCCAATACAGAAAGCGATCCGTACGCAGGACGCAAGCTGATATTGGTCGTCAGGCGGGAGATCAGGAGGTTTCGGGTAGTGTCGATCGCGTGCATAGTTCCGGCAACCAAGCGAATATCCGGGTGGTCGACGGTGATCTTTAACGTCCCCATCGGCGCCTGGATGATCGAACCGAAGTAGGATTTGTCCGCCAGCGTGCGGATTTGTACCTCTATCTGCGAGATAGCCTTCGCAATCAACATGCCATCTCGCAGCAGCACCGGCTTGCGCGAACGCTTGTGCAGGATGCTGATATTGAAGATGTACGGAAAGGCGGCGTCTGAGCCCCTGATGGCCTTGAGGAACAGCCCGCCCACGCGCTCCCACAGCCCCGTATCGTCACCGCAGACTACATCCGCCGGCGAGGACAGGGTTTGACAGAAAAATCCGCTAGGCTTCTCTGCTCCGGCGACCATTACCGGGAGTTGCAGCGGGGCGATCGGAGGTAGCAGATCACCGAACGCCGTACCGTTCTGCCCTTCAACGAACTCACCGAGTTCGACTTCGAGGAACGTGACCGAGCCCACCGTGCGCAACACCACCACTGAGCCCACACGGAGTGGGAGAAACTGTGTGGAAGAGCTTTCGAAGCCGACGTGCGCTATCAGGGCGCGCATACCGGACAAACAAGGCGAGACTTTCTCGCCCAGAGCCCGCACCTTCGGGTCGCACACGTCGTCACCATAGCGTAGCCGCACTCGGCTGCCAGATGGCAGCGCCATTACGCTGACTAGGTCATCGATGAAGCGGCGATGCCGGGTCGAACTGCAGCATAAGACTACTCGCTCGTCCGGCTGAAATGCCCAGCGCCTCGTGACGGTTGCCTGATCGCTTGACATTGAAGGTCCTTGAAAATGGCTCATCGCAGGATGAGAGCCAGATTGCCGATCCGCATCGACTGGGGCGGCAATCCTTGGTCGTGTCAAGTGCTGTGCATAATCTCAGCCATGGACGACGATGAGTCGGCCAGGCTTTCATCCGATACGAGTTGGCCTAGCGCGTGACGCAGACGTTCGGACCAGCGCTGACGCTCAGCTTTGTAGAACAGGTGCGCGTCGCCGGTGCTTTCGAGTTCGCGTTCGGCCAGCACGAACAACATGACCTCTACAGCATGCTTGGATGCCCCAGCCGCCAAGTAAATGCGGGAGTGGAAAGGGTGCTCGATGTTGATGATCACACGCTTCTGCTCGCCAAGCCGATATGGGCGGTAGAAGGGGCCTTCCGGAATGGCCTGGAACTCGACTTCCCACTTCTTGGCGCGGACCTTCTCGGCGATCTCCTCGCGGACGACCTCCTTCGGGCGCCCCGAAGCCTGAGCCTGGTCCGCAGCTGCATCGTCAAGGTTGCGTTCGCCCTCTTCGATCTGCGCTGTCGTCGGATCCTGCACGGTGGGTTTGAACTTCTCGGTCTCCTCCATCGCCTGCGCGCTTGGGCGCGTCCCTGCCTCGGCCTCTGCGTTGCTAGATTTCGCCCTAAGTTCCTCGCCCATAGTCACCCATCGACGACGCATGTCCTTAATCAGATTCTCCAGGTCGCCCCCGGTCTTTCCGGAGTTGCGCAGTCTCTCCCACATCTCTTCTTCGATCACGATCTGCTGCTTAGCGGTGGTCACGCTGAAGTACTCGTCGAGCACTGGATCGAAGTCGATCTCGATCTTGATGTAGGCATCGTTGTTCTGGAACTTCGTGCCGCGCGGGGAGACCGTGTCGATTTGGCGGCCCGCACGGCAGATGAGCAGACCGTTGTAGTCGCGCATGATCTCGTGACGCTTGTTCAACTGACGGCCACGGGAGTCTTCTTTGGACGAGTTTGGATCGAGGCTGGGGAAGTTCGGCGGCAGCACCGATGCGCGCAAGCGCACCTTCCCCTTCTGCCCGTCGGCCGTCTCGACTTCAAGGGTACGCGTCTCCACGCGCTCAGCGAGCACGCTGTTCTCCCTGTACAGGCGCGCGTGCTCCATCAAGAACAGGGGATCGACCGCATCGGCCACCGCGCCGTCCACGACGATGCGCTTCTCTGGAATGAAATGACGATACACGACGCCCAAGTGCTGCAGCAGCTTGGCTTTGAGGGAGTCACGGCGAATCCAGCCCTGCAAGCGCTTGAGACGATCGAGGTCCTCGAGCACGATGACGATGCCCGACGACACGGTGTCGATCTGCAACTTGTCGTCGCCCTTGCCAGCCTTTCCGACCCAACCCGGCAATTCGGCTGGCCGCGGCGCCAGCAGTGCCTGCGTCTCTTCGACGTCACCGGCAGCTGCGGCCAGCTTGTCGATGTCGATCGTCACCGCATGCCAAGCCGACGTCGAGGTCTTAGCGTACACGGTGTAGCGCTTTGCCAGGCTCACCGAAGAACTGGGCAGGCCGTAGCCATATCGACCGAAGCCGGACCGATCACCCTCGCGGTCAGTTCCGCCCCAGCGCACGGCATAGCCGATCATCTCCGGGATCATGCCGTTGCCGTCATCGCAGATGGCGATCTGGTCGGGCTTGGCCTTGGACTTGTTGTCGGCGTCAAATCCGAATCGGACTGAGACCGAACTTGCGGCTGCTTGCATTGAGTTGTCGACGAGTTCCGAGATCGCCCAAGCCGGATTTTTGTAGCCGATGTCGCGCATGCCGCGCAGGAACGCGTCGGCGAAGACAATGCCTAACCCCTTGGACTTGCTCTTCTGGGTCTCGACGTACTTGCGCTGGCGATCGATGTTGTCGATGGTCATCTTGCTCATGGTGTTACTCCTTTCTTGTGCCGGTTCCGTGCTTGGGACCCGACGGGGATGCCCCGATTTGTAGTACGGGCGGCGCGCGCGGGGCGTCGCGCGCCGTGAAGGGTCAGGCGGTGAACTGGCGCAGGTCGCGACTGCCGCGCTCTAGCAGGGCGCGATGCAACTGCGCGATGCGGGGCTGGCTGACGCCCAAAACGAGGGCGGCCTCGCGCTGGGAGTACTCCTTGACGAAGAGCAATTGGTACACGCGCTGCAATCGCAGCGGTAGCGTTTTGAGCCAGGCGCGCACCGCGTCGACCGCGAGTGGGTCGGATTTCTGCAGGGACGTATCGACGGCATCGGCCTCGTCGATTTCGCTGGCCACCGCCAGCACGGGATCGCCCGCGAGCGGCGTGCGAACGGCGTTGGCGATCACCTTGCGAATATAGTGGCTGCCAAGCGCCGCGCTGCCCTTGCGCAACGCGCCCCATACGCGCATGCGTGCGGCCTGGGCGAGTTCGTCAGCGGTGTCTTCGTCGCAGCCGCGGTACCGGGCATGGAAGCGGGCGGCGCGAACGATGTCACGTTCCCACGTGTGCAGGGCCTGATCTTCGAATTTGCAGGCAGTGTGTTGCGAAGGGTCATCCCCAACGCCATAAAGGTCAATATCAGCCATGGGAGGCCTCCTCATTGTGTGCTCGATATAAATCGAGCAGGAGGAGACTGTCCCGGCTGGTGTTCAGATCTTTACCGCGCCCCACTCTTGGAGGCCCGGCAGTTCAGAACTCCGCCTGCTACCCTGAATATACGCTTGGCTGCGCCAAAGCGATAAGTCGCCCGTCCTGGCGGACACGCGGGCTCGCCAGTCCGGGATCGGCGGGCACCCTTTCGATGCCAGGCTTTCCAGCACACTTGGCCCATAGTGCCTTTTCCGGCTTTGTTGACCATCGATTTCGGTATGCGTTGATTGCGGCGTTGCTGCTGACCTGGCCCGATGGCAAGAACTGGTTAGAACGCGCTCGGCAATTCCACCTCAAGATACTTTGCATCGCCCTTGCACCACCCAACAATCAGCCTGGGACCGGCGATGCCAAGAACTTCAAACACGTTCGGAGCCAGTTGATTGCATGCGTGGGCGGCACAGAAGGCCGCGAAATCATCACTCCATTTCGACTCTTGGCTGAAGGAGTGGACAAGCATTACGGCGACCGGCGCATGGAACGCTTTGGCCGTGAGTAGCGCGGAGACGGTTCGATGCAGAAGCTGGTATCTGATCTCGTCTCCGAATGGAGAACTCCGACCAAGCTCCTTTTCCAGATACGCAATTCGTTCGAGTTGGCCAGCGGTGGCGCCTGCCTTTTTCTCTGCGAGGGTTGGGCCAAAGGGTTCTTCCACTTTCGCCTCGATGCTAAGGATCACCAGGCCTGAACTATTCCGGCAAAAGGCCATGACGTCAGTTTGCGAGACAGTTTCGCCACCAGGAAGGGCAACCTCCCACTCGGGAATTGCAAGAAGCAAATCAAGTCCTGAAATCGCTGGATCGTGGCAGCTGTCCAATAGGGCAGATATTTCAGGAGGAAGCCCTGGCTGGCTCTCCTCCCAACATGCAGCGGCAGACATGGCAGATCGCCCCTTCTTCCAATGAAGCTTGGGCTTTCCGAGAAGTCGCTGCCAGTCAGTGCCTGACTGCGTTGGGACGTAGATGCGTTTCATTGGACCCCTCGATGTGCGTTCCAACTACTCGGTAGCGCGGCCTTGGCGACCGATCATGCGGCTTATCCACCACGCGCCGATTGGAACCTTATTCCATTGATGCGGTTCGATCCAAGACACTCGGAATCGGGCCAAGAGAGTCACGTATGACCGGCCCACAGGCTTTGCCCATGCCAGGCCAATGACCCGACGTGTTGATTGGAGAATGTGCGTGC
>Ga0105240_10013863_pt1 | contig 11039 bp, 2 predicted proteins | sample KBSC54metaG_FD_80426 | JGI IMG/M metagenome (GOLD analysis project Ga0105240, IMG submission 80426) | Corn rhizosphere microbial communities from Kellogg Biological Station, Michigan, USA - KBS C5-4 metaG | ecosystem: Host-associated > Plants > Roots > Rhizosphere > Soil | place: Michigan, USA...
AACTAGTTAATTGATATTCGCAATTTTCTCTCTGAGAGAAGGAAACAAATATCCGTTAAGATCTCGGAAGAGTCCGATTTTGTGATCGCTCCATATAGATATCACTTAAATATGGATATCCATATAGGCGATCCTGGAAAGGACTAATACGGCGCGTGGTCGAAATACGCCCCTGAGTGATGCTAAACCCCTTATTTCTACCACGCGCGGCCGAGTCCCAAAAATCTATCGCTCATCATGATATCCATAAAGTAAGTGATATCCGTTCGGGCGATCTTAAAATCGGACTCTGTGAAATGGCAACAAAAAAATCATTTATCCATATATTGGAATGAATGATTATATATCTTTAAACAAGTGCTCGTTATCTTTGAGCATATCATCGACTGTATCCTTAATTATCTGTTCGCGTTCAGATTTTGTAGGATATTTTGAAATACCTAACTTCTTATCACGTAATTGTTTCAGATGATCGACTATTGATCTAATCTGATATATATATTCATAATTACTGAGTAAGTTAAAGTATGTAAACTTAAGTTCATTTATACCAGATGAAATATTTTCTACTAATTGCTGAATCTTTGCATCTGCTATTGTAGATAAAGATTTATCAACATCACCACCATTCTTTATCTGAATATATGAATCGATATCAGTTATATCAGTTATATCAATTTTGGTATTCTGATTATTTGAGCTGTTTATTAAAGTAATTTGACTATTGGAACCAATAGAACTATCAATATTATTTGCATCATCTGAATTATCATCATCTGAGTTATCCGAATTATCATCATCGACCATCTTAATGCCTAAGACTGGATCATTAAATGAATTATCGATATCAATTACTTCTTTTATATGATTTGATACCTGCTCAATAACATCATTATTTGCATAATATAAACCCTTAATTATACTAAGAGATTGGTTAAATCGCATTTTGAGTACTGTTTGCCGTTCATTATAATTCGCTGTGGCCATATCTAATATATTATTTCCTCGACGCGCGTAATATATTGATTGTAGCTCAACTATATATCCCGGTTTATCATTTGATGCTAGTAAATATTCAACATATCTTTTGCCATATTCTTTATTCTTTTTCTTGGCTTCAATAATCTTTATAACTTTTTTATCAAACCATCCTTCTAAGTTTTCATCAGGATCTGTACTAAAGCCTAATAGTTTTATAATTGTATTTGATGCTTTAGTATTTCCACATAACTCAGTCAATTTATCGTGAACTAATTTCTTAGATTTAGTAAAAACTTTTTTATAAATCTTACCTTTATTAGAATAATTGGTATAATATTGTTTGCAATAATTATGTATGTATTTTTTGGCACGTTCCAAACTAATACTGTCAGCTTTTTTAAGTTCATCTACATCATCCAAGTCTTGAATTTCAACATAAAACTCATCAATATATGTAATAAATCTGGCGAATTGTCCAATGATACTCTTTTCCATATAGTAATCAATATCAATTGGAATCTTTTCATTTCTAACATTATCAGCCAATTCAATTCTCTCGCCAACAGATAATTCTTTTTTCCTGCCACGTAAATCAAATTTATATGGATATTTTTTAACAACTATATATTGCACTCTTGTATGCGGTGAAAGTTTTATGTTACGCTCGGCAAGCATACGATTATAGAATGTATGCATTTTAACATTTTGTTTCTTTGGCTTATATGAATCTGTCATGATAAATAATGATTCATAATCGTCTAATGATGTCCATCTAGTATTATAGAATTCAGATATCTTTGTTTTAATAATTTCTAAAACTGTCAATATATTTTCATAACTAAATAATTGTTTCGAAAGTTCTAAACAAATATTTGCAGTAACTTTTGCTACTCCCCGTTTCTTTAATTCCAATCCTTTAATAAATAACTTTGCATCATCGCCAAACTTTATAAATTTCTCATGTGGCACTCCAATATACTTTTTCTTTGCCAATAATAGAAGTGGAAATAATACTTCTTCATATGCCATCTTTAAGAAAGTTGTACCATTATTATCAGCCAACATAGTATTAACTTCTTTAGCTAACGGGTGAATAGTTTTAAAGGTTGTCTCAACCATTTTTGTCCAATAATCTAATTTTGAGATTTTCTCTGTATAGTAATCCTTATCTATTTGTTCAAAGTTATTTTCTTGCATTGATATGTATAATGAATCTGTATTAGATACAATCATTGATCCAACGCCCCCGAGGAAAGATCCAGCTGTCGTTTCAATATCATAAACATATTCATCCATTATTTGATCATCAGATAATATACAAGTAGAAGTTATAGCATAATTAGATATCTCACTGTTTTTATCAAATGATCTATCGCCATTCATCATTGAATAATAATCTTTAACACTTTCGATAATGTTTAATTGATATAGATCTGCTCCATCTATTAATGATACTTGAATATTAGTATAACCAAGTGAGTGAAGTAAATAATAGAGTCCCTGAGTTCCAGTTTTGCCTCTGTGTTGTATATTTACTTTATTTTGTGACCTAGTTGAATACATATTATTTATTGGCATATCAAGTATAGAAGTTTTACTTCCTACATAAAACCCGTTCCAATATGCTTTACGTACATCCTTCGATGCATTTAATATAAATGAAGGTATAATCTTGTATCCATATTTATCATATAACATGTCTGCATAAACATCAACTAACGCTGCCCCATTGCCAATATATGCCAATTTATAAATATCTTGCATATGTGCAAAGATTTTAAATTCACCGTTTTCAGTATTTAATGCTCGCATATATACTAAGATTTTACCAAGTTCACCGATATCCTGTCCGGTTATATACCATAAATTTTCATCGGCATAACCATTAGCATGGAAAATACCTAATATATATGCATATGTTGTAGATAATGATGTTATGGTAATATTATTAGCAAAGAATGATGACGGAAATAAATGACGTAATTCATCACCTATCTTTGCATCTTTTGGACTGAGTCTCTCCATATTCTTATTAAATAATGAATGATCTTCAGTGACATCAATAATACCAATAGGAGTACTAATGCGCATAATAGCTTTGTTAGTTTTATGTCTGATAACTTTGTTAATTGGTCGCCATCCATTATGTGTCCATGCCTCTAAACCACTTTGGGCTAGATACATTTGTTTATCAATGCGAACGATTTCAGTTTGTGGGCATACGCAAGGTTTTATTATGTGACCGTTAGAATGATTAATTAGTTGACATACACATGGTTTAAATTGTGGATATTCTATCCATTGTGTCGATGCGGGAATGTCATCAATAGTCCTAATATCGATCGTACCTGCTAATTGCCCTTGAGTATATCTTATTAAGATTGGCGTATCGCCTGTTACAGAATCTCCGTAATATACTTTACAACCTTTTGATTCAACAAAGTCATAGGCTAATTTGATATTGGCTTGTCCAGCTGTTGTAATACCACCGGCAATTTGAATCATAAATAATGGACTACGTTTATTACCAGTTTCACCATAGAATGTATTCATAAATATTTTTAACGCACGTTGTTTTGCATCTAATACATTGAAATTGAATTTACATTCCTTAAATTCTTCTTGTATTTCGGGAGTATGGAAATTGTCTGATGTCTCTAATTTTTCCATATGTTGCTTGTAATATTCAAGGCCGGATGGGCCATTCTTTAATACACTTCTGGCGTCAAATAATTCTTTTAGAACAGATGGGAATAGCCCAAATCTAAAATCTGGCGAGCTGGCATCTAACTTATTATCATGGCGGACAGACCATCCACGAATAATACCATTATTAAATGGAAATTTAACTTTATGGAAATTATATTTCTTTGTTCCATCAGGCAACTTAAGTTTATTTAGGCGATTTGCCTCATGGTAATCAATGAGCATATACTCTGGCGATAAATTATAAGTCATCATCAATGATGGATATAATGATGAATAATCCAATCCGGTAATAGGTCGGCCAGTTGGTTCCAATAACATTTCTCTGAAACATGGCGGAATCTCGCGTGTCTCGATATCACTAGATGGATCACTAAGTTTCTTGATATGATCGTCTGACTGTGAATAGAATCCTTTGGTATTTCCATATTGATCACTAAGTTTTTCGATATCATCTGCTTGTAAATTTGGTCCATGTATCTCAATGATTTCCTTGAACCACTCAACGTCATCAGAAGTGACATCTAACCAATCGGCATATTCTTCATATCCAAGTTCTGCCTTCTTTATTCGTTCACTAATACTGAGCTTACTAGTATAAAGTCCTTTTTTAGGTGGGAAAACCCAGGCTCCAGGGTATTTTTCTTTGTTTACATCTAGATTTGGTATATTTGAAATTTTTAATCTACGTGGATTACCATTTGCCATGATAAGATTACGTACTTTCATTCCGTTGGCATAATAAAATGCATCATAAACCGAAGTATAAGAAATGCTTGCGATTTCTCTGCGTTCCCGCAAAACTGTTCTTTTATTCATAAGATCATGAACTCGAATACTATCAACAACACAATACTTTGCAACAAGTGCCATTTTATCTAATAGTTCTTTAGGAACCTTTGTGCCATTTTCGACATGTTCCCGTGTACTACGATAAATATCAAACATTTCTTGATAGGGCATATCTTCTTTGCCATCCAATTTATTTTCTTGTAAAAAGAAGTTAAGAGAATATTGTTCAGAAGTCGGGTATAGTTGTCGAAAGACTGTCATTGTATCTACAGGAATATAACTCGCAAATTGTAAATTTGATCCTTCGGCATTTAAATCTGCAGTGATTTTGATACTAAAATTTTTATAATTATATTTAACATCGCTATCCTTTCTTTCAGCGGCAATGAATGGGTCCATTAATTCAAACATTTCTGATAATAATCCTTTATATGTTTTTGCGCGTAAAACAATCCATTTCCAATCATAATTATCCGCATTAAAACCCATAACTATTTCTGGTTGCATTTTTGCAAAGACCATTGCAAAAGCTTTTATTAACTTTTGCTCATCTCCACAAACTATGGTTAAAAAGTCTGGGTTAGCCGCGGTTGGTACATCTACTAGACAAACGCTTAATAGTTGGTCGCTAGCATAATGATATTGGAATGTCATTGATATCATAAACATATTATGTTCTGAATATTGCGGATCCGGAACTATTCCATCATATGTAGAATTAAATGTTTCAATATCAAAAGCAAGTGTTATAGTATTATCTTTTTGTAAATGTTCTTTTTTTTTATTTTTATCCTTAGGTTTATATTCTTTTATATCATTAATATCGATTTGTATAACATTATCATTATTCAAATATCGGTGACTGTTATCGATTATATAATTTTGTAAAATTAGCCATTTACCAAGTGGCAATAAAATATCACGACTAGCAACTCTATAATATGCACTGAGATCATCATGTGCGGTTATAAAGTTTTTTGCTCGCAAATATAAAATTGCATCCTTTCTATGAGTAAGTTTATCAAAATAGAATCGAATATAATTATTTTCATATTCCTGGAAAATATGTAATGGTTTTCCTCTTGTAAGGTCATATCCAGTACAGGTTATTTTATATTCATAATTTTTATTATATCTATTAATGCGGGTGACATCTAGGAATTCTTTATGTGTTATCGCATTGAGTTTATCCATTAGTTTATTTGCATATTCATGCAATTTATTGCCCTCTAATTTATCATTAGGAACTTTTATTTCAAAATATGGACTAATACCATTGATTATCACTGTAGCCTTAGCCCCGTTTTCAAATATTCCAAATACTATGAGTTTATATTTCGATTTTTCATAATCTGCCTCTTGCATTGGTTTACCATCAAAAACGGAATTTGGCATGAACAATAGTGGATTATATGCTGCTATTTTTTTATCTACTTTTTTTGTTAAGGTTTTATCCAAGAACTTTGATCTACTTGGAATTTTTCGTATATCATTGAAAGTAATAACTTTTCCATGCCATTGATTTGAAATCTCGGACATATTTGCTTATAAAGCTATTATTACTATATTTTTAAAATGATTTTTCAATTTTATATTAATTGGAAACTATATTCGAAGGCACTTAGTAGTCTATTATTTGCGAGCATTTAGTAGTCTATTATTCGCTGGTATTTAGTAGTCATTATTTGTGAGCATTTAGTAGACTATTATTTAATATATTTTTTTAGATCGCTTTAAATATAAGTTTAATAAATAAATATGTCTGAATGTTCACGCCAATGGTATGGAAGTATTATATACAAATCAAGCAAGCAAATAATAGAATCACATAACAAGGTGATAAATCAGGAACAATGCTATAAACATATAGAATCGTGGATAGATCTTATCGATATTGATAGTGCATATATAAATATTGATAATGATGCCTCATATAATATATCATGTAGAAATATAATTAGAGAGGAATTCTATGGAACAATTGATAGGTTCTGTGATAATCTTACATTATTTACCAAATATGCAAAAGATCCGATTGAACAACAAATATGTATAATCAAGAAAAAAATTATACATACGTCGGAATTTAATTTATATGTTGATGAAGTAAATTACTTTAATAATACCATACGACATATTGGTTCATTATTAAGCGATATTATCACTGCTCTTAATACTTTATTCGTCAGAAAGAAAAAACGATATTTTGCAAAGTTTATAGAACATATATATCATTTCGTTTTATATTTATTAATTAATGATGTCTTTACACATGTAAAACATCTTAGAACAAAACTAGATAAAAAAATAAGAAATAATATCATCAAAATAAAAATATTAATATTTGATATATTTAACATTTCATTAGATATACTAAGTTTATTCATTCCACAATTTACAGTTGTTAAAAAATCATGCAATATATTAGAAAATCATATTAATCGACGATTTAGTATTATACAAGATATATTGAATGAGAATGAACATAATATATGTATTGATAATATCATTAGGCAAATATTAAACATACGACCGCAGTCAGAGTTACTGATCAGTTTCAAAAAAACTATTAATTTCAATAATTTGATTAAACTTGAAAATGATAAGTTGATTATGTTGATAAAAACTCTTCAAAATGATTATATTAGACTAATTAATACCGTTGATACATTAGGCGGTGAAATTTCTAATTATAGAAATGAGCAAAGAAATATCTTTACTAGAATAATGGAAAGCATGAATTCCTATGTTAACGTATGATAAATTATTTGATATTTTTAACGTATGATAAATTATTTGAATTTCCTCAAAGTATGCTACTGGTTCACGAACAAATGTGTTTTATTTAAATTTAGTATAAATTTCTATCGCCTCATGTGGACGTCGCTTAAATTTCAAATATGAAATTATATTATCAACAAATAGACTATTAAATATCCATTTCGATTTAAATGGATTTAATATATCCGCGGCCATTATATTCAGTAATGAATCCAAGTTAGACTGGGTTATCATTAACTTATTATTTTTACAGTATATTGTATCATCATCGAAACATGAAACCATTATATTTGGAAAATCTTTCTTTTTTTTGAGTGCCGATTGAATCGCATTCGGATTCAATATGTTGACGATCTGCTTAGATAAATGATGAAGTTCTTTTATCAATTGTTCTTGGGGCATTAATCTTAGTTCATTAATCTTTATTTTGTCGAAACTATATGTATATGTATTTATCTGATTTATTAATTCTTTTTTATTTCTATGTTCAACCTGATATTTATTTATTTGGCTGGAAATCTTGTCTATATCATCTGTCATATATTGCTTTTGATCTGGGTATTTAACATAATATTCTGTTATCATAGATGTAATGTCATCAGTTATTTCCTTAACATTATTAGATGTCATTTTTAAAATATTCTTTTTTATTTCATGGCGAAGCATGGCATTTTTTTCTTTATTTAACAACATAATATATTCAAGCAACAATAATTCATATATATGATAGTCATATATATTTTGCATAATATTTTTTGTTCTTGAGTCTTGGACTATGATCTTGGATCCAAGACCTTCATTAATTTTGTCTGGATGATATAATATTCTTTTAAAATTAGCCGCGGTGTTTATTTTCTTTGCTTGCTTGTATGATAAAGGGGTGTGATAATAATTAATATTATCGCATATAAATCCTATGACATTATGGTCATTTTTAAAAGATTCATTATCATTCTTGGACCTACCGGATTTTGTCCATGGATTGTCAAGATAAATCCATTCATCTATTCTTATATATTTAGTATTTTGTTCTAGAGGAGGTTCTTCTGATTCAATTGATTTTTGCGGTTTCTTTTTTCTAGATTTTGATTCAATCCAATTATTCAAATCTTTGATAAATGTATTCATTAATTCGATTGATGAAGCATTTGCAATTTTAAACGGTGTGTAAATAATATCAATACCTTTCTCTCTAACATAGTCTGAGAATTTCACAGGCATGTATATAGGTTTTGTGTTTCGCATTATCTTAATGTAATAACATTGATTATTACCATTTACATAATATGCTGATAAAGTATATTCAGATGTAGTACTAGCAATGCTATGACTAGATAAGAATTGTCTATATATATCTAATGATATTGCTGCCCCAGCAGCTACCTCAGATTTATTGAATTCATCGATCTTAATAATGACATCAGTAATATTATCATTATACTTAAATAACTTCTGGTCAAAAATCTTTGTTTTAAAATATACAATTGAGTTCGCTTTGAATATTGGATTATATATATTTTTTCGTCTAACAAGAAAGATAATTTTATATACCTGATCTTGCAAATTAATCCTGTTGATCTTTGAGCTAATTATTAATTTGATATTCTGGTGAGATGAGGTCGAAAAATCCTGGAATATAACAGATAATATATTTAGATAATAATATGCAATATCTATAAATATATCATTCCATGGAATATATTTATCTTCTCCAATAATTGCTGGAGATATAAAAGCCGACTCAATATTTGATATTAATGAAGCTGTGTTTTTTACATATGTAAATATATGTCCATTCAAAAGCATTTTGAAATTTGTTTCATTTGATTTTAATGCTGATATAGCCATCTTAAAGAAATCATCATATGATATATCCATTGCATATATTAATGATGTTATATATCCAACTTCTGTAGTATATTTTATTTCTTGGTCAATACCATAAAGATAATATTTGATAGATTGATATTTATCAGTATGATATTTATCTGATTTTTCATATCGAAATTTATTATCTTTTTCGGACTGTTCCTCAGCTTTGCCATATTTATCGGCATTATCGGACTTGCTGAGTTTGTCGCCTTTACTGGGGGCTTTGTGTTCCTCAAGTTTCGGTTCTATTATAGATTCGAAAAAGGACTCATAAAACAGAGGCTCCAGTGTTTCTTCGGGCAAACTACATATTCTGCCAGGAACTATAGGCTTTCCATACTTCATGATGTAACGTGTATCAGTAATAAAATTATACTTTTCTTTTGTATATTTATGATGCTCAATGCAGGAATTATATATTGCGGATTTTGCTATATCTTTGTGTTTATCTATTGTTTTAATCTTGCAGCAGGGAATACAATAATCCTTTGGGTGTCGCTTAATAATAAATTGTAAATTTGGATATTTAGAATTTGGGCATTTATAGTAGGCAGGTGAATTAGTAGTAAAGTTCCAATATTTTGTTATTCGTTCTTTCTCTTGCTTAGATAATTTATTATATACCTCTTCTGATATAATAGCTGGTTGATTTTTACGTTGGCAAAGTCGAGAATAAACAATAGGAGAGTTATATAGTTTCTTAAAGTTATATAATACTGGATCGTAATGTATTAGAGTTTTTACATTTTGCTTTATAGTGATATCTTTGGATGCTTTCTGTGAAGAAATATCTTTATAATGTTTTATTTGCTGATACATCATATCGAATATATTAAGCATATAAATATAGAAAATAGTATATTCTTCATCCTTAATACCATCAATAGATATTTTTATATCTCCATGTTTATAATGGATTATAGTCTTTCTGGAACTTTGGAATAATTTTATCCATCTGGCATTGACAACTGGATTAGTAAGATAAGAATAGTAATTATCAAGTGTCATAATATTTTCTATTTTTTTAATATTAAATTCATACATACCCTTTGCAAAATAATACTCAAGTATATTTTCATTATCATTTATTATACTCAATCGAACAATGCCAGCCTTTTGATATTCAGACAAAATATTTCTTATGACTTGAAACTCTTGTGTTTTTATTTGCTCACGATATATGAGTGTCATATTTGACTCAGAAATCTTTATATTCTTTGGAGTCATCAATTCTAATTTTGTATTCGGATCTATAATGGAAGTTCCTAATTTATTTATCATTGTGATGATGGGATTGATCTTTTTGCTTGTAATGTCCTTAATATCATCGAATGTATATAATTTATCTTCTTGCCACTTTGATTTAACAATATAAGTTCCATTATGATAAATATATAAATCAAGGGGGCTATATTCATTTGCAATTCGTATAATAATATTATTATTAACGGCGGTCACTGATATTTCCTTATTATCCATAAATACCTTTGTCAGTACTATATTCTGATTTCTATATGTTATAGTACATTTGCATGCAGGCATATTGGCATCTAATTTTAGTTCGTCAAATAAATTTCGAATATTTAATATATTTCGATAATATGAACTTTCTACTAGCATAGTGGTATATGTTATTCCGACAAATAATTTTTTTCCAATATCTGTTCGAAGCTTATCATTGGAATAATAAAAATCAAATGCAGATTCAGTAATATCTCTTTCTAACTTAAATATTTTTTCGTTATCTGGATTCAGCCCAATTTCTGGATATATTTTATTAAAGTTATCAATACTATTTTCTGTATAATCTATCCATGCAGAAAAGGTTAACATAGGCCAAAATAATACTATTAAACCATAATATACAATCTCAAGCATGTTTTTATTCTTTATATTCTTTATGTTAG
>Ga0105240_10013864_pt1 | contig 11039 bp, 6 predicted proteins | sample KBSC54metaG_FD_80426 | JGI IMG/M metagenome (GOLD analysis project Ga0105240, IMG submission 80426) | Corn rhizosphere microbial communities from Kellogg Biological Station, Michigan, USA - KBS C5-4 metaG | ecosystem: Host-associated > Plants > Roots > Rhizosphere > Soil | place: Michigan, USA...
ATTCAGGTTGACCATGAAGAACGGTCTGTTCGGCATAGAGTTGGCAAGAAGAAATGCCGGTCCGACAAGCATGAGGGTGCTCTGACTCTCTGCCGGGATAATCCTGATAGTGCCTCTCAGTGGAAGGATCTGGTGCACGGTTTGCCCCCTCCCGTTGCTAGGTGAATGGATGCAGCGGCTCCGGCTCGCGCGGAACCCGGCCCAGTTGGAAGAGGGCTTCACCCCCCGCCGTTTTTTCGGAGTCCCACTGATCTGGCCTGCGTTCTTGAGCAACGCCTGGCCGCGCGTGCTGCTCTTCCTGTTGTTGGGAACCTTCAGCACCACTATCGTGGCGCTGCCTCCCGCGACCAGTTGGATGTTAATTGGCCTGGTCATCATGGCCGTTGCTGCGTCCATCTTCCCGGAACAACGGTTGTTCTGCCGGTATCTTTGCCCCATCAACAGTTACATCAGCCTGTACTCCACCACTGGCCGCGTGATGGTGCGATCGATCTCCGCGACGGTATGTGGGGATTGCGATGAGCGCTTCTGCCTGACCGGCAGCGTCAAGGGTTGGGGATGCCCTTATGGACTCTGCGTCGGTGAGATCGATCGCAACAACGATTGTGGCGTCTGCATGGAATGTGTCAAGACTTGTGCCTACGACAATATCGCGGTCTTCTGGCGCAATAGCGGATGGGACAAGGAGATCGCCAGTTACAGCGAGGCCTGGCAGGCAATCGTCATGTTTGCGCTGGCTTGCCTGTACAGCATCATCAATCTGGGAGCCTGGGACCGGATCCGGGATTGGACCGACATCGTCGACAAGATGCACTGGGCGACATTTGCGAATTACGCATTCACAGTGTGGGTGGTCTGCCTGGGAGTTCTGCCCCTGTCGTGGTACATGCTCACACGAGCTGGCATCCGCATCAGTAAATTGAATCGGGCTCCGGGCACTCAATTCCGGGCGACCAGCGCGGCACTCATACCCATTGGATTGGCATGCTGGATTGCCTTCGCCCTGGCGACGGTGCTTTCCATGATGACCTTCCTGCTGCAGAGCTTGTCGGATCCGTTTAATTGGGGATGGAACCTCCTGGGCATGGCGGGCAGCCGCTGGCACATCATCTGGGCTCCGGCGATCCCATGGTTGCAGGTGACGTGTGTTTTGATAGGGGTTGCCTATTCGATTCGGGCACTCTATCATTGCTGGCTCGACGACCTGTCGCTAAGACGCCGGGCAATCACGGGATCGCTTCCGCTCGGATCGTTCCTGTGGGTCGCTGCCGCCGCGATGATCTGTTTTTTTGCCGGTTAGCAGAAGAGAAAGAGGATGAAAAGGGAACGGCCAAAGTCACCAGGGAAACGACACTCTTCTGTTCTACCAGGCCTGCGGATCGCCGCCGTCATGCTGGGTGTCCCCTTGCTGGTTCTCCTGTATCAGGCGCACTATTCGGGCCTGTCACTGGGACAGATCTTCGAGCATATTTTCAAAGGCGCGCGCGCCAAGGAAGAAGGGCCCGTGAAAATCGTGCACGGCACGAAGGTCGACTTTCTCACGCCGGTGCCGGTGGGATTTCCCTCGACCGACCCTCCTCGCATCGGCAGCCTCGAGATTGTGGATCTCGACAAGGATGGTCTGCCGGATATTCTCGTGGCGGACATGCTGGCGAACCGGATTGGCTGGATCCGGCAATTCCCGGCCGGAGTGTATACCGAGAAGTGGATCAGCCCGGTGCTTCCCGCTCCGGCCCACGTCAGCGTGGCCGATATCGATAAGGACGGCGACATGGATGTACTGGTCGCCTGCATGGGTCAACTCTTCCCAAGCAATGACAAAGTCGGCTCGGTTGTCATTCTGGAAAACGACGGCAAACAGAATTTCACGCCACACGTTCTGATCGACCATATCGCGCGAGTCACGGATGTTCGAGCCGCCGATTTCAATAGCGACGGCCGGCTCGACCTGATCGTGGGCCAATTCGGATATGACGACGGCGAGACGCGCTGGATGGAGAATCTCGGTAACTGGCAGTTCCGCTCACACATTCTGCAGAGTCTCTCCGGAGTGATCCACGCCATTCCCGTGGACATCGACAGGGATGGCGACATGGATATCGTCACGATCGTCAGCCAGGAATGGGAGGAACTCTACGTCTTCGAGAACGACGGGCACGGAAACTTCAAATCGCACCTGGTTTGGGGCAGCACAAACGAAGACTACGGCAGCAGTGGTATCCGGCTGGTCGATTTGAACCGCGACGGCCGGGTGGACGTCCTGCTCACCAATGGAGATGCCTTCGACTATCTGCCGCCGCGCCCGCGACCCTGGCACAGCGTTCAATGGCTCGAAAACAAGGGTAACTTCAAATTCGAACATCACGCCATCGGCCGTTTACCGGGAGCCAGCGCTGCGGTCGCTGCCGACCTCGACGGGGATGGAGATCTGGACATCGCGGCTGTCAGTTGCTACAACTTCTGGGAACAGCCCGACTCGCAGAGCATGATCTGGTTTGAGAACGACGGCAAAATGAATTTTATGCAGCATGACATCAGCCACACTCCGACTCATCTTGTCAGCCTCGAAGCGGCAGACATGAATGGAGATGGAAAGCCCGATCTGGTATCGGTGCGGATGGACGTCTATCAGCCGTTTACCCCTGGGGGACGCGTTGTGTTTTGGCTCAATCACTGGGGCCAACCAGTGGACAAGGAGCCGTGATTCGGTATCTAAAATTAGGGGCGCTCGCTGTGACGCTTGGCGCTATCACCTGGCTACTGGTGCCGCTCGTGCTTCCGGTAAGAGTGCCTGAGGATTTCCCGAAACTGCCGGATCTGCGAACTGTGAGCCCGGGCGCTCGCACGTTGCTCGAGGGTACGGATCGGGAAGCCCGGCGGCGTCCCAATTCAGCCGAAGCAGTTGGCAAATTGGGAATGGCGTATCATGCAAACCTGTTTTTGGAGCAAGCCGCGGCTGTTTATCGAATTGCGGCGCGTCTGGCTCCCGGCGATTATCAATGGGCATATTGCCAGGCGTTCCTCGAAGAAGAGAACGGCAACGAACAGGAGCAGGCCAGGTTGTTGCAGCAGACCGTTCGACTCAAACCGGATCACGTTCCGGCGCTGCTGCGGTTGGGGGACCTGGAGTTCAAGCGCGACAGGTTGGACGAGGCAGCGCTGTATTACGGAAGGGCGGCCAGCGCTCCCGGCGGGCAATCCTCTCTACAGGCTGCTTTCGGACTGGGGCGCGTGGCTGCGCGCCGGCGCCAGTGGAATCAGGTGATGGAGCACCTGACGCCGCTGGCACGTACCTATCCTAATCTGCAGCCGCCATATGAACTGCTGCAGGAAGCCTATGAGGCACTCGGACAACCGGACCAGGCCGCGGCAGCCCGGCAGGGCATCGCGCTGAGCACGGCCAAAAGCGTCCCGCCTCCGCAAGATCCATTGAACGATCAGTTGATTGCCCTTTCCTACAACTCTACCCGTCTGCTCAAACAGGCTGGCCTGCTGAGCCGTTACGGATATCCCGACCAGGCGATTCAAGTCGCTCGCCGCGCAGCCGAGGCCGACACCAAGGACCCGGACATCCGGAATTTCATCGCCCGCACCCTGCTTACGGCGTACCCTAAGAAACCGGAGGCGATCGATGAGGCGTTGACGCAGATGAATGAGTGTCTCCGGCTGAAACCGGATGACCCAGTCCCCTTGTGGGGGTTCGCTAACGTCTTTTTCGAGACTCCCAAGCCACCTGCGGCTGTCGAACGGCTCAGCGTTCTTCTGACACCGTTCGCCAATCGCGGCGATGCCCATTTTTTCCTGGGCATGGTGGCCGACGCACGTGGTCAAAGCGCGGAGGCGGCCATGCAGTACGAAGCAGCCTTGAAAAGCGACCCCAATAATGCAGCAGTCTATATCAAGCTGGGTCTGGTCTCTGAAAGAAAAGCTCAGTTCGACCAGGCGATCTCGTATTTTCAGAAATCTATGCAGCTTGATCCGATCAATACCGTTGCCCGTTTCAACTTAGGAGTCGTTCTGTTGCAGCGAGGCAAAGATGGTCAGGGCCTCAAGGAACTGGGCGAGGTTCTCCGCCTCAAGCCGCACGATGCCGCCACGCATTTCGTTATGGGATTTGCATACTTGTATTCGAAGAGATTGGAGGATGCCATTTCCCACTTCAACGAGGGGCTTCACTACAACCGGGAAGACGCGGAGGCCCACTTCGGCCTGGCATCCGCTCTGTCGCAGTTGCGCCGGCGGGAAGAGGCGTTGACGGCAGTTCGGGAATCCATCCGCTTGCGCCCGAATTACCGGGAAGCACAGGCACTGCTTCAACAACTGGAACATTGAGCGAGTGGAGGAAGCGACGTGGCGCGGTAAGCGCCGTTACTTCTTCTGCCGGTCCCATTCCTGGCGGAAGGCCTTCTCGCGTTCGGCTACATACGCGCGATATCCAGCGGGGTCGATGAAGACGCGCGGTCCCTCCGCCGCGTAGCGCCGAAACTTGCGCTCCAGCCCATAGTAATCGCCGTGCGCACCCAGAAAGATGTCGCAATTCAGCGATCTCAGAACCTCGAAGGTTCGGAAATAATCCTCTGCGATCCGTGGGTACTTCGGGTTGTCCACAAGCAGGAAACCCGCATTTACATTGGGACTGCCCACGATTACCACGTCATAAGTCTTGCCGCCCTCCATGACCCTCATGGTCCAGGTAGTGCAACCCTTCGTGTGTCCGGGAGTGAGATGGGCGGTCAGGACGGAGTCGCCAAGTTTCACCTGGTCGACGTCGTGTAATACGCGGTCCACCTTCGCCGGTGGATACAACGACTCCGGCGATTCACCGTAAAAGAAGTCGGATTTGCCGCCGTCTTCAGTGACGGCTACGTCGGGCTCCATCACCATGTACTTCGCTCCGGTCCGCTTCTTGAGCGCTGCGCTACCCGCGTTATGATCCCAATGTGCGTGGCTGACCAGGAGGATCTTCACATCGGAGAGCTGGAAGCCGAGTTTTGCGATACTGGCTTCGATCAGTGGTACGGAAGCTTCCAGGCTGCTGTTGATGAGGATGTGCCCTTCCGACGTGGTGATCAGGTAGGAGGCAAGTCCCCGGGAACCGACATAGTACAAATTACCGGCGATGCGATGGGCCGGGAACGGCTCAGTCCAGCTACTGGAGTTTTGCGCTGCGCTCCCAAGAGCGAATGCCGCAATGAGAGCGCAGCGGGCAATAGTAAGCATGGGTTCAATTAGAACGCGTACTTCAAGGCAAATTGCATCTGCCGCATGTTGACTGCCGTGGACGTGATCCGGCCGAAGCTGGGGCTGCTCAGGTTAGCGTTCGGGAAACCCCAAACCGGATGATTGAGCAGATTGTACGACTCCCACCGGAACTGCAGTTCGTGCCCTTCGATGATGCGGAAGCTCTTCTGTACATTGGAATCGAGCATGAAACCCGCAGGGCCGGGCACCGAATTGCGCGCAGCATTCCCAAACTGGTAGATGGGCTGCAGCGCGAAGGCGGCGGTGTTGAACCAGCGCTCAGTGGTCGGCGTATCGAGACTGACGCTCTGGCCGGTGGCATCCGGGCGGTCCACGTTAATGTTGGTGTTGGCGCGATTTACACCGGCGCTTGGATTGATGTGGAATCCGGAACGCCAGGTGGTGATGCCGCCCACCTGCCATCCGCCGATCACCGCGTCGGCCAGGCGATTCTTGATCGCCATCCTACGGCCCGTGCCGAACGGCAAGTCGTAAAGGCCCGAGACGGCCAGCCGGTGACGATTGTCGAAGGCCGAAAGACCGCGGTCGCATAGCATGCAGCGTCCATCCTGCGAGAACAACGAGTCGCTATCCGAGGTGCGAATTCCGCTGGTGGTGTCGATCGATTTCGACCAGGTGTACGATACCAGCGCGGTCAAGCCGTTCGAATAGCGTTTGGTCAGCTTGGTGCCCAGCGAGTTGTAGTTGCCACGGCCGCCATCTTCGACGAGCACGAGCAGTCCGAAATTCGGATAGGGGGAGCGGCTGGCAACGGTTCCGGGTCCAGGTACCGCCGCGCTTACCCCGCGGTAAGACTCGAGGTGGCGGCTGACGGATCCCAGATAGCCGGCCTCAAAGGCGAGATTCTTGCCCAGTTCCCGCTGCAGGTTGAAAACCCACTGGATCGAGTAAGGCGTGCGGCGATCGAACTTGTTGGAGAAGGCCTGCGGCGTCAGGATATTGGCAACGGAACCGTTCAGCGCCGCTGCGCCATTCGCCCAGGTCTCCGAGGGAAAATCGGGATTGTCGTCGTTGCGGGTGCGGCCGGCAGCATTGCGCGCGACGTCGAAACGCGGATTGCCCTGGTCCTGGTTATAGAACATACCGGCTCCGGTACGGACAACCCACTTCGAGGTCGGGCTCCAAGCGATTCCGATGCGCGGTGCGAAATCGTTGTTGTCGCGGTTCACCAGACGGTCGCCGAGGCGGCCATCCTGTACCAGGGGGATGTTGGGCCAGCGCACTCGCAGACCGGCGTAGGGATCGCCCGAACTCTTACCCTGGCGCAGGAAGACCGGATAACGACTCGGGTCGACGACGTTCGGAGTGTTGTCGAACGCGTTAAAGAAGACGGTGGTGAGGTTGCCCGAGATGTCTTCCCATGGCGGAGTGTTCTCATAGCGTAGGCCCAGGGAGAGCGTCAACCGGGGGCTGATCTTCCAGGCGTCATCCACGTACAGGGCAAAGCTTGTGGCGCGGAATTGGGCCGCTGCGATCTGGGCGGCGACTTCGGTCAAGGTGACATTGCCAAGCAGGAACGATGCGAAGGCATCGCCTTGCGCGGGAAGGCCCGACCCCGCAGTCAGCGCGCGCGGATCCTGCGTCGGAGTGATGGCGAAGGTAAAACTGCCGCGACCGAACTGATTACCCACCTGGTTGAACTGGTCCTTACGCACTTCGCCACCGAAGCGGAAAGAGTGCTTGCCGTGCGTAATGGACGTATTGTTGAGAAACTGCAGCGAGCTGTTCTTATTTTCGAACGGGCCATCCGTACTGTCACCGATGCCGGTGTAGTTGGGGATTCCAATCGACGGGATGCCCCAGGAAACCGGATCGCCGCCCTTGAGGCCGGGTATTCCCAACTCATCCACCACGTTGCGCTGGAAAGCGAGAAGCGTTCCCACCGAATTGTAGAAGCGCGTGTAGCCGAAGCGCGTTTCGGTGACGGCCGATGGCGAAAGCGTACGAGTGTTGGAGCCCATATACTGTTCGAGGTTGGTTACCAGCTTGCCGCCGTTTTGATTGAGGCCCGGGGTCGACTCGTTCTCATCACCCCAACTATACCGGCCGGCCCAAGAGGATTTCGACGACTCGTTGTAATCCATTCGCAGAATGAACTGATCGCGATTCTGCGGCCGCGAGAGCGCCTGCACGTAGTTATTGGTCAAGCCCCCCAGGGTGGGCTTCTGGTAAAACTCGAGGAGCTTTTGGGAGGTCGGACTGATACGGCTGTTCGGAATCACGTTGCCGGGGAAGGGCGTTCCCGTAAGAGTACAGTCGGCCGCGCGTGCCCGGGTGAGCGGGTCATAAATGAGGTTGGATAGCGTGGAGAAGTCGCCGCCCTGAAACGCGGCCGGTGCGAGTGAGAACAAGCCGGTGCTGCTTCCGCGCTTGCGGAAGGACTCATAGTTTCCCATGAAGAACAGCTTGTCCTTGCCCTTGTAGATTTTGGGTAGCCATACCGGCCCCGCCAGCGTGAACCCGTATTGGTTCCACTTAAAGGGGTCCTTCACCGGCCTTAACGAAGTGAACGCATAGCTGGTGGCGTCCAGTTTGTCATTGCGGAGGAATTCGAAGGCGGTGCCGTGGTATTGATTGGTGCCGGACTTGGTCAGCACGTTGATCTGGGTGGTCTGGCGGCCGAACTCGGCCGGATAGATGCCCGTCTGCACTTTGAACTCCTGCAGCGCGTCTACCGATGGCATGACCACGAAAGTATTGAAATTCGGGTCGGTATTCTCCACGCCGTCCAGAGTGTAATGGTTGAAATTTGTGCGTTGGCCGGCAACCGAAATCGTCTGCGCCGCGCGAATGCCGCCCTGCCGGGCGCCAGCCTGACCTTGGGTGGAGAAGCCCGTCGATACGTTCGGCGCCAGCGATACGAGTTGCAGGTAGTTGCGACCGTTCAGCGGCAGTTCGACGATACGGCGATTCTCAATGACGGTGCCCACCGTGGCATTCTCGGTAACCATCACTGCGTTTGCCACGACTTCCACCGATTCGGAGACCAGGCCGACGGGCAGTTCGAAATCGATGCGGGCGTTTTGCTGGACCTGAATTTCGACTTGCGTTCGGACTAGCGTTTTGAATCCCGGCCGCTCCGCGGCCACGGTATAGATTCCCGGCGGGAGAGAAGGAAAGGCGTAATCGCCAGCCTCATTACTGAGGACCGTTCTCTGGGCATTGGTGCCGACATTCGTGGCCGTCACTTTGGCTTCGGTAATAGTGGCTCCGCTCGAGTCTCGTACCTGCCCTGCAATCGACCCCAGCGTTTGGCCCTGAAGTCGGAGTCCTCCTGACAACAGGCACCCTGCAAGAAACAGACGAATCACCCCAGATCCATGCGACATAGCATTCCCCCTCTGCGTGCGCCAAAGCGCGTTTTGTGAGCAGTCCGACACTAAAGGAACCGCAGCGACTGCGCAAGAGATTGCCGTTAGCAACGGGGGAGTTTCGTGGTTAGAGACGTAATTGCTTTGGAATCAGGCTGGTTACAGCATGGCGACGCGCCGGCAAAAGTGGCTACACCTATTTTTCGGAAGTCAGTTCCAGGGCGTTTACCACTGCATATTGAACTACCGGCTCGAATGCTACCTCGATCTGCCCCTGCGCATTGGGGACGAGCCCGTGGAAGACCTTCTCGATCGAACGCCGCTCCCCGGCTTCCTTGAAGATTTCAAAGTTGTGCAGCAGGGTTGCCCCGCCGCAAACCACGTTGAACATCCGGCTGCCAGGGCCCCCCTTCCCGCGATTGTGCGGGCCAAAGAACGTCTCGGCGAACAGGAGCCTGAGGGTGTACCGTCCAGGCGGGACCGGAAAGCGGTAGCGGAAGTTGCCGTAGCGCTGCGAAAGGAACAGTTCGGGGTCTTGCGTGCCACCCACGATCTCGCCATCGGAGATCTGTCGGCCGCCGCTATAGTACCGGTCGAGTTCCCAGAGATTCCCGGCATGGTCGGTGAAGTTGGCGTTCCGGGTGAAGATCCGGATCGGCAGCGGCCGGCCGGTGTTGTTCGGGATGACCTCGATTGCGTTGAGCCATGCACCCGAGAGAACTGGCTGGAAGTCCAGCGTCAGGTATCCGTTGACCGGCGATACATTACTGAATGCGCGAATGTCGGCTGTGTTGGCTCCTCCCGCGTCGGCGGCAATATCGAAGGAAGACAGCAGGCGCTGTCCGTTCATCTGGACGTCGAAGATGCGCCGGTTTTCCACGCCATCGCCAAATTCCGTAGGAAGAAATATGACTTCGGAAAAGTACAGGCGCAAATCGTACTTTCCCTCCGCAAGCGGGATGCGATAGGAAAAGCTCCCGAAGCGAAAGCTGCGGAAATAGAGTTGGTCCGGCGCGTATCGGATGGTCCGGGCCGGTACCCCCATCTCCTTTCCGCCGAATTGCCAGTGATTCTGCTCTCCTCCGGCGAAATAGCGGTCACCGGCCCACTCGACGCCGAATCGGTCTACCAATCGGTCCGTCGAAGAGCCTGCGAGAATGCGCACCGGATGTGGGATAGCGGCGGCCACGCCAGGATCGCGATCGGGCAGAGCCCGGACTTGTGACGCGGGCATGGTTGAGGAGCTTGGAGCGCGGAAGACGATGACTGCCACGGCAGCGACGAGTAGAATCGAGACCGCTATTGCGGTCGCGGGACCATACTTCTTCAGGAGGCTGTGCGGAATTGGCGGCAGGTCCGCAGGTATCGCCACGCCCAGAGTCTGCGGTTCGAACTCCGGAGCATAGGTGCCTGGGGGGATTACAATTCGGAGCGTCTGCTGAATGCCTTCATCGGCGTAGTAGTTGACGAGCCGTTTGCGCAGCCGCGACATTTCCACTCTGACGACCGAATCGCGCTTCTCACCGAAGTTGTCGCTGCGGCCGTAAACGTCGGTCGCGATGCTGAACTCCTTAATCTCGTGAACGCGGCCCTCAAAATTCTTCTCGCAGAGGTACTTCAGAAGCTTGGCGAGCGCGGGCGCCCTGGAAAACTCTTTGGATCCTAGAACGGCGTCCAAAGCAGCCTTGCGGTCTTCGAGCAGAATCTCCCCTATCTTCATGGCCCCCATTTTTATTCGGGATTGTACCACCTCCCTACCAGCGGCACGCATTTTTCAAGCGCGATCGGACCTGCAGCATCATTTCGTGGTATACGTGACCACGTGAGAAGTTCTGTTCTCGTCTTGCTCCCCTGCCTGGCTTTGATGGCGCAGGATCCTGCCCAAAAGATCGGAGAGCTCGAAACGCAGGTCCAGAAACATCTTCAGGAACAAAAACCTCAACTTGCCATTCCACTACTCCGCGAAATTGTGTCCCTCGATGCCCGGAACGTGAACGGTCAGGCGAACCTCGGCGTCCTGCTGTTCTTTCAGGGCGATTACACCGAAGCGATGCCGCACATGCGCACCGCTTTGCAGATTCAGCCCGATCTTTGGAGAGTCCAGGCGTTGCTGGGAATTGCAGAGAAGCGGACTGGGAATCCCAAGGAGGCGGAGAACGATCTGGACCGCGCCTTCTCCAACCTCGACGATCCGAAGATCAGGATCGAGGCCGGTTTGGAATTGGTCGAGATCTACACTGCCGGGGCGCACCTCGACAAGGCCCTGGCATTGTCCGGAAAACTCCAGGAACTGGCACCGCAAAATTCCCGAATCCCGCTGGTGACTTATGAAATCTCGCGCCAGATGATGCACCACAGCCTGCTGAGCCTGATGATGATAGCGCCCGATTCGGCGGAGATGCACATGCTGATGGGCGGCGAACTCGGGAGGCAGGGAGAGCATGCCGCGGCGATCGCGCAATATCG
>Ga0105240_10013867_pt1 | contig 11038 bp, 11 predicted proteins | sample KBSC54metaG_FD_80426 | JGI IMG/M metagenome (GOLD analysis project Ga0105240, IMG submission 80426) | Corn rhizosphere microbial communities from Kellogg Biological Station, Michigan, USA - KBS C5-4 metaG | ecosystem: Host-associated > Plants > Roots > Rhizosphere > Soil | place: Michigan, USA...
GATCTGCGCCAGAATGCCGTAGTAAGTCGCGCTGTCCCAGGCAGGCGAATCGGGCTTGAGGCCACGGGCGGCGGCGATCAGGTCCGGCGAATCCGAATGGCGAAGCGCGGCGATCAGCCAGGGGAGCGTCTTCTTTTCCCGCCACGTGTCCAGCGCCGGCGCCTCCGATTGGAATACGTCGATCCAGTGGGCCAGATCGTTGTCGCGCGGGATCTCCTTGTTATCGATGTGGTCCCAGATCGCCGTGTAATCCTCGAGCACGCGTTCGAGTTGCTGGCCGGACCCGGGCTTCATCAGACGATCGGCCAGTTCCGTAAGTTGCCGGGCGGGTTCGCTCGATGCGCGGACGAAGCCGAGCAGGGCTTGCGCGCGCGCCTGCCACGGTCCGGCAGCTAGATCCTTCGCAATGGCCTCCAGACGCGTGCCGGCATCGCGGAATTTGGCCGCGTCCTTACCCAGCGTGGCCTGCCGGATGCTCACGCGCGCGGCCACATACCGCGCCGTATCGCGCCAGGGCGACGACACATCGGCAGCAATGCGGTCGAATGCCGACCTCGCCTGATCCCAATACCCGGCATACATTTGCGCGGCCGCGATCTGATAGTCGCGATCCGCGGCGAGCAGCTTGTTACCGGCCGGCGCGGCGTCAGGGATCGCGGGCCCGCCGCCGCCGCAATTCTGAAAGACCTGATCCTGAGCGCGCAGCCAGCCGGCAGTCTGCGGACTCGCAGCGCCCCACTGCTTCACGCGATCCAGCAAAGTGGCGGCGGCAGTCGTGAAGGCATCGGCAAGACAGTTGCTAAATGTCTCGTAGTCCTGGCCCGGAACGCGCTTTTCGTTTGGCAATGAAGCGATCGCGGCGGCGCCCGGCACCAGCTTCCGGGCATCCAGCCAGGCTTCGATGATTCGCACGTCGCCGCCGGCAGGTTCGGGCGCCTGCACCTGTATCTCGTCGGACGTCAGCGGCACGCCCGAAAGCTCGCGATACGCCAGCAGCAGATACCGGCGTCGATAGTGCGGACGCAGTACGCCCACGCGGCCGCTCGAGAACTCGCCGGGCAACGGGTTGTGGTAGGTCGTGAAGCGCAGCTCGGGCGGGGCGAACGAGCAGCTATCCACGTAATGCGGCAGCAACACGAGCAGGCACAACAGCGCGAGGCCCAGCGCCCGTCCGTACTTCATTGCAACCTCCGCACCAATTGCATTGCACCACGATAGGCGTCCGCCGTCCAGGGTCCAGGATGAAAAATAAACAGGCGCCGCCCGTGCGGGACCACCGGCGCGATTTCGTCCGTCGATACACCGACGCTGGAACGGCAGACACTCACGGAATAGTCCAACACCTCGCGAGGATCGGCCACGCCCATACGGAACATCATGGGGACTGCGTCGATCACCGGCAGAGTGCGGATCCAGGGGTCGCCGAGGCACCACGAAGCCAGCGCCGTAATCGTGAGCGGCATCGAGGGCTGCAGCCGGCTTCGCAACTGGTTGAGCAGGCCGGCGTACCAGAGACGCTCCGACTCCTTTGCGTCGAAATCGATCTGGACGGCGGCCAGGCGGGGCAACTGTTCGACCTTCAGAATTTCCTGAACGATGGCCTCCGCTTCTGGCAGCGGCGACGCGAGCGCTTCCAGCCGGACCACCGCGATCATGGCCGTACCGGTCGGAACATCGAGAGGCTGATGGCGCGGGGTCGATGTAATGTCGAGGCCGCGCCAACTCACGGAGCGCGCCAGGAAGGCGACGCCCGCAACGTGCGGATCGAGGAACGTCAGGTGCTCGGGATGCTCCCATGCCCACAGGAAAACGCGCGGAGTTCCGGGCAGCGGGTCCGGACGGCGGTTACAGGCGCAGGCCGCGCACAGCGTGAGCAGCAGAATCACGCGCCTTCCCCGCATGTCACCTCACTTCTTCACGAACAGCGAGATCGCCATGAACAATCCGATCCCGATCACGATGCGCCGCACAGTCTTGCCGCCGAGTTTTCGCGCCGTGCCCGCGCCGCCCCACCCGCCCAGGATGGCCGCGATCGCCATGAGCAGCACGTAGGGCCAATAGACCATCTTGGCCCAGATGAAATACAGCGCGGCGATCCCGTTGATACTCCCGCCCAGCACGACCTTGAGGCTGTTCATCTCGTGAATGTTCGTCAGCCCTTGAATGCTGAGCGCTGCCAGCATCAGGATGCCAATCCCCGCGCCGAAATATCCGCCATACAATCCGATACCCAGTTGGAATAGCAGGCCCCAGACCAGCCAACTGGTGGATTTCCGCGTCTCGGCGTCGGCGGTTTTCAGCATGCGCTGCACCGGTTCCTGCGCCATGAAGAGCAGGGTCGCAAAGAGAATCAGAAACGGAACCAGGCGATCGAAAACGGAGGCCGGCGTCAACCGCAGCAGCAGCGCGCCCGTGATTCCTCCGATCAGGCTCGGCGCCACCATGATCCAGAAGCGCGATTCGATTGTGCGCATCTCGCGGCGGTAGCCCCAGGCGCTGCCGACCGTCCCCGGCCAGATGGCGACCGTGCTGGTGGCGTTGGCCGTGACCGAGTCGAGGCCCAGCCAGATGAGCGTCGGGAACGACACGAGCGTGCCGCCGCCGGCCACCGAGTTGATGGCGCCGGCTACAAATGCCGAAGCGAAAGCCCCGGCCGCGTGGGGGATGTCGAGACTGGTCAAACATGCATTGTGGCACACGGTCCGAGCCGGGAGCGATAATAGCTTAGTTCCCATACATGAATAAATCTCCCCGGCCAGGCGAAGTGCAGGTGTTGTATGAAGACGACGCGGTGGTCGTGCTCAATAAACCACCGGGACTGCCGTCCGTCCCGATCCACAAAACTTCCAGGGGGCCGTCGGCGTTGTCCGTGCTCTCTGCCGCGCTCGCGCAGGATCGCAGGCGGGCCTTCGTGGTGCATCGCATCGACCGGTTTACCAGCGGCGTGCTGCTATTCGCCAAGACGGAGCGCGATCGGGAAGCGCTGATCCAGCAGTTCCTGGAGCACACACCGAGCCGCCAGTATCTGGCCGTGGTGCGCGGCAATATCGACGTCCCGAAGGCGACGCTGGTCCACTATTTCCGGCGCGAGGGCTTTCTGCAGAAACAGCGTCCCGAGGATGATCCCGAGGCGACTCGCGCCGAGATGCGTTACACCGTGGAACGCAAGCTGAAGGACGCGACACTGGTCCGCGTCGAACTCGTGACGGGTTTGCAGAATCAGATTCGCGTTCAGTTGTCGGCCATCGGCCATCCGGTGGTGGGGGATCGCAAGTATCATCCTGCTGAGGCGAAGGAGACGCATATCGATCGCGTAGCGCTGCATGCCGCACGACTGGAATTTGTCCACCCCCGGACCGGCAGGAAGGTGTCGGTGGAGTGCGACCCTCCGGCCGATTTTCGGGAGTTGGTGAAGGCACTCTCGCCGCGAAAGGTCAAATAACCTTCAGTGCGGCCCATTCTCTGCGTCTTGTTTTTTCAAGTTCTTGCGCAAGCGCAGAATCTCGATACGGCTGCGCTCGGCGGACCGTGCCTTCCCGAGGACCACGGCGGCAATACGGCATGGTTCGAACTCCTGACCCGCCACAACGAAGCGACGAAGCGCGGAGACCGCGAAGGCGCCGTCGTCCTGGCGAAACAGATCGTCCGTTCGCGATGCTCCATCGAGTATTGGTGGTTCAACCTGTCCGAATCGTTGGTCGACCTCCGCAGACCGGCTGAGGCTGTCACGGTCCTCGATGCGCTCTACCACCGCCGCAATAATTCCATCGACGCGCAATTGCAGACGGCCGGATCAACCCTGCGCAAACTGGTCGACAACGCCGCCTTTCGCAGTTCGCCCCTCGCGGCGCAATTGGCCGCCGACCGCCACGCGGCATCCGACCGCCGAAAGCAGGCGCAGGCCCGCGCGGCGACCGAACCGCACCCCGCATCCAGATACATCGCGAAAGGCGCCTGCCCCTTCGAGTGCTGTCGATTCGGATCGTGGACCGTCGAGGAAGACACCGCACTCTTTGACCGGCCCAACGGAGCCCGCCAGGTTGGCCGCGTCTTGAAAGGCGAAACCGTCCAGGCGATCACGGGCCAGGTACACCTCCGGCCGGAAGCGATCCGCGTCCGTTCCGCTGGTCCCGTGCAGGCCCCCGAGGGTTCCATCGTCTATCTGCTCGACAATTTGGGCGAGGGCTACGCGCGCGTCTGGGTGGCGGGCAAAATCGTCGATGTGGACGTCACCGGCGTCCGCGACCAGTGCACATTTGCGGGACCGGACTGCTGGGGAGAAATTGTAAATCCGACACCCGCAGAGCACCAGCGCGACGCTGTCTGGTGGGTACAAATCAAGACCCGTAGCGGGGCCACCGGTTGGACCAAGAAGACGAAACACTTCGGCGGCATGGACGGCTGCGGCTAAACGACTCACCACTCAGCCCCCGATTCGACCCGTACAACCCTGAGAACTCGCAGTTTACCGCGCAGGCATAGTACTACCGCCCGGCGAATTTTACAATATTCAATCATGGCGGAATTTCAGGTATTACAACCCGAAACTACCTATACCGGGACACCCATCCGGCCCCTCAAGACGGGACTCCCGAAGACGACGCAGTCGCTCTGTCCGGAATGCTCGCAACTGATCGACGCCCGCATCTTCGAAGAGAGCGGCAAGGTCATCATGGAGAAGGCCTGTCCCGAGCATGGTGATTTCCGCGACATCGTCTACTCCGATGCCCGGCTCTATCTCAAGATGGAGCAGTGGACGTTCGGCGACAATCGCGGGCTAAGCAACCCCGTGGTGGAGAATGCCATCGAGTGCCCCACCGATTGCGGGTTGTGCAACATGCACACGAGCCACACCGGCCTGGCCAACGTGGACCTGACAAACCGCTGCAACCTGACCTGCCCGGTCTGCTTCGCCAACGCGAATGCCGCCGGATACGTGTACGAGCCGGATTTCGCTACCGTCCGCCGCATGCTGCAGTCGCTCCGCGATCAGAAGCCGGTGGCCGGCCGCATCGTCCAGTTCTCGGGCGGCGAGCCCACGATCTACCCGTACTTCTTCGAAGCTCTGCGGGCCGCTAAAGAGATGGGCTTCTCCCATACCCAAGTTGCCACCAACGGCCTGAAATTCACCAGCCTCGAATTCGCGCAGCGGTGCAAGGAAGAGGGACTGCATACCTTGTACCTGCAGTTCGATGGCGTCTGCGACGACATTTATCGGCGGACGCGCGGCGAATCCCTGTGGGAGCAGAAGCTGCAGTGCATCGAGAATGTGCGCAAGGCCGGACTGAAAATCGTCTTTGTCCCGACCATCGTGAAGGGGCTGAACGATCACCAGATCGGCGACATCATCAAAGTGGCGCTCGAAAATATCGAGTGCACCAGCGGCATCAGCTTCCAACCGGTGGCCTTCACGGGCCGCATCGCCAGGCACGAACTGGAAGCCAAGCGCTTCACCCTGGCCGATTTCGCCCACGCGGTCCAACAGCAGACCGGGATCTGCGACCCGTATGAGGATTGGTTCCCGCTCTCCTGCGTGACGCCGTTCTCGAAGCTTCTCAGCGCCTTGCGCGGCGAGGAGACCACGACCCTGAGCTGCCATCCGCACTGCTCGCTGGGCACCTACCTCTTTGTGGATCAGAACAAGAAGGCCATGCCGGTCACGCAGTTCGTGGAAGTCGGACCGATGCTGCGCGAGATGGACGAACTGGCGCGCAAGGCCGGCAAGCGCCGCCTGAAGTTCTTCACCAAGATCGAAGCCTGGAACAACCTCCGCAAGTATTTCCACCAGGAAAAGGCGCCGGAAGGTCTGACGTTCACCAAGTTCCTGCAGACTTTGCAGGGCATGACCGACAAGCGCCTGGGTCGCGGCGACAGCGAAAAGAGCGGCTTCACGTATCGAACGCTCATGCTCGCCGGCATGCACTTCATGGATTCCTACAACTACGATGTGGAACGCGTGAAGCGCTGCGTGATCCACTACGCCGCGCCCAACGGCCGCATCTATCCGTTCTGCGCGTACAACTCCGGTCCGGTCTTTCGCGAACAGGTCGAAAAAGAATTCTCGATCAAGCTGGACGATCCGGCCGAGTACAAGCGGCTTATCGCCGAAGGCCGTAAGGATCGCTGCGGCAGTTGCGAGCCCGAGTTGGTTGGATAACGCATAGCGCCGCGACCGCTTAATTTGTACATTCACACCGTCGGAGACGCGCGCGTAAGCAAGCGAAACATAGCAGCAATTTCATCGCGTAGCCTCGGCGCTACCCTCAATTGCCTGTGGGTCGTTCCAGGCGATCGATCACGAGAACGTCACGCGCCCCTTTTGCCGGACTTAGTTCCAGTCCGAGTTGCTGGCGCGTCGCGATAATGGCGGACATGTGCGGCGACGGGTCAGTTGCCGCCCCGGCAGCTGGCTCTCGTTGCTCTTCACTCCATTCCATATGAATGTCGAACGCTCCCGTCACTCCAGTCCGGTCGATCACAGGATTCCCATCCGGATGGAGCAGTTTAGCGAATACGCTCAGCTGGACGCCGACTATATCAAGCACCGTTACCGATCCGTTCTTGACCCTGGGCAAGGCGCACCAAACCTGACCGTTCCCCGTGAAGTTCAAGCCCTCGCTAAAATCGAACGGCAAACAGCTACCGTCTTTCGTCGGCTTTAATTTCAGACCACTCTTGGCGACAGTCATCAGGTAAACCGGGCTGGGCCTGCTCTCCCGATGCAGCTTCAAATGGAATCGATCCTCCAGCAGCGCCTGCATCATCGGACCCCTCATCATGGCCGAGCTTTCGGGATGCTCCGCCATCGCATCGATCGAGTACCTCGCCGAAGCGACCCAGTCCGGAAGTCCCTCGATCGGGATCACCTGCGCGAGTGGATTCAGGGGATCTGCTTTCCCGGACGCAAACACCTCGTACGCCTGCTGGATAGCCGTCCTCAGGTTCCAGCATCCCAAACTCAACCTGCCCGGCGAGGAATGCGAAGGCGGAACGGCCTCCCCGCTCTTGCACTCTTTGACTGAGGTCACGTCGAATTTCGGCGCCAGAGATCTGTCCTGCGACATCGCTGACGAGACGGTCAGCGAAGCGATGGAGATGAACAGCCGGAGTTTAGGCATTTGCACTTGAAACGATGACGTCCGTCCCGCGGGACTCGTTGAGCGTTCTTTCTCAGACATGTTGTTCCGACCGCCGGGAATAGCGCATACTAAGCGTACCGGCCCGCGTCCGGGATCTCATGGCGAAACCGTCGGTTTCACCCGAAGCTGAAGTCATTGAGCAGGAACAGTTCGTTCCTCTCTACAGGGTCGTTCTGCTCGATGATAACGATCACACGTACGACTACGTGATCGAAATGCTGCAGAAGATCTTGATCTTCAGCCTGGAGCAGGCGTACCGTCATGCCGAGGAAGTGGATCGCGCCGGACGCACCGTGCTGATCACCTGCGAGCTTCCCGAGGCCGAATTCGCCCGCGACCAGATTCATTCGTATGGTCCCGACTGGCGGCTGGCGCGATCCAAGGGCTCCATGTCGGCGATCGTCGAACCGGCTCAATAGGACCATTTCTTTCAGGCGTGATCTCGCGTACTATTGGCTCGTGATGAAGGCTATGGCGGTCGCCGGGCTGTTGTTCCTCGGCGCGGCGCACGGCAGCGACTTCGAGTTTTCGGATTTCGCGGTCACCAAAGATCTCGTGCTGATGCGCGATGCCTACCGCTCCGGCAAGGTGGTCCACTTGACGGATGCGAACAAATTCCAGGCGGGCGCCATCTGGTACAAGCAGAAGCAGCCAGTCGCCGCAGGCTTCGACACCACCTTTATTTTCCGCCTGACGGATCAGGACACCGGCCCCGACCGGGGCGCCGACGGCCTGGCGTTTGTCGTCCAGAATGAAGGCCAGAAGGTGATCGGCGGCTTGGGCGCTTCGGGCGGCTTCATGCGCAGCGACGAGGGCGCGCCGGGAGGTTTCGTGCGCGGCATCGTCCACCGGATGGCCGTGTTCTTCGACACCTTTGCGAATCGCTGGGACGCCTCGGGCAACCACATTGCGATCTGCACCGACAACGGCGCCGGTATGTTGGTCTGGCCTCCGCGTTGCCAGGCATTGTCGCAGATGCTGAAGGTCACGCTGAAGGACACCCGTCCCCATGTGGCGCGGATCCTCTATGAGCCCCCGCGGCTCTCGGTCTTCCTCGACGACATGTCCGAACCTGTACGCGTGGCTGCCATCGATTTGGCTGACGCCATCGGCGGCGACGGGACGGCATGGGTCGGCTTCACCGCTTCTACCGGAGGCGGGTACGAGAAGCACGACCTGTTGAACTGGAAGTTCACTACAGCGCGACCGGGCGCGGCCGAATCCACGATGACCACGGTGGATTCGAACATGGCGAGTGTCGATTCGAGCGTCTCGTTCGCGCCGGTGGCCTGTCTGCCCAATCGCAACCTCTGTACGCCGGAGCAGGCCGTCGTGCAGGAGAAGGGTCCCGGACTATTTCACGTCTATCTGCCGGCCAATCTGGAATGGGGCGCGTCGGTGGCGAACCCGAATGCATCGCCGGCCCGAGTCTTCAATGTGGTCGGCACCGTCTGTTGGGATCCCCGACTGCGCGGCGCGTCCGGCTGCAACGGACCGGCCGGCAACGGGATCGTGCCGGGACTGGATCCGGAGGGCGGATCAGATTTCGTCTCGCCCCAGAAGCCCGCCGGCTCCCTGGTGGTCCGCTCCCTCAACGGCAGGCTCTGGTTCACGGTAAACGACCGCATCGGTGCCGGATTCAAGAACAACGAGGGCTTCTTCGAATTCGATGTGTTGTTGGGGCAGAAGTAGACATCCGTAAGCTATCGCGGATCAGCGGTAAACATCCGACCGATGCCGAGCCCGGACAACCGTATTCGAATCGCGCTTTCGCGGTCGATGGCGCGCAACTCAGACCGGGCGGATTCCGGCCAGGTGAACTTCATCGCAGGCCGAATTCGCGCAGGATCTTTTCATGCGGAATCACTTTTCCGGCGCGGACTTCTTCGCGCGCCCGAGCGATTGCAGCCGCGTCGCCTTCCGTCGCAGACTCGTCATCCGGTGCTGCGGACAAAGCTGCTCTATAAGCAGGGCTGACAGCCAGGTACTCTAACAAACGCCGGGCGGCCGGCAGTTCCTCTTCCGGAATCCGGTTTACGCGATCATGCTAGAGGCCAGTCGGGCCAGCTCGCTCGAGTGCCGGCGCAAAATAGGAATGTCCAACTCGTCAAGAAATCTTGCCGCGGCTCGCACGCTTCGGTCCGCGTACCAGGCGGCAGCGTCGTCGGCATTATGAAGCGCTGCCGGATGGAAGCTGACAGATCTGCGCATTTATCCCGTAAGTAGTATTCAGGTCCGATGCCTCCACCACCGTCATCCTGGCCGTTGCACACGGTAAGAGACGGCCCTTTTAACTCAATCGAAGTTGAACCAGTGATGATGCCGGGCCCCCGAATAGCGGCTGGTATCATAGAACAATGACGTTTTTACGCAGTTTGCTATTATTCTGCCCGGCGGTGTGCCTACTGGCGCAGACGCCCCCGCCTCCAGCGCCTAAGCCTCCGATCCCTGTTCCTCCTGCCGCAGTGAATGCCGCGCCGGCGCCCGTCGTGGTCCCCCCCGACACCGTGGTGCTGACGGTTGGCGATGTGAAAATGACCGCCGGTCAGATCGACCAGATCATCGACGTCCTCCCCGAGCAGGCCCGCCCGATGTACCGGGGCGCAGGCCGCAAACAATTGGCCGACAATCTGGTGAAGCTCCTCGTGCTTTCCAACGAAGGCAAGAAGCGCGGCCTCGACCAGACCCAGTCGTTCAAGACTCAAACCATGTTCGAGATGGCCAACGTCCTCGCCGGTATCACCTACTCCGAGCTCAACAAAGAAACCAAGGTCGACGACGCCACCCTGCGCAAGTATTACGACGAGCATAAGGCCGAGTACGAAGAAGGCCGCGCGCGCCATATTTTGATCCGCATGCAGGGATCTCCCGTGCCGCTGAAGCCCGGCCAGAAGGACCTGACCGAAGCCGAAGCTCTCGCCAAGACCGAGGATCTCGAGAAGCAACTCAAGGCCGGCGCCGATTTCGCCGCGCTCGCGACTAAGGAATCCGACGACACCGGGTCCGGCAACAATGGCGGGGATCTCGGGACATTTCACCGCGGCCAGATGGTTCCGGAGTTCGACACCGCGGCATTCGCCCTGGAACCCGGCAAGATGAGCGGCCCCGTAAAATCGCAGTTCGGGTATCACATCATCAAGTTGGAATCCAAGAGCACCAAGAGCTTCGACGACGTGAAGGCGGATCTGGAGAAGAAGCTGAAGCCGGAGCAAGCCCAGAAAACTCTGGACGAGCTGCAAAAGAAGACCACCGTGGTCATGGATCCCACCTACTTCAACATCGCCAAGCAATAGCGTGAAAACCCGAAAGCTCGAAATCCCCTGCCCCGTCTGCGGTTCCAAGGACGTGTTTTACAGTTGCACTCCCAACTGCTGCTTCAACCACGTCTGCGCCGAGTGCGGGACCACGTTCGAGCCGATGACAAAATCGAAGGGCGGCATGGCCTCCGGGATCGTGCCGCCCGACCCTCTGCCCGAGGCGGCCGACCCCACCGCCGAATGCGTGAAATGCACCTCCACTGCCGTGTATCTCACTGAAAATAATGACCTAGTCTGTGCCAAATGCGGGGCTCTTTTGAAACTGGAGATCACCGAAGTAGCGCCCGGTTAGGCGGCACAAACATTAAATTCGTTGCCTGCCTACACGGCTGGTGATATCCTGAAATTGACGTGGATTGATTTAGGGTTCAGCCCTGCTAATTGCAACCACGATAAAAAGTGCTAAAGGCGAGTCGGTCTGTTCAAAACATTCTGGCCCTGGCGCCGCCTTTCGGCTCCAGGGTTTTTTGTTTTAGCGGTCCCCTTCGCCGGATGCTGGAGGTTTTCATGAGCGTCTGGCCCAATCTTATTCCGGCCAGCCTTTCGCTGCCTGACAGCGAAGGCGCGTTAGTATCGATTTCC
>Ga0105240_10013868_pt1 | contig 11037 bp, 11 predicted proteins | sample KBSC54metaG_FD_80426 | JGI IMG/M metagenome (GOLD analysis project Ga0105240, IMG submission 80426) | Corn rhizosphere microbial communities from Kellogg Biological Station, Michigan, USA - KBS C5-4 metaG | ecosystem: Host-associated > Plants > Roots > Rhizosphere > Soil | place: Michigan, USA...
CCTCGGTCCCGCGAAGCGGCGCGCCGAAGTAAAGATACGTGTTTCGAGGTGAACGAACCTGGCATGCCGCTTCATGCGCCGGACCAGGTCCAGATCCTCAAACAGCGGGAAAGGGCGGCATCCGCCAATCGCATCGTACCCAGACCGCCTGATAAAAATGCCCGCATCGCCATAGCTCAATCCGAGCCATCGCAGGTAGGGATAAATAGCGGTCATTTGCCCGGCGGAATAGTGTTCGCCCTCAAAAACCAGCGAGAAGTTGCCGCCGGTAACGGCACTGTTGCCGAGTGCGTTGTCAATGGCTTCCAGCGCTCCGGCATCGGGCCGTGTATCGGCGTGTACAAACCAAAGCACGTCGCCTGCTGCCACACCTGCCGCGGTTCGAAGCTGGCAGCCACGGCCGCGCTGGCACGCCACAACGCGAACTCCCAGTTCCGCCGCAATGGCTCGCGTGCGGTCTTCACTGCCTCCATCGGCGATCAGAATCTCCTTCTCACCCCGCAACGCCTGCAGTGTTCGGATGGTTCCGGCAATAGCCGCCTCTTCGTTCAGCGTTGGCACAACAATGCTGATCATGTCACTCTAAGGTTCTCAGGATGCGTGTCGCAAATGGCCCGGCCCCTTCTTATTCTATTTGCTAAGGCGCCCATAGCCGGGCGAGCAAAGACCCGGCTTTGCCCGCCGTTAACGCCCGTTGAAGCCGCCGGTCTGCACTCCGCGCTCCTGATGGACACTGCCCACATGCTGATGGCTCTGGGTGACTCCGTCGATTTGGAACTCTCAACGGATGTGCCGACGGAAGCATGGCCCGGTCTCGCGCTGACCAGGTCGGTACAGATCGAAGGTGACCTCGGAGCGCGTTTGTTCCACGCTCTGGAGCAGGCGCTTTCCGCCGGAAGGGAGGTCGTACTTGTGGTTGGAAGCGACTCTCCGGGTTTGCCACACGCGCACATCACGGAGATGCTTCGATCCGATGCGGACGTTACACTTGGCCCAACACAGGATGGCGGGTTTTTTGCCATCGCCTGCCGCGCAGTTCGCCAGGAAATGTTTTCCGGCGTTCGCTGGTCCTCCGAATGCGCCCTGGCTGATGTTAAGCGCCAGGCGTCGGAGTGCGGCTTAAGCGTCGCCCTCGGACCTTCATGGTTTGATATCGACGTGGAGGCGGATTTACTTCGGCTGCTGGACATACCCCATTTACAACAAAACACGGCCATGTGGGCGCGCCGGTATTTACAGCGATGAGACCACTTGCTTCCTGGCTTGCCGGTTCTCTGGTCGCCGGCGCTTTTATTCTCCTGACCTGGCAAGAAAGGCGCCGGCCCCTTCGGCGGCGCGTTGAATCCGATATCAGGCACGTCGTTCGCAACTTTGCTATCGCCGGCGCCGGCGCTCTCACAATGGTTGTTTTCGAGTCGCCACTCATACAACCTCTGGCACGCCTCGTGGAGCAAAGGCGTTGGGGACTTCTCGGCACATCGCAATTGCCGGTCTGGGCCGAAGCGGCCGCCGCGCTTGTCCTGATGGACTACACCTTTTACCTCTGGCACGTACTGTTACACCGTGTGCCGTTTCTCTGGAGATTCCATGCGGCGCACCACGTCGATCTGGACCTCGACACGTCCACGGCACTCCGGTTCCACTTCGGCGAACTGTTTCTTTCGGTACCGTGGAGAGCGGCACAGGTGGCACTTATCGGTCTCAGTCCGCTGACCTTTGGGATATGGCAAATATGGTTCGCTTTTTGCGTGATGTTTCATCATTCGAACCTTCGTCTTCCTATCCAGTGGGAGCGCCGGATCAATCGTCTTCTGGTCACGCCGCGAATGCACGGTGTGCATCACTCGAATCATTCCGAAGAGACGAACAGCAATTGGTCGAGCGGATTCACCATCTGGGATCGGCTGCACGGAACTCTTCGGCTCGGCGTCCCGCAAGAGGAGATAGAGATCGGCGTGCCCGCGTTCCACGATCCGAGCAGTGTAGCGCTGCCGAAAGTCCTTTCGATGCCATTCAAAAGGCAACCGGAGTACTGGCGCTTTGCGGACGGCGCCGAGCCGGAGTTTCGGCCCACTTCCAAATCCGATCTCCTCCTGCCCTGAACGCGACAATATATCGCGCGGCTGGCACACAAGGAACGGAATTCCGGAATCCTTACACTAAGACTGTGGGCATTCGGGCGCGGACAATGATGAACAGAATACCGGGGTTGTTGTGCTGCCTGGCCGTCGGCATTTCCATGAACGGCCAGGATCTCGATCACGCCAAGTGGACGGCGGTCCTTCAAAAGTACGTAACGGCCCAATCACGCGTGAACTACGCGCAACTAAAATCGGACGGAACCGACGATCTCGACAGCTACCTGAACGAAATCGCCAGGGAGTGGCCGAAGGGAATGGACGCGGACGCCACGAAAGCGGCATTGATCGATGCTTACAACGCACTGACGGTGCGTTGGATCGTATCGAATTTCCCGGTAGCGAGCATCTGGAGCACGCGGGGTCCATTTCGCGTGGCGCGGCACAAGGTGGACGGCAAGCTCGAGTCGCTCGACAGCATCGAAACCCGTTTACGGAATATGGGCGACCCCCGCGTTCACGGCGCACTGGTCTGTGCGGCCCGAAGTTGCCCGCCTCTCCGGCGGCAGGCCTACACCAAGGCTGCGCTGAACAATCAACTCGACGAAAACTTCAGCGCATGGCTCGCCGAGCCATCTCGTAATCGGTTTCTGCCGGACAAACGGTTGGCAAAGGTGAGCAAGATATTCCAGTGGTATGCGGGGGATTTCGAGAAGATCGGCGGCGTGCCGGCGGTCCTCGAAAAATTCGCGCCGCCACACTCGTTCGCGACGTCGTACAAACTGGAATACCAAAAATACAACTGGGGTCTGAACGACAGCGGTTCGGTGGGAACTTCGTATTCCGGAATCGACTTTTACATCGACTATGTCCGCAATGGATACCTGCGCTCCGATATAGAGGGTTGGTTCCCTGGACTCGGCAAGCGTTACAATGTCAACCCCCTGATCTTCGGGAGCATTTACGTGGGCGCGATTCCGTTTTTTTCACTATCGGTCACATGGCTGGTTAGGAACCTGCGACGCAGACGGTCGCCGGTCGCGCCTCTGCTTTCGGCGGCGTTCTTTTTCGTCTCCGCATACCTTTATCTGCTCGTCGAGGGCCGGAACGTTCCGATTTGGGTCTACATCTTCATCGCCGGCATGCTCGCGTTTGGCGTCTGGTCGACAGTCCGCAAGGTGCGGAGTCAAGTGGGACGCGGGGCGGCATGACCACGAAATACGATATGGTCGTGATTGGCGGTGGTGCGGCGGGCCTGACCGCCGCTGGCATGTCGGTCGTCCTGGGGGCGAGGACTGCTCTCATTTCCGAGAATAAATTGGGTGGTGACTGTACCTGGCAGGGCTGCATTCCGAGCAAGAGCCTGCTGAAGGCCGCCAAAGTTGCGCATGAGATGCGTTCCGCCGCGAAGTACGGTCTGGAGCCGGCGAACAACTCGCATGAATGGACGCGGATTGTAGAGCGTGTACACGCGATTCGCGAGCACGTCTACGAAGGCGCGGACGCGCCTCCGAACATGGAAAAGCTGGGCGTCGAAGTGATCGCGGCACAGGCTCGCTTCCTGGATCGCAATTCCGTCGGGGTAGCCTCCTCGGGGATAGCGGGCAGTCGGGTCCTGACATCACGCTATTTCATTATTGCGACTGGGAGCAGGCCGGAGATCCCGAAAATCGAAGGTATCGAAAGTGTACCGGTCCTGACCAACGAGACCCTGTTCGAACTCAAGGAAAGGCCGCGGCGTTTGCTGGTATTGGGAGCGGGACCGGTCGGTGTCGAGATGGCCCAGGCTTTTCAGCGGCTGGGTTCCGCCGTCACGGTGGTTGGCCGCTCCGCCAGGATTCTCGAACACGACGACGGGGAACTCGCGGCGATGTTGAAGCAGTGTTTGGAAGGCGAGGGCATCCGGCTGCGGCTGGGCGAGGAAGTCGAGCGATTCGAACAGGGCGTGGCTCATCTTAAGAGCGGCGAAACCGTGCCTCTGGACGCAGTGCTGGCCGCTACCGGAAGAAGGCCAAACATCGAAAGTCTCGAACTGCAAGCCGCGGGCATCAGGGCGACTGAAAAGGGCATCACGGTTGACGGCCATTGCAGGACTGACGTAAAGAACATCTTTGCCTGCGGCGACGTCACGGGGAAATTTCTCTTCACCCATATGGCCGAGCACACGGCCAAGGTCGCGGCGATGAACGCGATTCTGCGCATTCCCGCATCGAGAAAAGACGACCAGGTTGCCTGGTGTACCTTCACCGATCCTGAACTCGCTCATGCGGGGAAGGGCGAAGAAGAGCTTCGAAAACGAGGCGAGAAGTTTCAGGTCTACCGGTTTCCTTTTTCCAGGCTCGATCGGGCGATCACCGAGTCGGAATCTGCCGGCCTGGTCAAGGTGTTCGCAAATTCCAGAGGTAAAGTTCTGGGCGCTTCGATCCTCGGAGCGAGCGCCGGCGAGATGATCGCGGAGTATGCTTTGGCAATCCGGGAAAAGGTCGGATTGGGGGCGATCTCCTCGACTATTCATCCGTACCCGACGTATGCTCTCGGCAATCGACGAGCGGCGGATATCTATGCAAGTAGTGTCTTGACGCCTTCGCGAGTGACCTGGATCAGGCGTCTTCTTCGTCTTCGCGGCAGCACAAAAGGGATTCTAAATCTGCCGCATTCTACGAATTAGTTAGAGATATTTGTGCTTCGCGAGCAGCTTCAAAAGAGTGTCGTGGAACGAGGGCGGCGCTCCGGAACAATAAAGCGCGGATTGCCGCGATGGCATCGAGGGGTCGGCAAGCAGGTACGGTTTTAGCGGAGCGCCTGCCGCGCCAACCGTGTCGTCCGGGCGTTGCTCGATACGCACGCCAAGCCGATCGCATTGAAAGCCACGGGGTGAAATAACGTATCCGACCGCAAGGGTATCGAACGGGTTGAAGCCTTCGGCGGCGAGGTTATTCTTCCAATAGGCGAGCCAATCCTCCGCGGCGTCGAGCACCCAGGTGAGTGATGCATCGGATGATCGAAGGTTGGCTAAATCCGCGCCCCGCACCCAGACCTTCGACGAAATCTCCCACGGAGCCAGCACCAGCGGAACGCGTGCATCCAGAAGGATCTGAAAACCTGGCGCATCCAATTCGAAATTGAAATCGCGGAAGGCCGGGGCGTTAGGCGAGGGGGAAAATCTCTGAGTCGGCCGCCTGCCCGCCACCGCAACGATCTTCCCGATGCGATTTCGAAGCTCCGGATGATTGCGCAAGACCGTGGCCACGTTGGTCGCGGGTCCCAACATCAGGATCACCATCTTTTCGCGGCGCAATGCGGCGGCCAGCTTGCGGGAAGCGTCAGTCTCAACTCCAAGATCGTTCGCCGACGCGGCTCCGCTCGCCACCTCTAACCCTGGGCGGCCGAAGTCGCGGACCAAATGCTCTGCAATCGGGAAGCCCTCGCTAAGAGGAGCGTTTCCGAAGACGACGCTCACGCCGCGAACCATGAGGGCGGGCGAATGAAACGCCTGAATCAGCGCGAAGCCGTCATCCACTTCGCGACCACCGCGAGCGACGGAGGGATCCGTGTCGATCCAAACCGGAACCGCGGCGGCAGCCATAGCTCCCGCCGCCAGCATCAGGAACAAGGCTCTCATGCCGCGCCGCCTTCCAACACCAGGTTCCGCGATAATTGCAGGAGCTCGGTCTTGCGCTCCAGGCCGAAGTCCGCAGGAAGCTGGGCCACGCCGATCAAGCGGCGCATGATCTCAACTCCGGCGAACCGCAGCGCCAAATGGCGATTCACCGAGGCGAGTTCGGCATAGCGGGAGAATAGGAGATCGATTGTCGGCTGCGATTGCCGCGCGAAGTATAGATGTGCGGTCATGACTCCCAGATCCCATTCCGGTGGCCCGTAGAAGCAGAACTCCGGGTCAATCACGTACACGCCTTGTCGGGCTCTGAGCCAGCTTCCGGGAAAGAAGTCCCCATGGATGAGGCAGACACCGCGCAATGTGTCCAGGTACCGCTCACCAAGCGAGCGAACCTCGCCGCAGTACCGGGCGTCGGTTTGCAAACGGAGCGCCGGTGCGGAGAGTCCCGGCGTGATCGCGTCCAGATCCAATCCGTTGTCTTTGCGGAGCGGGAGCGCAAAGACGTGCTCGTGATTCAGTACGCGCATCTCCATATTGGAGAATGCATCGGCAAGCTCGGGGCCTCGCAGGGACGTGTGGAGTGTACCGAGGAAGTCTATGAGACTGTTTAACTCAGCCTCTTCCAGCCGCTTTCCCCCTTCCGAATAGACGAAGGTGAAGTCCTGTGCCTCGCCCAGATCCTCCAGCATCAGCAGGCGCTCTTTGGGGTCGAAACCCAGCAGCTTTGGCAGATACTTCGCGACCGTTTGCCGCGGCTTGACTTCGCGATAAAAGCGAGCCTCCATCAACGCCCGATCCCATGGAGCCGGAACGCCGGGATACTTCTCCACCCAGGGTCTCGATTGCTTCAAAATGAACGAGCGCCGGGACGTCACGACCCGCAGCACACAGTTCATATTGCCTTCGCCGGCACGCGAGACCGTGTCGACAACTTCATTCGGCATCAACCAGTCCATGGAGAAAAGGTACGCCGCGACTGCGGGAATGTCAGCCGTAAGAAAGAACTTCCCTGTAAATACCGCCTTCATTTCTTGCGCCGCGGTTTCTCGCCTTCGCTCTCGTGAGCCGACCAGGTTTGATCGGCGTTCAGCCCCAATTCCCGCTGGTGAGCCGGTGATGAACCCGGCGGCGGAACGCCCGCGCGCCTCCGAATGTCCCGCCATAGCAGCTTCCCATCCCGGAGCAGGTGCCCCGGCGCCTGATGGCCGTATGCGCGATATTTTCCGGGAGTCACCTTCCCCTTATCCTGAACGAAGCTGGTGAAGTCGTCAGTCCAGCGATCAAAGGTCTTTAACACGTCCTTATCCCGAATCATGTCCTCGGCCTGGTTATCGCTATACTTCTTGCCTTTTCCGAATTCGCAGCATGCCCATAACTGTGTTGTTCAGCGTGAAATGGAGTGCGGGCGCGCTCCGTTTGCGAGTATAACGCGAGCGTCGGCTGGCCGGGCTGGGCGGTCGAACGCAACGCCGACTGGCATGAGGAAGCAGCGGGCGGAAACTGCAACTGGTTTCAAAAGGAGATCAGGGCTGGGGCACAGGAGATGGGCCGGATACCGAAATCGTTGGGCTTTGGCCAGGCGGTGGGCTGGGCTTGACGGCAGAGGCTCATGCTTGGAGCTAAAGGCCAACTGGCCAGGAAAAGGAGGATCTTGAATCCAAGGTTTGGGGCGAATTTCAACGGGATCACGCGCCGGGCCCCAGGGGCGGTTCAGATGCCCTCCGAGAGATGGCTCGCGGGGCCGGTCGGTTCAACTTCCGAGCAGCGCCTCGTTCGGGAGCGATCCGCTTGACGATGCTCACCGTAACCGGTGCGCCACCCGATGTGCTGCAATTGCCGGACGGCTCTGCTTACATCGCGCTGAGCGAGTCGGCTGTGTGATCGCTGGATGCAAGCAGCTTGCGGACGTCCCTCACCGGCGGCTCTCCGAACAGCCGGCTGTACTCCCGATTGAACTGGCTCGCGCTCTCATATCCAACCTCAAAGGCAACCGTGGCCGCGTCCACCTGCTCTGAAAGCAGCCGTGCCCTCGCGGTCTGAAGCCTAATCCGCTTCTGGTACTGCAGCGGGCTCATCGCCGTCAGCGCACGAAAGTGATGATGCAGGGTTGACACTGCCATCCCGGCGATTTCCGCGAGATCCTCCACCCGAAGCGGCTTGGCGTAGTTCGTCCTGATCCATGCGATAGCCTTTGCTGTGCGCTGGCTCTGATCCCCGAGCGTCGCGATCGCTCGCAGTCGCGCGCCCTCGGGACCGCGCAGAATGCGATACATGATCTCGCGCTCGATCAGGCCGCTGAGGAACGGGATGTCATCGGGGTTCAGGAGCAGCTCCAGCATCCGGCACCAGGCTTGGAGAAGCTCGGGGGTCACGGAGCCGGTGGACATGCCGGGCGTTGCGGCGCCGAATTCCGCGGTGTGGAACTCTTCGCGGCTGAGAAACTCGCGCACGATTGAGATATCGATCTTCAGCGAGACCGCGAGGCACGGCTGAGACTCGCTCGCTTCCGACACACGAGTGACGGTGGGCAGATCAATCGAAGTCAGCAGGTAGCGGGAAGCGTCGTATGTCAGCGAAGAGGTTCCTACCTGTACTTCCTTGCGCCCCTGCGCAACCATAATGACGCTCGGGTCATAGGTCACGTGGCAGGCGGGAGTTGGCGCCGTGCGCTGGTGCAGTGTGAGCCGGGGGATGGCGGTTGCCTGTCTCTCTGACCGGCCAATCAACCGGGCGATGCGGGTGGCAAATTCGTTCTTCGGTTCCTCGCTCGAATGGGTGCTGTCCGGCAGTTCAGTAACGCTCCTCAAAATACCCATGCTACCGAGTTGATGGGGGCGAGCATAGCGCGGCTATGTCGATCCAGAGTTTTAGGCAATCATTCGGCAGGATCGGGATACCGTCTGGCCGCCTGCCGCTCCTAACCTGTAAGAAGCATGGTGCAGAATCGCATTCTCGGCAAAAGTGGACTTCAGGTTTCGGCCCTGGGGCTTGGCTGCATGGGGATGAGCTCGGCGTATGGGCCGCCGGTGGAGAGACAGGCGGGAGTGAAGCTCATTCGCGCGGCCGTGGAGCGCGGTGTTACCTTCTTCGACACTGCCGAAGCGTACGGGCCGTTTGCGAACGAATCCCTTGTCGGCGAGGCGCTGGCGCCTTTCCGCGATCGCATTGTGATTGCGACGAAATTCGGTTTCGGCATCAACCCCGACGGCACACGCTACGGTCTTGACAGCCGGCCGGAACACATCCGTCAGGTGACGGACGCCTCATTGGGGCGACTCAACGTGGAAACGATTGACCTGCTGTATCAGCATCGCGTGGACCCGGGCGTGCCTATTGAGGATGTCGCTGGAACGGTGAAAGAACTCATCGCTCAGGGGAAGGTCCGGCACTTCGGCATGTCTGAGGCCAGTGCGGCGACCATCGGGCGGGCACATGCGGTACAGCCGGTTACCGCGGTTCAGAGTGAGTATTCACTTTGGACACGAGATCCGGAACAGGACGGCGTGCTTGCCGCGTGCGAGGAACTTGGGATCGGGTTCGTGCCGTTCAGTCCGCTGGGGGCGGGATTTCTGACGGGGAAAATCGATGCTGCCACTCAGTTCGACAGCACCGACTTTCGCAACATCTCTCCCCGCTTTACGCCTGAAGCTCGCGCGGCAAACACGGCGCTCGTGGACCTGCTGAAAGGCATTGCCGCCGCGAAAGGCGCGACTCCGGCGCAGATTGCGCTGGTCTGGCTGCTCGCGCAGAAGCCCTGGATTGTGCCAATTCCCGGCACGACGAAGCTGCACCGGCTGGAGGAGAACCTGGGCGCCGCATCCATCGATCTGACGAATGAGGATCTTCAGGCCATTGAAGCCGCCGTCTCAAATATCGCGATTCAGGGGGCCCGCCTGCCGGAGGCGGTTCTCAAAATGTCCGGCCAGTAGAAAGACGCAAAGAGGAACATATGGTGAAGCTCTCCATAAACGGAAAACAGCGACAATTTGACGGCGATCCGGACATGCCCCTGTTGTGGCTGCTCCGCGACGAGTTCGACCTGAAAGGCACGAAGTTTGGCTGCGGGATGGGCCTTTGCGGCGCGTGTACCGTTCACATTAACGGTGAGCCGGCGCGTTCGTGCGTGACGCGCGCGGCAGATGTCGCGGGCAAGTCCATCACAACGATCGAAGGCCTTTCACCCGATGGTTCGCACCCTGCGCAGGCTGCGTGGGATGAGATTGACGTTCCACAGTGCGGGTACTGCCAGGCGGGCCAGGTGATGACCGCGTGTGCGCTGCTTAAGAAGACTCCGAAGCCTACGGATGCGGAGATCGACTCGGCGATGGCCGGCAATCTCTGCCGTTGCGGTACCTATGTTCGAATTCGCGCCGCCGTTCACCGCGCCGCCGAATTGAGCAGTTCGGCAACGATGGCTCGCAAGGCGACGGGCGCAAGTGTGCGCGGCAACAACGAGGTGGCGAAATGAACATGAACCGGCGATTTTTCCTGCGGGCTTCGGCGGTGGCCGGGGGCGGGTTCATGCTCTCGCTGGTGCCTGAGCTGAAAGCACAGGGCTTCCCGGGGGCACAGCAGGCCCTGCTCCCCAAAGACTTCATCAGCATAGCGCCCGACGGAACGACGACGCTGGTTGCGAAAAATCAGGAACTCGGCCAGGGCGCGTTGAACCTGCTGCCGATGATGATCGCCGAAGAGCTGGATGTGGACTGGAAGGCCGTTCGGATTGTGCGATCCGGGGTAGGACCGCAGTACGGTGGCCAGATCACCGGCGGAAGCTCGGCCACGCCGTCGAACTGGGAACCCATGCGGCGTATCGGCGCGGCGGCAAGACAGATGCTGATCGCGGCGGCAGCGCAGACGTGGGGAGTTCCTGCCGAAGAGTGCACCACGGCTTCGGGTGTGGTGCATCATCCGGCATCAAACCGATCGCTCACCTACGGCGAACTCGCTGCTAAGGCGGCGACAATGCCGGTGCCTCAATTGCCGTCGCTCAAACTGAAGGACCCGAAAGACTACAAGATCGTCGGCAAGAGCACAGCCGGCGCTGAGACGAAACAAATCCTCACGGGCAAGCCGATCTTCGGCATCGATGTGACTCTGCCCGGGATGCTTTATGCGGCGTTCGAGAAAAGTCCGGTGGTGAGCGGGCGCGTGGTGAGCGCGAATCTGGATGCGGTGAAGTCGCTCAAGGGCGTGAAAGATGCGTTCATCATTGAACCTGAATTCCGAAGTTGAAGGCGCCGATGACATGCGGAGGGTGCTGAGACTCCAATAACGATAGCCGGGGCGGATCAGGCAGGAGCGGCCGGGAACAACTTCGGAGAGTTTGGGATCACCCAG
>Ga0105240_10013869_pt1 | contig 11037 bp, 5 predicted proteins | sample KBSC54metaG_FD_80426 | JGI IMG/M metagenome (GOLD analysis project Ga0105240, IMG submission 80426) | Corn rhizosphere microbial communities from Kellogg Biological Station, Michigan, USA - KBS C5-4 metaG | ecosystem: Host-associated > Plants > Roots > Rhizosphere > Soil | place: Michigan, USA...
CGTCAACTGCAGAGGTGAGTCACCTGTGATCCTTCGCAACGAGGGAACTTCGAATCACTGGCTCGAGGTTCTGCTGATAGGAACGAAATCCAATCGCGATGGTATCGGGTCGCTGCTTAAGCTTTCATCTGGCGTTGTTGTTCAGGTCGATCAGTCTAAAGGCGGCACAAGTTACATGTCTGCGAGCGATCCCCGGATTCACTTCGGCCTGGGGAAACGAAACAAGATTGATTCGCTCGAGATTACGTGGCCCAGCGGCCAAATCGACAAGCTGAGGAACATTCCCATCGATTCAATCATTGCGGTGAAAGAAGGCACGGGCATTGTTCCCCACCCATTCCCAAAAGTGAAACCAAAATGATCTGCCATCCAGCCCTGCCTCGCGCTAAGGTTCTCCGATCCCGCTCCCTCGGTACTCTCGAACGCCTATGATCATTCCTCGTCGTCGCTTCCTCGGATCCACCGCCGTCATGCTCGGAAGCTCTCTGCTTGACAGGCTTACAACTCCCATTTGGGCGCTTCCCGCGGAAACTCAGGTAAAAACTGCCACCGCATCCACTCCTGCTTCGCCGGTGCAGTTCGTTGACGTGGCGGAGCGTGCCGGCCTCAAAGTGCCCAACGTGTGGGGTGGAGTCGAGCATAAGCGAATCATCATCGAAACCAAGGGTAGCGGCATTGCGTTTTTTGATTACGACAATGACGGTTGGCTCGACATTTATCTCACAAACGGCAGCCGGCTCGATACGAAGTGGCCCGCTGGCACCGCTCCGACAACCCATCTGTTCAAAAACAATCGCGACGGAACCTTCACGGATGTCACCGAGAAATCAGGGTTGGGCCGCAGTGGATGGCAAACCGGCGTGTGCGTCGGCGATTACGACAACGACGGCTGGGATGATCTCTTCTGCACATTCTGGGGACACAACATTCTCTTCCACAATAACGGGAACGGCACCTTCACCGACGTAACAAAGAAGGCCAACCTCGCCCAGAGCAAGGGACGGTGGGGAACAGGTTGCAGCTTTGTCGATTACGATCGAGACGGGCATCTCGATCTCTTCGTCTGCAATTTTGTGCACCTTGATCCCGATAATCCGCCGTCGATTGATAACGCCAGCTTCTGCCAATGGAAGGGTGTGCCGACCATGTGTGGTCCACGTGGGCTTCCGGGTGACACCAACATCCTGTACCACAACAACGGCGACGGCACCTTCACAGACGTCTCTGAAAAAGCGGGCATTCTGAAGCCAGGTCCACGCTACTCCATCACATCAGTCTGCTGCGACTTCGATAACGATGGCTGGCCCGACATCTATGTGGCTGTCGATTCCATGCCCAGCATTCTCTTCCAGAACAATCACGACGGAACTTTCACTGATATAGCGGTAATGGCGGGATGCGCTTACAACGCTGATGGCCACGAGCAAGCGGGCATGGGATTGGGAGTTGCGGACTACGACTGTGACGGGTGGTTCGATATCTTCAAAACCAACTTTGCGGACGATACCAGCAATCTCTATCACAACAACGGTGACGGGACGTTCAGCGATCTCTCGTTCAACTCCGGAGTCGGCATCAACAACACCTACGTTGGATGGGGCTGCGGGTTCATTGACTACGATAACGACGGCTGGCCGGATATCGTGCAGATAAACGGACACGTCTATCCTGAAATTGACAAATACAACTTTGGTGAAACATTCAAGAATCCTCGCCTCGTTTACAAGAACCTGGGGAACCGCACCTTCAAGGATGTCTCAGCCGAGATGGGCCAGGGAATTACCGCACGGCACTCCAGTCGCGGCGCCGCATTCGGGGACTATGACAACGATGGCGCAATGGACGTCCTGATCCTCAACATGAACGAGCCACCATCGCTTCTCCACAACGTCGGTGGCAGCAAGCAAAACTGGATCAAGCTCAAGCTCATCGGAACCAAGTGCAACCGCACCGCAATCGGAGCACGCGCCCGTGTTATTACGGGCAAGCATATTCAAATGGCTGAAGTGCAGAGCGGTGCCAGTGTCATGTCGCAGAATGACCTGCGGCTTCACTTCGGCCTGGGCGCCAGCAAGACTGTAGATGCAATTGAGATTAAGTGGCCCACGACACAGAAGATCGAGCGATTCGAAAACGTAAAGCCAAACCAGATCCTCACGATCCGCGAAGGCGACGGCATCATCACTGCGCATCCGCCAGCATAGGACAGAAGAACTACGGCTGCGCGGGCCTATCCTGCGCGTTTCCGCCCACCTGGACAAGGAACTGCTTCACTTCTTTGCGCTGTCGGTCCACCACTGCCGCCTGCTGCTTCTCGAGTTCGTCATGAAGCTTGAACTCGTCAGCAGCCTTGGCCTTTTCACCGAGCCTGTCGTAAGCAACACCCAGCCGATAATGCGCTTCTGTTGACTGAGGATCCGCATCGATTGCCTTCTGGTAAAACGTCGATGCGCTTTTGAAATCCGCCCGCGATGCCCGCAGCACTCCAAGTTGGAGATAGGCGCTGCTGCATTGAGGATCAGTCTCCACCGCCTTGTTTAAATACGTTTCCACGCGCTGCAAGGTATCGGCGTCTGCTTCCTTCCCGTGTTCTTTCCAATACGCCATCGCATAGAAATAATTTGCAAGCGGATTGTCCGGCTGAATTCTCACGAAGCGCTCCAACTTCGTTTCAATGCAAGGCAAACGATTCGGAGCCGCAATTTCAACCTTCCCCATGAAAAGATACGGCTCGGGATCCGCCGGATTCAGGTCGGAGGCCTCGCACAACCGTTTCGCCGCCTCTTCGTACATTGCTCCACCAAACAGAGCCGCCCCCAGTGCGGTCAGCATCCGCGCAGAATGAGGATAAGCCTTGGCTCCTGATTCGAAGACATCCTTTGCCTGCCAAATGGCCCGATGTTGCATCAATTCCGAGCCCCACGCGAAATAGTTATCTTCGCTCGGATTCCCCTTCACAGCTCGTTCAAATTCATGCACTGCGCTAAGAGGATCTCCCAGCTTCTCGTCCACGTCGCCGGCCAACCTGTGCCATTCCGGCTTGTCACCCGTTCCAAGCAGATGTTCAACGTGGGGGCGTGCCGCGGCTGCATCACCCTTGCGGGCGAGAGCTAGCGCCAGTTCGTATTCCGCTTCCATGTTGCTGGGCTCGGCTTGATAAGCGGTCTCGAGCGGAGCCACCGCCTCTGAATACCGATCCATTCTGATGTAGAAGCGACCCAAATCCTCGTTCGCTCTGAACGCTAGCGGCGCCCCTTCCACAGCGGAACGCAACCGTTGTTCCATGTCGCTTGCGGCGCTCGGTGCCAATGCGGCACCCTTCTCGCCTTGTTTCAATCTAAGGGTTTCTTGAGTCAACGCCTCGCTCGTCCGCAAGCTCGTATCAGAGCCATGTCCGCCGGCGGCTGTCCAGTCGGTGACCGCCGCAACCGTAAAGTTCGGCACATCCGAAAACTCCATTTCCGCTTTCGGATCCTTCCTGTCCCGGGCAAACTCTGGAGTCGTTTGCGATGACAAAGTCAAATCAACGCGCTGAGTCGCACCGCCTCTAACCAGGCTGACAGTCACCTGGTCGCTGTGCTTCTCGCCTTTCGAGGCGCTTAAAACATATGACCCTGTCTTTAATCCTGAGAAGCCGAAATTCCCAATGGAATCTGTTCTATGCTCTTCCACCTGGCTTCCGCCGCGCGCCTGCAACCGTACGGAAGCATCAGCAATTCCGCTTCCGGCGCTGTCGCGCACTGCGCCGACGATTGAACCGGTTCCTTGCTGCTGCGAATGCGCGAAAGCCCCCCCAAGCACCAGGACAGCGAGACCGCACCCGGCAATCATCCGTCCGGTCTGACAGATGAACCGAGCGCTTCGGAAAATGGAAGAACTGTCCCATTTCCCAAATCGAGGCCTCTCATCCGCAGAATTCATCTTCAATCGGCTGAATGACATCTGATTTCCCGCTGTCATTTTGACACTTGCACATGCCGATTGGAAAGCTCGAGGCGATACCTGCGCTTCTTGTGAAACCACCGCAACGAGTTCCGGTCCACATCAACTAGGCGTCTTTGACGAAGTCATCGGCCTAAGGAGCCAACAAATGGCCCGTTTCGCAAACTTTCGCCCGTGTGAGCCTACCTTAACCTCGAAGCTCATTTGATCTCATTTCAATTGAACTTGCCGGATGACCATTGTTTTGCGATGATGGTTCACCTATGTGCGCCTTCCCTCACGTCCCTTCGCTCTTGCGGGGACGCGACGTAGAACTAGATTGCAATTCCCGATAGCACGATGCCTCGCGGCAAACTTCGAATGGAGGACTGCAACCCTCTGCACCACTCACGTGCAGCTTGAAACTAAGGAATTTGGCTCGTATCGACCCTGGAACCAGGGGGCCAGTTCTGATGATGCTTGCACGATATCGGAGGGTTCGACCGACGCTCCCAGTTGTGTCGTCTGGCCTTAAGGGGTACCCCAATGAGGCTCCCTGTCTCCCTTACGTTCTGGCTTGTGTCCGGGCTGTGCCTCGGACTCTGCTGCCCGGATCGCGCAAATGCCGGCTCAGCTTCCGGATCGACACCTGCAGCTCTCCCAAAGGAAACACCTGCTCATTCGGTACCAGCCGAAACTATCGTGATTCCCGGCCCATTGCGTTCGTTCCTACGTATGGCTGGCATCAGCCAGGAGGTGACACCCGACGAGGTCTTGCCTTTGCTCGCCCGTAATGTGTCGCTTTATGGCTACAGCGGCGGAGGCCAGAAGGAATACCTTGTCCTTCTTGACCGATACGTGCACTTCGCGCGAGATCTCCAGCGTCTTTCCGATAGCAAAGGTCTGATCCACATTACCGGCTGCAACGATGCAGCAGAACTTCTGAATGTACTCGGCTATAAGCTCCAGCGGTCTTGCGGGCGACGAGATACCGCGCTGATGACCGCAAGCGCCGAACGCGCATTTCTAACCATTGACTCTGGGTTCCCTCTCTCTGCGCTCGAGGAGGCTCTGCAGAAGGATGCACCATTCCAGTATTCATTTCCCGCCACAAGGGTGCCGATCCTGCTCGCGGAGAGGGACTGGGTCTCTGCCACAAAATGGAGGCGCAAGCCCGATGACACTCTTCTCGATGTGTTGCTGCACGACCAGGATTTGGATCGTCTCTACTCGGCCTTTGCGAAATGCGATCAGGAGACCCGCCTCGCTCTAGATAGATCTCCAGGATTGAACAAGCTCATGCCAGTGGCGGCCGTGATTGATCTCTATGGAGGTCAGATCAGCATCAAGTCCGGACAGGTTGGTGTGCCCGGCGACGAGAAGCTATGGCAAGAGCTTGTAGGAGAGAGTCCCCATTCGCCGGGACCATTTGTCCTCGGCTTGTTTTCAAAAGACGGGGGCTGGCTCGCTGCGTACTTCGATGTCCTAAGCCGATTGAATCAGACTCAACAGCTTCACCTCACCGAAGGGAACCGGCTGAAGCGCTTTTACAGCGTGTACCGATCAACGGTTGTCCACTCTGATGCATCGAAGGGCGTTTACCCGCGCAATGGCGACCTCCTCGTTCTGCTCGCATCGCTGAAATGGCAGGCGGATGGCGATCTTGTACTCCCCGGAGACGTCGCTGTCTGGAATGAGATCTTCTCTCAATTGTCCAAATCAAGGGAGATTCGCCCTTGGCTCGGTCGAAGTCATGAGTGGAACACGTCGGGCAGAATACTGGAGACCCTGATTGCGTCGTCGAACTTCCGCTCTGAAAACGGCCCGATTCAAATCTTCCTGATGCTGAGCGCAATGGACACGGCAAGATCGTGGGACCGGCAACTGTCTGGCGAGACTGAAAAACTCGTCGCGCACCGCTTTGCGCAGTTTAGTCACTGGTTCCAGATATTCGCTGAATTCCCTGCTCTTGGGGATAGCGCGATCGTCCAATTCGTAGCCGCAGCGGACAAAATCGACAAGGTCTCAAACATGAGCTTGCGCTCGAATGCGCTGGGTGCATTTCAAGCCGACGTGGGGCTATGGCAGATACTGGCCCGACAGCATCAGATACCCGATGATCAACTGAATTCTTCGTGGCTGAACATGGTTCAACCCTTCTTGGAGACTTCTTCGTCGGTGCAGCTGTTCGAGGCCGCGCGCACCTCATTGCAAGCCACACTACATGCCGCAGGTGGTAATGGAAACCTCTCACAGGACCAGATCATCGACCTGCTTGCGGGGCCGATCCACGACGATCGGGATAGCCAACGCGTTCACCAGGACCTTGCGAACAGAATTCGCGGCGTATTAGATGACCAGCGACTCGCTTCCCTCGACTCGCTTTTTGCTCTCGACGACGGTTTGATTCAGATGACCCACGGAGCTGCGATTGGGACCTCCTTGCTTCCCTTTGCCGAGTCTCTGCGAGAATTCGAAATGCCGCGGCCAATCTTTTCAGGCAATGAACGTAGCGCCTGGGCGCCCATCATTTACTCCAGCAGGCATGCGGAACTGCAGGTAAGGACTGACCTCACCAAAATTCTGAAATCTCCAGCATCACCGTCCCAGATTGATGCGGCCCGCGGGCAACTCACTCCCTTTTTGCGCGATACACTCGTCGGATTGAACTACGCGTACTATGAGCCACCGGGCGCCGAGGTTTTGCATAACAATCCTCTGTTCGTTCGCTCGCATGATTTCTCTTCAATTTCTGTTCAGGGTGTCATTGAAATCTGGGATACCCCGCGGCTGGTCGGAGTGGGAGTTACCGCCGGCGGTGGAGCTTACCTGCTGGGGTCCCTTGCCGACCTCCCCTACGCGCTCGCAATGACGGAACAAGACTTTATCGTCCCTAAAAATGTTCAGGCTTTGATCTGGCGCGAGGTGGTTCCCAACCTGCTGGTGAGCGCTACGCTTCCGCGCTGGTGGAACGTCAACCAGAATGAATTACATATCGCGGCGCTCCATCAAAGAGCCGGGGAGGAACTCCTGAACGCCTCTGCCCGCGACGCTGATCTGCGGTCGAAAGTGATTAACATCCTCTCGGATCGGATGACACCAGTGCGCCTGGAGCGGATCTCAACCGCACTGGAGAAGGACGGCGAAGCGGCCAAGGTAATTTCAGAAACGGCGCCCGCCGATGTCTTCTATCTTGCCTTCGAATATCGCAAGCGATATCCGGACCAAGCTGGCACATGGGGCCATGCGGGACAAGAACTGGATGAACTGTGCAGGAAATATCCTGCCTCTGCCAACTGGGAACGGCTGTCGTCGGATTTTGGCGTACCTCATCCAGCTTTTCTGGTCACGAATTCTTCAGCGTTGCTCAACATGAAGGCGATCTCAACCTTTGGCGGAAACGCAGGGAAGATCTTTGCAGAATCCTGGGATTCGAACAATCTTTATTGGGCGAGAATTGCTGACGAGATGGGTTATCCTCCCGTCGAGTTGAATCTCCTCATACCGGAATTAACTCGCAACATGATTGCTAACATTTTCGCCAGCAACACCGATGATTGGCCTGCGTTACTGCGCGCCATGCATGAAACTGGCGAAGAGTTCCGCAAAGGGAAGATTACACTCCAGGAAACCATGGTGAACTCGGCGGAATAACGCGCAAGAAGTCATCCGATATACAGATTGGAAACCAATGCGAACAACGACTCTGGCCTTCTACGGATTGATTCCCTATCTTCTCCTGCAGCCTGCTTCCACCCAGCCGGCATCGCAACAGCAAGATGATTCGACACATCTGCGTATGAACGTTGTGCTCGTGCAGTTGAGCATTGCAGTCACTGACAACAAGGGAAACTACGTGACTGGACTTCACCCGGAAGATTTCGAGGTGACTGAAGACAGAATCTCTCAAAAAATCTCGAGCTTTGAGGAGGGGAGTGGTTCTGACAGTACGTCCAACGATCTCGCCCGCGCAGATCAAAGACCTCAAACGAACGCGCCCCCCGCAGATATTCAGCAGGTCGATTCCCATCCCCCAACAGATGCAGCCGCCGATTTGGTGCCCCATGGAACCGAGGCTAGCGTATTTGTTCTTTTCGATACCAGCAACTACATGTATCGAAGCTTTGTGTTCGCGCAGGACGCCATCACGGATTTCATTCGCTCTATGAACAACGCGAGCAGAATTGCTTTCTACTCGTATTGCCGGGATCTGTCGCGCGCAACACGACTCACCTCGGACCATTTTGGAATTGTTAATGCCGTTCGAAGCACCGTGGCCGGAGACGATGCTGCTCTCTACAACAGCCTTTTACTCACGGTGAAGGATGCGGCTCCGCTTAAAGGACGAAAAGCGATTGTCGTGTTCTCCAATGGACCGGACAATGCGAGCTCGGTTCCACCCGAGGATGTAGCGGAATTGGCTCAATCTACGGGGACCATCATTTACATCATCAGCACCCGCCAGGCTGAGGACGATCCGGCTTCAGCAGCCGCGTTCGAGCGAATGAGCAAGGTCTCCGGCGGTAAGGCGTACTTCGCCAAGAACTGGCTGGACGAAAAGAAAGCGTTCGCTTCGATTCGCGAAGACCTGGTTCACCTCTACACGCTCAGCTACTATCCGCAATCAAATCCAAATCGCGGATGGCGCTCGATCAAGGTGAGATTAGTCGGCAAGGACTTGCAAAAGTACCATGTTCGGACTCGGGATGGCTATCGTCTCGCAGCGCAGAGGTAAGACATTCTGCGAACCGAAGGATTCTATTCGAACACACAAAGAAAACGACGCGAAGCAAGGCTCGATTTAGGATCGATGCTTGGCATTTTGGTCGCAAACGGCGTGCCCGGACTCGTATAGCGATAGAAGCTCACGCGCAGCATGCATAGCCGTGATTTGCCCTTTCGACACTCTCTGCTCCAGCAAAGGGATTTGCTGGTTCACAGTTGGGTTCGCCAGAAACAACTGCATCAGGCCTTGTTCAAGGTTCTCGCGCATCCACTGCAACTTCTGCTCGCGACGTAGCTGCTCCAGCCAGCCGTTCGCACCCGCCTTTACATGATGCTCCAGGATGAATGACCAGATTTCCTGCAGGCCAGAGCCTGTGCGCGCTGAGCACGAAGCCGTTCGCGGTATCCAACCAGACCCGGATGCAGGCAGGAAATGCAGCGCGATCTCGGCATCTGCACGCGCCCTTTCTGCGGCACGGACGTTATCGCCGTCTGCCTTGTTCACCACGACGGCATCAGCCCGCTCCATCACACCACGCTTGATTCCCTGCAGTTCATCTCCTGCACCAGCAATCGTTACCAGCAAGAAAAAGTCCACCATGTCGCGCACGGCAGTTTCAGATTGCCCTACGCCAACCGTCTCAACGAAAACATTTCGGTACCCGGCCGCCTCGCACAGCAGGATCGCTTCGCGAGTATGTTGCGCAACTCCTCCCAGCGCTCCGCGCGTCGGTGTCGGCCGGACAAACGCCATATCGCTGGATGCAAGGAACGTCATCCGCGTCTTGTCACCGAGGATGCTGCCCCCACTGATTCGACTGCTTGGATCAACCGCAAGCACGGCCACCTTCTCGCCGCAGCTTTTCACTACATGTTGTCCCAACGCCTCGATCAGGCTACTCTTGCCTGCACCTGGAGGTCCGGTGACCCCGATCCGTATCGAGTTGCCACTCGCAGTCAGACAGTTCTCAATAATCTGCTCAGCTAGCTCACGATCGACTCGACGTGAGCTCTCGATCAACGTAATGGCTTTCGCCAAAATGGACCGATTGCCATCGAGTATCCCATCGACATACTTTGCGGCAGGGACATGCGCTCCAACCCTTGCTGCGCGTGCCTTACCAGCGGGTTCCGGTTCTTTCAGAGCCGACTTCAACAATATCCCCCGCTTTCACTTCGCTTCTAATCAACAATGCTCTTTGACCTGACCACAGCTGATCATCTGCACCAGCTGCTGCGCGGCAAGCGGAATCGCCGTGCCGGGTCCAAATATCCCCGAAACTCCAGCTTTGTAGAGGGACTCGTAGTCTTGCGGAGGAATCACCCCGCCGACGACCACTGCAATTTCCTGATGCCCCTGCCTTCTCAATTCATTGATAAGTTCCGGAACCAGCATCATGTGTCCCCCGGCCAGGGATGACACACCAATCACATGTACGTCGCTCTCTACGGCGAATCGCACCACCTCGGCCGGAGTCTGAAAGAGAGGACCGATATCCACATCGAAGCCCATATCGGCAAGCGCAGTCGCAATCACTTTCGCTCCCCGATCGTGTCCGTCCTGCCCCATCTTGGCAACAAGAATCCGTGGCCTCCTGCCCTCTTCCTGCTCGAACTCAATTACCATCTCCCGAGCTTTTTGGAATTCTTTCGCATTAGCTGCACCAACGGAGTAGACGCCGGAGATCGTACGTGTAACCGCCTCATACCGCCCCCAAGCCTTTTCAAGGGCCAATGAGATCTCGCCTAGCGTCGCCCGCGATCGAGCCGCTTCGACTGCGAAATCCAGCAGGTTCCCATTTCCTGATCCCGCGCACTCAGTGATCCGTTCCAATGCCTCTTGCACCGCATTCGAATCACGATTTCGCTTCAGTTCTTCCAGCCGCCCTATCTGTGCACTACGAACTGCGGCATCGTCAATCGCAAGAACTGGAATGTTCGTCTCCTCCCCCGAACAGTACGCATTGACTCCCACAATGATGTCTTTCCCTGAGTCGATGTTTGCTTGCCTTCGCGCAGCAGCTTCCTCAATCCTCATTTTGGGAATGCCGGCTTCGATCGCCTTGGTCATGCCGCCGAGCTCTTCCACTTCTTCAATCAGTGCCCAGGCAGAGTGCATCAGCTCGTGCGTCAACCGCTCGATGTAATACGACCCAGCCCAGGGATCGATCACACGCGTAATCCCCATCTCCTGCTGCAGGTAAATTTGCGTGTTTCGCGCAGTTCGAGCGGAGAACTCCGTCGGTAGGGCAATGGCCTCGTCCAGAGCATTCGTGTGCAGGGACTGCGTATGTCCCAGTACTGCAGCCAGAGCCTCAACGCACGTGCGGACAACATTGTTGTACGGCTCTTGTGCCGTCAGACTCCATCCGGACGTTTGGGAATGTGCGC
>Ga0105240_10013870_pt1 | contig 11037 bp, 11 predicted proteins | sample KBSC54metaG_FD_80426 | JGI IMG/M metagenome (GOLD analysis project Ga0105240, IMG submission 80426) | Corn rhizosphere microbial communities from Kellogg Biological Station, Michigan, USA - KBS C5-4 metaG | ecosystem: Host-associated > Plants > Roots > Rhizosphere > Soil | place: Michigan, USA...
CGGACAGCATGAAGACTGGCTTTCTACCGCAGTGAAAACCAGCGATCCGAACAAGCTTTCACCGATCGATCGCAAGCCCATCCTGGTAGTCACTGAGGAAGCCGACGAACAACAGAAGGTCTTTTACGACGATCTCCCTATCGGTGCGCGACTGCGTCTCTTTGGTTCGGCGCATACGCATCCCACGCCAAAGAACATGACGAAGAAGCAGCTGGCGCATTGGGCGGTGACTGCCACGCCCGAAGAGCTTCTCAGTGAGAAGCCAACAAACTATAGGCGCTGGTGGAACAGCTCCTGGTACACCGTGGAAGAAGGCGGTGAACCGAAGGCAGGCGACTGGACCGCCGCTGACAACAAACGGTTGCGCGCCCTTGTCGACCATGGGCACGCGATGGGGTACTGGGTGCGCTTTTATGCGTTGGATGGATTTGCTCCCACGGAGGACCAGGGCTGGGGAATGAGCTATAACTTCGGTTCGCGCGAGGCAGTAATTCTGCGCTGGAAGGCAGCCATTGCAGCCGGGGTCAACTTTATTGCCACCAACCAGTACGAGGCGCTCGCCACCTACCTGAAGCAGGATGCAAAGGAGCTTCGCCCAACATCTTCCACTTCCTCCAGTAAATAGTTCGTGGTCCCTGCCTGCGTGTATTCTCTTGCAATCCACGCAAGCCAGTTGGTTCACTCAGGATTACCGTACAAGGAGCCACGATGATCTTCAGTGCGTATTGGCAGCGTCGCATCTTTGTCATTTTGCTCATTACGTTCTGCAGCGAAACCGGGATAGGGCAGCTCACTCCGACGCGAAACGACGGCGACCTCCAGGCTGTAGTCGTGCTCATGAGGCATGGCGTGCGAGCGCCGATCGAGAGCGAGACACGCTCCAACGTCTACAATGCGCAGGCACGAGCCAGCAACTCTCAAAAGACTTAAGACCGCTGCACAACTTCTGAATAGTATGTCAGGGTAACTTTTCTTCCAGTCGCGTCGAAAATAGGCGCACGCACCAAACCTACTCTGTGTGCAATGAAACTAGCGGTAGTTGCCAGCACGCCGGTCCCATATTTCACGCTGCGTCTGAAGTTGATGGAGGATGCTTCCTCAAAGTATTTTGTGGGGCAGGAGATCTCTCCGATTCGGAAACCGAACATGATGGTCTGCGCGATCATCTGATTGTCGAATACGAAGTCGTCGGAGTTTTCAAGCAACGGAAGCGTCTGCAAGAGCTCGCGTGAGAAGGCGCGGAATCCAGTGTGGTATTCGGAGAGCTTCGCTCCGAGGAACAGATTCTGAAAGGCCGTCAGGAAGCGGTTGGCGACGTATTTATACCTGGGCATGCCGCCCTTGAGAGCTCCGCCCCCAAGGATGCGCGAGCCCAGGACCATGTCGTACACGCCGCTGGCGACCATGCCTGCCATCGCCGAAACAAGGGACGGCGTGTACTGATAGTCGGGATGCACCATCACCACGATATCCGCACCTGCCGCAAGGGCTTCTCGGTAACAGGTCTGCTGATTTCTGCCGTAACCATAGTTCGCATCATGAACGAAAGTCTGTACCCCGAGACTCTCCGCGAGGCGCGCTGTCTTGTCTTTGCTACAGTCATCGACAAGAATTTTTATGTCCACGACATCGGGAAGTTCCCTTACTGTCCTTTCCAGGGTTCTCTCTGCGTTGTATGCCGGCATTACAACCGCGATACGCTTGCCGTTGATCATCGACTTTTCCTCCTTACGCAATCTGCTGAAATCGTGAATCTCTGCCTATCGCAAGGCCATGTTCTTTTGCCCGGATGCCGTATACGGAGAGATTTCCGCGGGCTGCTTGTCGGGCTGCACGAGCCATACCGTTCGGTTCTTGTAGTAATGAATAAGTTCACGATCGTGTGCGGCATCCATCTCCCGTGCCCAGATGACTTTGGAGGCGTCGATGTCCGCGGCGTTGTAGACCCATTCGTCGATCGGGTAGTGGTCGGTAGAGTATCTGACGATCACGAGCTGTTTCCCTGGGAGCTTTTCCAGTCCAGCTTCAATATGAGCACGCTCGGTGCCGAAGTAGCCTGGGCCATCCCACATGCCAGACCACTCTGATGCTGGCCATTGGGCGAGCCTGAAATGCAGAGGCCCGGCAAATGCCCGCAATCCAGCCAATACAAAGCAGACCGTCACAGTGAGCCGCACTAACATCATGCCAACGGGCCGACCCTCCGGGTTCCACAGCCGGAGGTGGCGCATGGCCTGCAAACCAATTGCATAGAAAGCAGCTGTGAAAGGAGCCAGATAGTGAGGGATGAGAAAGATCTCTATCAGCATGCCGGCCATCAATACAGACATGCACAGAACCAGGAAGCGGATGCGGCGATCCAGGAGCACACGTCTCCACATGATGAGGGGAAGGAGCAACGCGATGCCGGCAAAGAACAGAATCCCTCTCACCGCTTTGAGAATCGTTCCAAAGACAAAGCCGGACGGGGTATGAACTTCTTTGTAGGCAACGAGCTCATTATCGTAATAGAAGTTCCGCATAGCCTCGTGCCGGTAGACCGGTTCGGGCCGCTGTGACTGCCAGACGAAGTACGGCGCCATGGCATAGGTATTGCGATTGATGGTGTAGGGAAGGGTGAGCGGGCTTCCGAATGCGCGGTAGTCGTAGTACCCCATCCATGCACCAGCGGCAATGACCAGCGCCAACGGCATAGCAGTGCGGCGAAGCAGCACGGTAGCGGCCGGGCGATTCTTTCCGAAGAAAAACCAGCGTATGAGAACGACTGCCACCGGGAGGCACAGAAGAAGGCCCTCATAGGGGCGAGTCATGGCGAGAAGCACGATGCCCGCTGCCAGGAGCAGACTGTAGCGAAACCGCACGGTTTTCATGAACCGCGGGAGCGCTCCCAGGACAAGAGCACCACCCAGAGCCGCAATAAAACCACCGCCCGTATAAGTATTCATCCAATAACTAAAGAGGTCCAGACGCACGACAGCCAACAATCCGCCTAAGAGGGCCCAGGCGGGCGGCAGCCATGCCTGCAACATCCAGCAGAGTGCGGCGCACATCAGCGCTCCGGTGCATAAGACGGCATACCAGGGGTGTCCCAACAACACCTTGCACGCAGCCAACGCCAACCCTTGCGAGGGAAAGTACATCGACATGTACGTTGGCTTCATGGTGATGTGGATACTTTCAAAATGGACCCACATCGCTGGGGTCGGATTGGTCAGCCTTCCGGATGCGAAGGTGTCCGAAGCAAGCAGGAAGCTGAAATCGTCGGGGGTAAATGGAAGAGGAATGGGACACAGTGGGAGGATGGCAAGCCGCAGCAGGAGCGCCGTAGCGCCGACAACTGCGACCGCCAAGCCTTGCTTCCTCGCCAAGCGTCCGAAAACACGCTCGATGCGCGAGAAATAGCTGGCACTAAGCCGAGGCCAGCCGAACGCCACGGCGATTACAACTACAGTGAGAGCAATCTCAATCGCCATCAGCGAGGTGTAATGGCCTGGAGGAGGAGACGGGATCATATCTGGACAATCTGCTTGAAGGCCATTTATGCCCCCACGCCAGCCAAGGGTTCGTACGATGGAGTGTCGTCCGCTCCAGAGCGAAAGCTGTCAAATTCGTCAATCGAGATCGGACCGGAGGCAGTAGGATTTGCGAGGATGACAGCGCGCATCAAGGTATTCTCCGGCAGGCGAAGGTTGCATGTCTCCGTCACAACATAGAGCGGCCGGTTCTTCGCTTCTTCATAGGTCCGGGCGAGATAGTCGCCGATGCCGCCAAGAGCCAGCAGGATCACTCCCGAGAAAACACATTGCAGAGCGACGACGGAGGCCCATCCGGGAACGAGAGTCGTCGTCCAAAGGGCGAGGTATACCACACGCAAGAAATAGACGAACCCGGCACAACTGAGAATGCACCCGGCCGCAATACTGATGCGCAGAGGGAATGCCGAAAAGGAAGAGATGCCCGTCCAGGCAAAGCGCAGCATCTTCAGAAGAGGGTAGTTGGTATGTCCGGCGGCACGCGCGTGGCGCTCAAAGGGGAGGGTGGCCTCCTTCAGCCCAAGCCATGCGACCATGCCGCGCATATACCGGTGCTGTTCGCGGAGGGAACGGATTGCGACGACTGCCCTTCGGCTAAAGAGGCGAAAATCTCCAACATCCGGGGTGAGAGGCTGGTCCGCCAGGCGCGACAAAACACGATAAAAAAGCGTGGCGGTCCAGCGCTTGAATCTGCTCTCTGCTTCCCGCGAGATCCTTTGGGGCGATACAACGTCGTAGCCCTGCTCGAAGAGATCCAGCATGCGCGGCAGCAGCTCCGGCGGATCCTGCAGGTCTGCGTCCATGACGACGACCGCATCTCCGTTCGCAAAGTCCAGTCCCGCGGTTACTGCCGCCTGATGGCCGAAGTTTCGACTGAAGCGGAGCAGCTTCACGCGCCGGTCGTCCAAGGCTATCCGTTCGAGAAGGTCTGGTGTCGCATCCGTACTGCCGTCATCGACAAAGATGACCTCCCATGTCCGTCCACGAAGCGCACCGCGAAGGCGCGCGAGCATCAGCGGTATGCTCTCCGCCTCGTTCAAGACCGGGATTACGACCGAAAGGAGCATGAATGCAATTCCAAAGGGCTGTTAGCTGAAGTGTCTGGGTAGCACACCGGGACGGGTTATCACACAGTTATGATCTCCCAGCCAGGAGCCGACAAACAGTTTGAGCTGCCTTGTCGCCACGGTTCATGCCGCGGCAGAAGTGAGCTTGGTACCCATATTGGTGAAGGCATCGTTGATGTCGCTTGCCAAAGTACCCATGGCGGCCGTCGTTCCAAACGCGATCAACGCAACCACAAGTGCATATTCGATGAGTTCCTGACCCTCTTCGCGGCTCAGCACATCCTGCATCTTGATAGACAGTAACCACAGTTTTGACTTCATAGCAGTCGCTTCCCTTTGGTTGAGCTGTTTTATGACAACTCCTTTGTAAGGGAGAGTACGCCGCGTCAATTGGCCCACGACGCATATCTCCCCATACCAAGGAACACCGGGGTTGGGGCTACTCGCCCGCCATCTCTCTGGCAAGGTCTAGGACACAGCGCCATTGAGCTTGGTGCCGATATTGATGAAGGCATTGTTGATGTCGCTAGCCAAGGTCCCCATGGCGGCCGTCGCTGCGAAGGCGATCAGTGCAACCACGAGGGCGTACTCGATCAGATCCTGACCTTCTTCGCCGCTCAGCAGGTTCTGGATCTTGATAGACAGTTTCCACATTTGATCTTTCATTCGAATTCTCCGTGAACTGATTATTTCCAGCCGACGGCTGGATAGGCTCTTATGCTGCAAGTGACGTGCCACTTTAGTTGCATTCCTTGATTTATAGAAACAAGCCACTTATATGGCTCTTTCCGGGCAACGCTGTGAACGCCCGTATACAGAGGGAGCCTGAAAGATGTGCTTCGTATACAGCGCCCATGGACAAATCCCGCCGATTCCCTTTTCTAGTTACTTCGGTACGTTAGAAAAGAAACTAAGGGGGTATTTGCCTTTCCTGCAAAATGAAACTTGCTTGCCGCCAGGAAAGGGAAAGTGGTAAATCAGTTCCCACGCGATAGGTCCGTTCATGGCGAAACGAGTAAGCCTTGTCAACCCTTCACCGTCCCACCCTCAGCAAGAAGAGGTGCCACGTAGACATTTGACGCGTTGCTGGTCCTGGTTGCATAGAGATACCATGCGAGCCATGCCGGTGCGGTCCATAGATATAACGGCGAATGCAATAGAGCAACGCCTCGGAGAGCTCCCAACTCAATGACAGCGCTTGCCAATGCGAGGACGGCTATAAGGCTTCGTGAGCGGGTGAAATAGGCTGCATGTAAGAGAGCCGGTAACAGGATGGCCTGATCCATGAGCCAGGCATACGGGGCCACAATGACAGAGACGAGCATCAGCAGCGAGCCATGTTCCATCCAATCCCAATGATCGTAATGCTTTCTGAAGTAGGCAAGCGCCCAAATGCAGCCAAGGACCGACGGCAGATACTGGAGCCACATGGCTTTGGGGCTGATGATCCAACGGAACATGATACTCAAGCATGGAATGAGTTCCTGTTGCATACGCGCCGTGCTCATCGAACTCATCATCTGACTGTAATGCAACCAGACTAAAGGATCCCAGAGAAGGACAACCCCGGAGCTGAAACCAAGGGCAGCCGCAATTCCCGCCAGGAGCCTATAGCTGCGCGTGGCGATGGCCCACACGAGCAGCACAATACCAAAGGGCAAAAACAAGTGGGGCTTCAATAAACAGAGCCACAGAGAGACTCCGGCCATGAACGGACGCGACCGATGCAAGCGCAGGAAGAGCACCAGTCCGAGCAGCACAAAGATGGACACCTGACCTGCCAGCAAGCACACGAGTGCGGGTCCGAATGAATACCCGAGCAGGTGCAACAGATTCTTCGGACGGCCGTGCATGGCCCAGACGATCCGTACCGAAGCGACGAGACTTGCCAGCAGGAGCAGCGACCATAGCAACTCCCCGGCTGTTGGACCGAGGAAGCCAAGCGGAAGCACCAACAGAAGGGCCGTGGGCGGATTCCACATGATCAGGGCCGACAGATTGGAAGGGTAGCCTGCTGAGCGCTCGAGCCCCAGAATGGCGTTCCCGCCGTAGGGGTTCGCGTGATGTGCAAGAAGGTGGCCCGATGCCCAATATTCCACGAAGTCGCGCGATCCTGCTGCGTGCTTCCCTAAGAGCCCAGCACAGATACCCACGACGGTTAGTGCTAAAGCCACAGTACAGATGCCTACGACCAGGAACTCGACGATAGCGCGAGGCTTCTTCTGTTGCCCTATCATCTCCCCTCCCTCCTTCCCTGCCTCGACTGTGTCGTGTCAGACGCATCAGCGGTGCCCGGACGGTCATCCGGCGGTAAAGCCAGAGAGAAAGTTAGCCTGTCCCCAGGCTTCGTCTGTGTTCTGCGGATCGAGCCCGATGCGAGTTCAAGCACGGAATGAGCAGAAAGACAGGCCGATAGCCTCCAGGGTGGCACACTATGCCGAATTTTTTTCACTCGCTTGTCGCGGTCGAGATAGACGAGGTCGATCGGGAATCGCATGCCAAAAGTATGGACGGCTTCGCAGGGAACAATCCATAAACCTTCTCCGGCAGCGAGCGTCTCACGGCCCAGCAGGCCCTTTCTGCGCTTAGCACCGCTGTCGGCCACATCGACACTGCCCGCGAGTTCAACTTGCCGAGTAAGATTCGAGATCCGCAGGAGCGCTGTTTGCAAAGCGCCGCGCTGAGTGAGGGAGGAAACCATCCGCCTCGTCAGATTCATGGCGCGACCTTGTGTCCTTCCGCAAGCGAAGGAGGATCGCATGCCGTACTCGGTTCAGCAACCCCAGTGTGGACGGCATAGAGATACCACGCAAGCCATGCCAGTACGGTCCATAAATAGAAGGGAGAGGTCATCTTGACGATCGCAAGCACCTCGATGAGGGCGGCTCCGCCAATCAATCCGAGAGGGAGAAGCGATCGTCCGGAGTCGGCCGCTCGATAGAGCGCAGCGAGGACGACCGGAAGCAGCACGGCTTCATCGGAGAACCACGCATAGGGTGTACATGCTACCGAGACAAGGAGCAGCAATAATCCCTGATTTGTCCAGTCCCAGCGACTGCGCCGCGTCCAAAAGTACCAGACTGCCCAAATGCAACCGCCGGCTTCGGGGAGGAATTGCAGCCATACAGCATTGCGATCGATGAGAAAGCGGAGTGTCCCGCTGAGGGTGGGCACAAAGGCATTGAGGACCCCCGTTGAACTCATCATCTGAGAGTATTGAGACCACACATGGATATTGAAAGCGAGTGTGAGCGCGCAGGTGGCGAGTAGTGTGGCGGCAAATCCAGCGAGGATGCGGTACTGCTTTCTGTCGATGGACCACAGGAACAGCACGATGGCGCAGGGCAGGAACAGATGCGGCTTTAGCGCGCAGGGCAGAAGGGTAGCGCCTGCAAGAAAAGGCTGAGATTGGTGGAAATAGAGAAAGAGCACAACGCCCAGGAGAAGAAAGGTTCCGAGTTGCCCGGCCATCAAGCAGGCGAGTATGGGCGCAAACAAATAACCAAGCAGATGGAAACGGCTGGCGCGGCGTCCGTTGATGATCCAAAGGATCCAGATCGATATGGCAATACTACTAAGGAGAGCGAGCGTCCATAGAATGACCCCGGCCCTGGCACTGACGAGGCCGAGCGGCCATACCAGGAAGAAGGCCACGGGAGGGCTGAACGTAATTTTAGGCTTGCTGCCATCGAATCCTGCTTCACGCTGCAGCCGTAATATGGCCTCGCCATCGTAGGGATTTGCATGGTGAGTGAGTTGTTGTCCAGCCGCCCAATATTCGATGAAATCCCGGTTAGCGGCGCTCTTGCTGCTCAATCCGAAAAAAAGAATGCTGAACACCAAACAAAAGCCTGCAGCGATGATGCACGAAGCAGCAACGACACGCCAGACACTGGCCTCGTCCGAAATTTCTATTTTATTTTCCAGGCTAGTTGCCAATGTCCCTCCCGTCTGCCAAGTCCATTGGGATAGCTTCATTGCGCTAAATCTGCCCTTTATTGGGGCGCAGCCGGAGGCGTCGTGTTCGCACCCATGCCAGTCTGGGGGGAGCTATAGATTGCTCCGGGAGTTGTACTGTTGACGACCAGTGGCTGCTCGGGTTGCATACTCTGCACTAATGCCTCGACGGGAATCGTTGAGGGCGGGGCAGGGAGCGGTTTGGCACCTGTAACTTCTGCGCCGGGAGTCGTCATAGGTATCCCGGAGTTCGACGGCAGGAATGCATCAGGATATTTCAACGCAGGCAGAGGAGCGCCGGCCGGTATGGGGGCGACGATCACCGGCGTCACAATCACCATGAGCTCAGTGTTACTCCGGGTCTTTGAGATCGACTGAAAGAACTTGCCTAGCACGGGGATGTCTCCGATAAAAGGAATCTTCGAGAGGTTTCTAGTTTCGCGATTGTCGAGCAATCCACCTATGGCAAAGCTCTGCCCCTCACTCAACTCCACTTCTGTCTTGACCTTCCGGGTGTCAAGAGAAGGAATCGTGAATCCCGAGATATTGAGCCCATTGGCAAAGTCAAGGTTGCTGACCTCCGGGGCGACCTGGAGACGAATCGTACCACGGGGAGTGATCGTCGGGATGAAGTCCAGACGAACACCAAACTCCTTGAACTGGACCGTAATCGCTGCGTTACCGCCATTGCCGCCGGTCCCCTGAACCACCGGATATGGATACTCACCACCGGCCAGGAAGCTTCCCTGCTTGCCATTGGCCACTAACAGGTTGGGCTCGGCAAGAATCTGCAATACACCATTAGCCTCTAAAGCCTGGATGGTAGCGCCCAGATTCAGGTCCGGGCGGAAGATAAAGAGGTTCAGCAGGCTCGATAGATTGAACGTCGTTGGAGTTGTTGCTGTTCCAGTGGTCGCGAGTGTTGGCGGGGAAAACTGCTGCGTGGTGATTGAGCCAATGCTGTTGGTCGCCCCCGTACTGAAGATATTAATGCCAAGCTGCTTGTTCAACGTCCGGTCGAGACTCGCAAAGCGCACTTTCAACAGAATCTGTGGCGCGGGGGGAGGAACATTGACGTACAGCAGATTGACTACTTTGCCCGCAGTGGACGCAATCTGAACTGCGCGATTGGAACTGTCAAGGTCCTTGACGGTACCACGGAGGAAGATAGTACCGCCCTCGGAAGTGACGCGTAACGTCTGACCAGGAAACTCAGTCCTCAACTCGCGACGGAGTGCCTCCATGCGATCGATTGCCACGGAGCTGCTGGCCCGTATCTTCACGTTGAAGAATTGCCGGCCGCCTCCATTTTGCCAGACGATGAGAGTCGTTTCCCCGGGAGCCTTGCCGTTAATCATGATCTCGGATGGGCTGACTGCTGTAGCCTCAGCGAGGTCGCCCGAGCCAACCGCGATCCGCTCAATCGGTCGCGCGCAGTCAACCAGCACTGATTTACCAACTCCCACCTCGAGTTCGTTCGCGGAGTCCTGTGCGGTGGTGCCAGGCTGTTGAGGAACGGACCCAGGTACCTGAGCTTGAAGGGTTGATTCGGCCCAGACTGCCAAAGAGAATGCACAGAAACAAGCGATGGAAATGCGGGCTTTCGCTCTCACTATTTTTCCTCACTAGAAACAAATTTTTCTTCGCTCCGCTTCGATCCGTTGAACACCTGGACCAGATAGATCCGTGATGCCGTCTTGGGGGCGGTGTGATGCGACATTGAGGTCTTGGCGGGCTTTGGAGGGGCGCTATTCTTATCAGCGAAGAGGGTAGCCATTGCCGTTCCGGGGGGCGCGGCAATCTGAGTGTCCAGTGGATTCCTCAAGACGAGTTGAATACGCGTCTGATTACTGGCCAGGCTGAGATCCTCGGCTTGCTCCGGGGTCACCAGCAGGTTGACTACCTGCACTTGTTTCGGCTTTCCGTCTCCGTCCTTCTGAATATCCGTGCCTGCAGATAACACTTGTATGTTCTGGAGAAGAGTTTTTACCTTCGGGCCCTCATTCGTATTCGTGGGACCGGGAGGATTGCCCGAGATCAAAACATCGACACGCATTCCTGGAGTCACAAAACCAGCGACGCCCACGACATCATCGACCTTCACCGCGCAAGCCCTCATGCCCGGACTAATCGTCGCCGCTAACCCACCGCCGGAGCCAACAGCAGCCAACCGACTGTCCATAATAGGTTCCCCTTGATAGAGGTTTGAGACCACGCCGCGGCCTACGGCGTCCTTCCGATTGAGAATGACTCCCTTGGGAACCGGATTTGCAATTTCAGAAGTTGATAGATCGGCATCGCGAAGAACGGTTCCGAGCTTTATGTCCGTTGCCGCCACAACAACCTGTGTGGTGTTTTGCTGCGTCGCCAAGAGACGTCTACCAACTACACGGTAGACGAGGTAGCTACACACCGCGGCAATGGTAAAAGCGCTCAGGAGAATGACCAGGACTCTCTTATTCATTCACAGACCTATTCGA
>Ga0105240_10013874_pt1 | contig 11036 bp, 10 predicted proteins | sample KBSC54metaG_FD_80426 | JGI IMG/M metagenome (GOLD analysis project Ga0105240, IMG submission 80426) | Corn rhizosphere microbial communities from Kellogg Biological Station, Michigan, USA - KBS C5-4 metaG | ecosystem: Host-associated > Plants > Roots > Rhizosphere > Soil | place: Michigan, USA...
CTCTATGCCGATCTGGATTACGACAGCACGCAATCGGCCTTCGAGTGGCTCAAGACCCATCGCGGCGTCGATGTCGTGAGCATCGCGTTGCCAGAACCGGCCACGCATCAGAATCTGATCGATGCCTATGAAGCGGCGCTGAAAGCCAATCCCAAGGTGCGGCTGATGCTGGTCACCCATGTCAGCCATCGCACCGGCCTGGTCCTGCCGGTGGCCGAGATCGTGGCGATGGCGCGGAGCCGGGGCGTGGACGTGATCGTGGATTCCGCGCATGCCTGGGGCCAGCTTGATTTCAAGCTTCCCGATCTCAAGGCGGATTTCGTTGCTCTGACCTGCCAGAAATGGATCGGCGCCCCGGTCGGCACCGGACTGATGTATGTCAGGCGCGCCCGCGTCGATGCCATCGACACCGCGATCGGCAATGGCGGGTTCGCGCCGGACGACATAAGGCGGAAGATTCACACCGGCACGTCCAACTTCGCCGCTTTCCTGGCGCTGGAAGATGCGCTGGATTTTCACGAAAAGATCGGGGCCGCACCCAAGGAAGCGCGGCTGCGCGCGCTGCGCGATCGCTGGGCCGAAGAGGTGCGCGGCCGGGTCGAGATTCTCACCCCGTCCGATCCGCGCCTCACCTCCGGCATCGCGTCGTTCCGTTTCAAGGGCCATACCAGCCACGCGCAAAACATCGCCGACGCGGACGCGCTGTTGAAACGGTTCAAGATTTTCACGGTGGAGCGGTCCGGCGTCGCCAGCGGCTCCTGCATCCGGGTCACCTGCGCCGTCTTCACCAGCGAAGCCGAGGTCGATCAGCTGGCGGCCGCGCTCAAGGCCATGTCCGCTTAAGGCGCCCGCCTACAAGCCCTGGTATCTGGACATTTCTCGGATTTTGTTCTCTGTTTGTTCTATATCGATTCCGGGATCAACAGGGAGGCATTCATGTACACCGTCCGCACCATTCCACCCGACTTTCTCACCGATGCGCGCGGCCTCACCCTGCAAGAGGCTTTCACCCGCATCATGGCGCTGATGGACCGGCATTATGCCTTCGCGCGAACCTGCCGGGTGATGCATCTGATGATGACGGGCGTGGAGGAGGGCGAGCCGGAGTTTCTTTCCGAATTCACCACCGACGAAACCGCGCGCAATGCGATCATGGCCCAGGTCTGCGCCCATGGCTTTGGACGTTTCCGGGTGATCACGGATGACGAATACCGGCGTGAGCTTTTGCACCGCGCCGCCTGAATCACGGCAACCGCGAAGGGCTCAGCCAGCGCACGCAGAGAAGAAGGAACAGTGCAAAGCCCGCCGAAAAAGGCCATAGCGAATTGCCGCTGACGGCCACGGCGCCGGTTCCCGCCCAGGCGATGGAGATCAGGGCTTCCGCCAAAGTGGCGATGCGCGAGGAGGTATGGCGGCGGCGGAACTGGCTGCGCTTGGCCTGGGCGCGGAACCAGAGCTGGATGGCGATGGAGGACAAAGCCGCCGCGGCAATGCCCGCCGCTGCAAAGAAAGCCTGGGACCGCGAAACGAACAAGAGCACGGCAATGAAGGGGAAGAATACGATCCCGATGCATTGCATCACCGCTTCGGCTTTGGCGCGCAGCAACCGTCCCGGCGCCACTGGTGCGGACAGCACAAGGTCCGGCGCGTCTTCGCCCGAGATGGTGAGCCAGGCAAGGCCTCCCGCCAGCTGGCCCGCGGTCATCACCAGCACGGGCACCAGCACCACCGCGCCGCCCGCTTTTCCGTAATTGTGCCAGAGCAGCAGCGCCGGCGGCGACAGATAGAGAAGCTGCATCAGGGATTGGGAGATCAGCCAGGGATCGCGCAGGATCAGAAGCTGTTCCTTGTGCCGGAGGCTGGATGCGGGCGACAGCACCTTGAAACGATGCGTGCTGGATGCCGGGCGCGATGTCTGCGCCACGCTGGATGCGGCCAGCACATAGCCCGCGAAACGCGGCGCATAACGGGCAGTGACGGCAAGAAAGACCAGAAGGCTCGCTGCCAGCACCCAAAAAAGATCCCAGCCATTGCCCAACGCGGCGCCGGCCGGCCACCAGACGGGGCTGTTCGGCCCGGGCACATGCGCCAGCACCGTTTCGGATTGCAGTACCGACAGGCGCGAAAGCGTGCCGCTGGAAAACATCGCCGCGGTTTGCAAGCCGATCACGAAAACTCCGCCCACAATGGCGGCGGTGATCTGCGCGGCCAGCCTTGTGCGGCGGGGGCCGATCCATTGAAACAGCTTGATGGTGATCGCCACGGCCAGCGAGGTGGTGACCAGCGACACCGCGATCAACACGCCATAGGCGCTGAGCCAGTGCCAGCCGTCGCGCCAGATCATCACATTGATGAAGGGGCCCATCAGCAGGACCGACATCAGCGCCGCCGACAGCGCCATGGCGCCGATGCGCACGGCGAACAGCCGCTCCGCCTTGACCGGCGCGCTGAGGATCAGTTCCAGGTCTGAGCGCGAATAGAAAGTGCGGGTGACGCTCTCCATCGCCTGGGACAGCATCGCCGAGCCGGAGAGAAGGATGCTGGCGGTGATGCCGATCAATGTGGGCAGGTCGGCCTGCATCTTCTGGCTGACGAAATTGCGCACTAGAAAATAGGCGATGACATGCAGTGCGATGGCGAAGGCGCATAGCCAGATCCAGGCCCGTCGCTCGCGGTCCGGCCGGCCTGCTGTCATCATCGACAGCGCGTCGCGCCAGGCCAGCCGCCTTTCGTGCCGGGCAAACCAGATAAGAGAGGCGATCGCGTTCATTCCGCCGCGCGGTCCTCATCCACCAGGGACAGGAACATATCTTCCAGAGTGGCGCCTTCCTGGCCGGTGCGGGCGCGCAACTCCGCCAAAGTGCCTTCGGCGATCAGCCGGCCCTGCGCGATCACGCCGATGCGGTCGGCCATGCGCTCGGCGATTTCCAATATGTGGGTGGTCATCAAGACGGTGCTGCCGTTCCGGACTTTTTCCTGCAGCACGTCTTTGACCAGGCGCGCGGCGCCCGCATCCAATCCGGTCAATGGTTCGTCCAGGATGATCAAGCGCGGCTCATGCACCAGCGCGCCCGCCAGCGCCACTTTCTGGCGCATGCCGCGCGAAAATCCTTCGCAGCGTTCGCGCGCATGGGGCTCAAGGCCCAGCCAGCGCAGCAGCTCGCGTGAGCGGGAAGCGGCTACATCGCCCGGCACGCTCCACAACCCCGCCACGAATTCCAGATATTCCGGCGGGGTCAGCTTGTCATAGATCATGGGCTCGTCGGACAGCCAGCCGGTGATCTGTTTTGCGGCGATGGGATCGGCCAGGGCGTCGACGCCGAAAATTTTGATCGCGCCTGCATCGGGTTTGAGAAGGCCGCTCACCATGCGCAGGGTGGTGGTCTTGCCCGCGCCGTTGGGGCCCAGCAGCAGATAGAACTCGCCCGCCCGCACTTCCAGATTCAGCCCATCTACGGCGGGGCGCCCGAAGCTTTTGCGCAGACCGGTGATGGAAAGGGCGGGCGGCGCGCTGGCGGAGGAGGAGGGCATGGCGGGGCTGAGATTCCTGGAGAAGCCGGGCAAATTTAAGGTCGGGATCGTTTCCAAGCCTTAAACCTGCTCTTGTTCACGGGCCCGGTCCTGGCGTTAGATCAGGGGACAAAGAGGGGGAAATCGTCCATGAAATTGGCCATGAAACTGCCTGCTGCGCTGCTTTTGAGCGCTTTGCCGCTTGCCGCCATGACTGCGCCGTCCCTGAGTGCGGAGCCGGACGACCTCACTTTGCCGGCAGGCTTTCACGCCACGGTGGTGGCGGAAAATCTGGGCGACTATACCCGTCACATGGCGTTCCTGGACGCCAGCCACATGTATGTCTCCACCGAACCGCAGACCAAGGGCGCCGCCAACCAGGGGGTTATCGCGCTGCATCTGGACGCCAAGCATCACGCCGATACGCAAACACACTTCAGCACCATCCATAACGGCACCGCCATCGCAGTCTATAAGGGCGCGCTCTATACCTCCTCGCCCAATACGCTTTACCGCATCAAGCTGTCGGGCAAGGAACTGGCGCCCAGCGCCAAGCCCGAAATCGTAATCGACGGCATTCCCGGCCGCGCCGCCATCACCTTCGACGGCAAGGGCAATCTCTTCGTCGCGATCGGTGGCGGCGGCAATGTCTGCGCGCCGGAAACCGTGTCGCGCACCTCCAAATCGGTCGGGCCGATGCCGTGTCCTTTCCTTGAGACGCGGGGCGGGGTGTGGCGCTTCGACGCCAACAAGCTGGGCCAGACCTGGGCCCAAGGCGAGCATTACGCCACCGGCATCCGCGACACCAATGCGCTGGCCTGGTCGAAGACTGCGGGCGCGCTCTATGTGGTGAATTACGGGCGCGATGCGGCGGAAAAAGCCTATCCGGAAATCATCAGCGCCGCCGACGGCGCTCACATCTCCGACGAGATGTTCAAGGTGGTGAAGGGCACCGACATGGGCTGGCCTTATACTTATTACGACAGCGCCAAGAATATCCGGCTGGCTCAACCCGAATATGCCGGCGACGGCAAGACCCCTGTGACCGATGCCAAATATGCTGTGCCGGCGGTGGCCTTCCCCGCCCATGTCGCGCCGATGGACATCGCCATTTATGACGGCACGCAATTTCCCGCCACCTATCGCGGCGGCGCCTTTGTCGCCTTTCATGGCGCGGGCGGCGGCGATCCGGGCGGCCATGATGACGGCTATAATGTGATGTTCGTTCCGCTCGACAAATCGGGCAAAGCGGGTAAGCCGCAAGTCTTCGCCGATGGTTTCGCCGGCCCCGCCCGCGACGACAAGAACGGCAAGCGCGCCCGCTATCGCCCCGTGGGCGTCACGGTGGGTCCCGATGGCGCTCTCTATGTCGCGGAATCGCAAAAAGGTCGGATCTGGCGCATCGCCTATACGGGCAAATAACCCGGCCGGGCGTCAGCTCTTCAGCATGGGCGTGCCTTCATGGGCGACCAGAAGGTCGTGCATGTCGTCGGCATGTTCCTCTTCCTTGCGCAGGATTTCCTGCAGCATGGATTTGGTACCCGGATCGTCGTTGCCGAAATAGCGGATCAGTTCGCGGTAATGATCGACCGCGATACGTTCCGCCACCAAATTTTCGCGGATCATGTCGACCAGGTTGGTGCCTTCGGCATATTGCGAGGCGGAGCGGCCGGTCAGCCCTTCGGGATTGAAATTGGGTTTGCCGCCCAGCTGGTTGATGCGCTCGGCCACCAGCATCATGTGTTCCTGCTCTTCGCGGGCATGTTCGGCGAACTCCGCCCTGACGCTGTCGCTGGAAATGCCCGACGCGGTCACCGCATGCATCGTGTAGCGCAGCACGCAGACGATCTCGGTCGCCAGCACCGTCTGCAGGATTGCCACGGTCTTTTTGGCATCCCCGATATAGTTGGTGCCCAGCGCACCGCCCTCCAGATGCTCGCGTGCTCGGGCTCGAAGGGTTTTCACATCCGTGAGAAAGGGTTTGCCGTCACCGTTCGCGATCTCCTTGCTGTGCGCCTGCTGTGCCATGAAGTCCTCCGGGGTCGCCCGTATAACGCGCGAAAGCGGGTTCGGCTCCGCCAAGCCTATGGCGTGACGCCCGCGCACCCGCCTATGATGGCTACGTGATGGGACGGGTCGATGCGCAAATTACTGGCAGTTCTGCTGTTCCTTGGAGCGCAGGCCGCGCCCGCTGCGGCTGCGCTCAAAGTTGGCGATGCCGCGCCGGATTTCACTGCCCCCGCCACCCTGGGCGGCAAGGAATTCGTCTTTCATCTGAAAGACGCGCTGAGCAAGGGCCCGGTGGTGGTCTATTTTTACCCTGCTGCCTTTACCAAGGGCTGCACCATCGAAGCGCACGATTTCGCACAGGCGATGCCGGACTTTCGGGCGGCGGGTGCCAGCGTGATCGGGGTCAGTCATGACAATATCGCCACCCTGAACAAATTCTCGGTCAGCGAGTGCCAGAGCAAATTTCCCGTCGCCGCCGACCGCGACCGCCGCATCATGAAAGGCTATGATGCAGCGCTGGGCTTTCTCACGCCCTATGCGGACCGCACATCCTATGTGGTGACGCAGGACGGCAGGATTGCTTTCGTCTATAGCAGCCTCAATCCGGACCGGCATGTGGCGGGTACGTTGAAGGCCGTGCGGGCGCTGAAGGCGAACTGAGACTGGGTGCAAAGGAAAATGCCCCGATCCGTTTCCGGACCGGGGCACCAAAACGATCTTGAACCTAGGCCGTACCCATCCTCCCCTTTTGCGCGGAGCGCATAAAAGGGGAGGTGGCCGTAGCAGCGCTTGCGATGCGAAGGCCGGAGGGGTTCAAAGACTATTTGTCGTCTTTATGACGCGGGTCGTCGTGACGCCAGGCGCGATACTGGTCGGCATGCTTGGCGCGATATTCCTGTGCGTCGGCGCGGCTTTCCCAGGCATGGAATTGCCCGTCGGTGCCGGTATAGCCGTCCGCGAAAGCGACGGTGACTTGGCTTGCTTCCAGCGCCACGGCGGCGCCTGCCAGCGACAGGCTGACGGCAACGATACCCGCCGCGAGTGAGATCTTGCGCATAATTAACTGCTCCAATCCTGTTATTAAGCCCATGCCCCTGCATAAGCCGGCAGTTCTATAGGCTGATTTCGTTGCTTGGTATTTAAGCAAATGCATTACTTTTTGGTCATGCACCTATGCGTGGGGTGTGACCCTTCGTCTCGGTCAGGCGTTTATGAGGATTTCCGCGGCGGCGCGGCGCCGGGCATAGAGCCCGAACAGCAGGATGCCCAGATAGCAGATAGCCGGTATGACCAGCGCGCCTTTCAGGCCCATCGCATCGGCTGCCGCGCCCGTAAGGATTGGCACGATGGCGCCGCCTACGATGGCCACACAGATCACGCCCGATCCATCCGCCGTGCGCGGGCCCAACCCTTCGGAAGCCAGCGCAAAAATGGTGGGAAACATGATGGAATTGAAAAGCCCTATCGCCAGCAGGGACCATCCCGACACGGCTCCCATGCTGTTGGCCGAGACCAGCAGCAACAGCACCACCATGGCGGCGTTGAAGGCCAGCACTTTGCCGGGCGAGACATATTTCAGCACGAAAGCGCCGATGAAACGGCCGATCAGCGCGCCGCCCCAATAAACGGGCACATGCTTGCCCGCGGATTCGGCGACCAGCCCCAGCACATTGGTCTGCATCAGGTAATTGACGATGATGGAGCCGATTGAGACCTCCGCCCCGACATAGAGAAAGATGCAGGCGGTGCCGAACGCAAAGCGCGGCCGCTTCAGAAGATTGAAGGCTTTCCAGATGTCGGCATGATCGGAAATCGTTTCGGCCAGGCGCTTTCTGCGCGACCAGACTAAAGCGGCCAGCACGGCCAGCGCCGCCGCCAGTCCCAGATAGGTGCGGATCACCATCTGGGTTTCCTCGCGGCGGAAGGTGTCAAGCGCGGCACCCGTCAGCTGCGCAGCATCGACTTTCGCCAAAGAGCCCAAAATCAGGATCGAACCCACATAGGGAAAAACGGTGGTCCCCAGCGAGTTGAAGGCCTGGGCGAAGGTGAGGCGGCTATGCGCCGTTTCGGGCGTGCCCAGAATGGAAATCAAAGGATTGGTCACCACCTGAATGACGGTGATGCCGGATGCCAGCACGAACAGCGCCAGCAGGAACATGGCGAAGACGGCCGATAGCGATGCGGGAATGAAGAGCAGGCAGCCCGTCATCATGGTGAGAAGCCCGATCACCGCCGCGCGCATATAGCCCACCCGCTTGACGATGGCGGCCGCCGGAATCGAGATGATGAAGTACGCCGCAAAGAATGCGAACTGCACCGTCATCACTTCGGCATAAGAGAGTGTGAAAAGCTCTTTCAGCTTGGGGATCAGAACATCGTTCAGGCTGGTGATGCCGCCGAAAATGAAGAACAGGGCAAAGACGAACAGGCGAAGATCGGGAATGTCCTGGCCCGGCTGGGCGCCTTCGGTAGTGTGCGTCGTCTGCATGATCGATCCTGCTTTACCTATGAGCCCGTAAACTGCACCGCCGTGCCCGCCACGATATACCAGGTCACGAACAGGCCGCAGATATAGGCGCCGGGCCAAGGGCTGGCGGTGCGCCGGGCGGTGAAGACCAGGATCAAGGCCACAATCGCCATCAGCGGCAGGAATTGGATGGAGATGATGGCATTCAGCGCCTGTTCCGGCACCAGCAGCGCGCCGCTCAGGAACAAGGGCGCATATTGCGCGATCAGGAACAGCAGAAAGCCGCCCGCCAGCATCGCCAGGGCGCTGCCATATTGCCTGGCCGCGCTGTCGCCCCGGATGGCCAGCGCCGTCAGCGCGCGGGACATCACCGCGAAGCACAGAGTGAAGGGGATCAAATAAAACAAGTACCAGCGGAACTGGTCCGGGCTGAACAGTTTCAGCGCCACCACCCAGAAACGGAAATCCACCTTGAACAGGAAATCCGCCAGCAGCAGCGACAGATAGCCGGTCGCCACGGTGAGCATGGCGATGGCCAGAGCGCCGCGGATCCGGGGATTGAAGCGCGGCTTGGGACCTTTGAGCATCCGGCCCAGGACCAAAGTGATCGCGGCATTCAATGCCATCCAGATCAAGATCTGGTTGGTGATGGATTGCGGGAACAGCCGCGATGGCGGCATCGCCATCTGGCCCAGCCCCATGAAGGGATAAAACGTGATCACGGGGATCAATGCGGCGGCGATGACGGCAATCCACCAGCGCGCGCCGCGCCGCTCGCACGCCGGATCTTGGGCCAAGGCCAGCCAGGCAAAGCCGGGCAGGCGCAGATACAGTTCGAACGCGCCCAGCAGCAAAGACACAAAGCCGATGAAGGCGGCGAGCGTGCCGATTTCTTTCCAGACCCAAATAGAATCTCCGCGTCCCGGCATGCCGCCCCGTAAAGTCTTGCCGAACCATTCCACCGCATCGCCGATGGCATCGCGCGAGATGTGATCGCCGGGATGGGTGGTGACGGGCGTATAGAGTTGCCGCGCGGTGCCCGCCGCGATGTCACCATGCAATCGGCCCGGCGCGATGGTATCGGTGGTCCCGAACATCGCCTTCAATTTTTCACTGCCGCCAACATCCCGGGCGCGCGGCACGCCCCACATCAGGCGCGCGAATTCGTCATAGCGGCTGAACACCACAGCCACGTTGCGGGGAAAATCCGGCGTGCCTTCGCGGGTGCCCAGAACGCCGGTGCCCGATCCTTCCAGCACTATCGCCTTGTAGCCATCGGGCATGGCTTCGGCGGCTTTCAGCACCGTCCAGCCGCCCATCGAATGGCCTTCCAGTCCGATATTGTTCGCGTCCACCACATCCAGGCCGCGCAGATAGCGAAGTCCGTCAGGGCCGCCGAACCCGTTGGTCCCGACCGTGCCGCCGCTGTAACCGTGTCCGGTCTGATCCAGCGCCAGCACCACATATCCGGCGCGCGCCAATGCGATGGCGAAGCCGTCCTGGGTCTCGCGCGAATTGATATAGCCGTGCACCGCCAGGATGCCGGGCGCGGGATGATCACGTGTCGCGCCCGGCGGAACATAAAGTAGCGCGCTCATGGGCGTGCCGCCCGTGCCGGTGAAACGCACATCCTCGACGCGGATGCCGCCCGATGTCTGAATGCGGTGCGCAAGAAAACTGCCGGCGAAAATCAGCGCCCAGCCCAGCAGGAAAAGTTTCCAGCCCTTGCTCATAGTCCCCCGACTTTGCGCGATGATAACCGCTTGGTCTTCTTGTGCAAACGGCACGGCGCGATATCCTGGTGAATATATCGCTCCGAACATGCGGGCGGGCGGTAGCTGTGCTAGCTTTGCGCCCTCGCTGCGCCGGGCAATTCAGGAGGCCGCATGATCACCCTCAAGGTCAATGGCGAAACCCATAGTCTCGACATCGAGAAAGAGATGCCGCTGCTCTGGGCGATCCGCACCGAGATCGGCCTCACCGGCACCAAATATGGCTGCGGCGTTGCGCAATGTGGCGCCTGCACCGTGCTTGTGGATGGAAAGGCGGTGCGCTCCTGCTCGATGCCGGCCGCCAACGCCGTGGGCAAGGAGATTGTTACCATCGAAGGTCTTGCGCAAGGCGGCACCTTAACGAAAGTGCAACAGGCCTGGATCGCGGAAGACGTGCCGCAATGCGGTTATTGCCAGTCCGGCCAGGTGATGGCGGCCACCGCGCTGCTCAATCGCACCCCCAATCCCGACGATTCCGATATCGACGCCGCGATGGCGGGCAACATTTGCCGCTGCGGCACTTATGTCCGTATCCGCCGCGCCATCAAGCGCGCCGCGGGAAAGGCGTGACGCCATGACCAAGCACGAGAAACTCTCCCGCCGCGATTTCGTGATCAGCGCCGTCACCGCAACGGGTGGATTGCTGGTGGGTCTCACCGTTCCCGGCACTGCCGCCGAATTTGCCAGTCAGACTTGGGCCTCCGACAACGCCGACCCGCGCGAGGTCAATGCCTGGGTGGTGATCCAGCCGGACGAAACCGTGATCCTGCGCTGCCCGATGGCCGAGATGGGGCAGGGCACGGGCTCGGGCCTGCCCATGCTCCTGGCCGAAGAACTGGAATGCGACTGGAGCAAAGTGAAAGTCGAATTCAGCTCGGTCAATCGCAACATCCGCGAGAATGGCATCTATGGCGATCAGCTGACCGCGGGCAGCCGCGGCATCCGCACCACTTGGCCCTATGTGCAGCAGGCGGGCGCTTCGGCGCGGGCGCGTCTGATCCAGGCGGCGGCGAACAAATGGAATGTGCCCGCGAAGGATTGCAGCGCCGCGATGGGCAAGGTCGTGCACAAGGCCAGCGGACGTTCGTTGAGTTTCGGGTCTCTGGTGGCGGATGCGGCCAAGGTGAAGCTTGCCGCGGAACCGGCGATCAAGACGCCGGAACAGTTCAAATTGGCCGGCACGCGCCAGCCGCGCCTGGACTCGCCCGCCAAATCCGACGGCAGCGCCAAATTCGGCATCGACACGCGGGAAAAGGGCCAACTCTTTGCCTCGATCA
>Ga0105240_10013875_pt1 | contig 11036 bp, 4 predicted proteins | sample KBSC54metaG_FD_80426 | JGI IMG/M metagenome (GOLD analysis project Ga0105240, IMG submission 80426) | Corn rhizosphere microbial communities from Kellogg Biological Station, Michigan, USA - KBS C5-4 metaG | ecosystem: Host-associated > Plants > Roots > Rhizosphere > Soil | place: Michigan, USA...
ATCAGGGACGAGAAGTTGCGCCTCAAAAAATAAAATAATCACGGCTAACAATAAGGCATAACTCGCGGAAAAAATAAGCGGGGTTAATAGGGGAGGAGCAAAAAAAGACGTCCTCTTATACCGTTGCCATAACAAAACTAAAAGCACAGCGAGGCCCACGCTGATTCCAAAAGCGACCGAGGGCATTACGGACCCTTGAAATAGCCAAAGCGACATCGTGCTACAGATGGCAGACCGAATTTGGTCCATCACGGGATGAAATACAAGTTTGCGCGTGGTGGCATCATGCGTCAGGATGAGATTACGTAACAGCCATAAAGCAATAGGCATCCCTGCGAATACGCCAAATACCGCTGCATCTATTATTTTTTTGCGCCTTGATCGTCCAGCCCCAATTAAAAGTAGCGCCACACCGGACACCACGCTAGCAATACCCGCATACCGCGTAAGCACCGCGGCCGCGCTAAAGAGAGCCGCCAGACCCAGACGCATCGGTGCCGGACGCTCGAGATACAGATCCAAAAAGAACAATCCGGCAAAAGTAAAAAACAAGAACAGCGGCTCGGACCAGGCCATGGAATAGACACGCAGAAAATCGATCGCGCTTAAATTGATCACCGCAGCAAAAGCGGTCAGCGATAGTATCTGCGTCCGCTTGTAGACCCAACCGATCAGAAGCGCGACGTTCAGGCCAAAAAGCAGGATGTTCAATGCGCGAGCGGTAGAAAATAAATTGTGCTGAAAAAAATATCCGGCACTGGCTAGCGCAAGTGGATACCCAGGCGGAAAATGCGTCATCGGCACATTTTGTCCATTCGCGGCCGGCATGGAAATGCCGCGACCCGCTACGATGTTTCGCGCCGACGCCATATAAACCACCGAATCCGGAGAAATACCGATTAAGGGCCGCGTCACGTTCCAGGCTTCGATCGAGGCGCCTATAGCGCTCACAGCGATAATGCAGATGGCAATCCAACGCTTTGGCATGACTAACTCGCTTTGTTTTCCCAATGAGAAATTTTTTTATGGATGTCTAACGCTGAATCCTCGGAAGTCGCCAGCGGCTCGAACCCTTCAATATGTGTCGCATTCCGCGTGATATGGCCCCATCCGACGGGAATGCCCTTCATTGCCACTAACACAGAACGAATCGCAATAATGTACATCAGCTGTCGGTAATAGAAGCGCTGCCACGGCAGCCACAACAAAAGCGACCAATCTTCGCGTTTGGGTTCCAGTAAAAAAGCGATAAGAGACGCGAATAAATCTAAAGCTAAAAAAAGCGCGTAATAAAAAAGCGTGTGCTGAAATTCCTCCCCATTAAAGTCCGTCGGATGATAGGACCATTGCAACAAAAAGAAAGCGCCAGAGAATAAAATGGCCGCATCCATGAGCGGCGATATAAAGGGAAACACCACTTGGAATAAAAATACGTTAGGCAGAACGATAAATCCGAGCGTGCCTGAGCCTCTTTTAAAAAGCAAATTTCGGTATTTCCACGCCGTCTGCAATGTGCCAAATGTCCAGCGAAACCGTTGACGAAAGAGGTCTTGCGTTGTCTCTGGTGCTTCTGTCCATGCAAGCGCTTGGTCGGCATATACGACTTTATGTTTATCTTTTAACAGTCGGACGGTGAGTTCCGCATCTTCGGCCAACGTATCGGGCTTGAATCCCCCCACTGAGCGAACGATGGATCGGCGCCAGGCGCCCACAGCGCCAGGAACCACAGTAATACAGTTCAATAAGGCATTCGCGCGACGATCCAGATTCTGCGTTGTAATGTATTCCAATGCCTGCCAACGCGTTAAGATATTAATGCGATTGCCGACTTTGGCATTTCCCGCCGAGGCCGCGATGGATGGATCCGCAAAAGGCCGGATTAACTCCTCAATCGAATGGGGCTCAAATAAAGTATCGGCATCCAACGTCACCACAATCTCGTTCGTGGCCTGCTCCATTCCGTGATTGAGCGCTGCCCATTTCCCCTGATTCGGCCGGTCAATGACACAAAGACGCTTTTCATTCGGAAACGCCGACCGTAGAACGTGGGAGGTATCGTCTGTAGAACCGTCATTCACGACGATAATGTGGATATTCTCTTTGCTCGAGCGCAGCAACGAGCGCACGGTATAGATGATGACGCGGGCTTCATTGTAGGCTGGGATCACAATATCGACAGGGCCCTCATAAGGCGGAGAATGAGTCGGACGCTGCCAGCGTTCCACAATGGCCATGAAGGCATAGAAGACAAAGCGCGCCAACCCAAAGAGCACACCAATCACAAGTCCCCAACGCAGAAAATAAATCATGAATTGCCCGAGCATAAAAGACAAACTGTCCGCCCAGACCACGTAACGTTCGCGCGGGGATAGAGGCGGCATTACCTCATCGCGCGTTTTGTGCAACAACGTGGATAGGGGCACAATTTCATATCCTTGCTCCCGAATCGCCTCGATCAAGCGCGGCAAGCAGGCGACAGTCTGCTCCCGGCGACCGCCACTGTCATGCAGGAGAATGACGTTGCCTTTATCAAGATCGGCAATCGTTCGGTCAATGATCAGTTGCACGCCAGGCTGCAAATAATCAGCGGGATCAATTTTGCTACCGACGGCAATATATCCCAGACGGGACGATACCGCCAGCGGCGCGGCTTCTTCGGGGATATTGGGTTCGGCATCGACGTTATAGGGCGGCCGGAATAAGACAGAACTGCGCGATAAGATGCTTTCCAAAAGACGCTGCGTCGTATTTAGCTCTAATTCCAATTGGCTTATAGGGATTTGGGCGATGTTAGGATGCGTGAAGGTGTGATTGCCGACCTCGTGGCCTTCTTGATATTCACGACGAATGAGTTGGCGATTAACTTCCGCGTTGATCCCGATGACAAAGAAGGTCGCTTTGACATTGGCGTTTTTTAGAATATCCAATATTCGCGGTGTGTAAAGCGTGTCCGGACCATCATCGAATGTAAGGCTGACCATTTTCTCCCGCGCCCCATAACGGTTTAAGGTATAGGGAAAGGGAAATTTTTTTATGACCTCATCGGCAATCAGTGGGGTATCGCGATCCCATTCGATACTACGGCTGCCCGTCTGCGGCGTTTGTTGGACGGAGATCATCTCGCCATCGCCTTTGTAGTTCAAGTCGTACCCGTAATGGAGAATACTCAACTCCCGTTTGAGTGATTCACGGTCTGAGGTTCCCACGACTTTCCAATCCCCAGGATCTTCTGCGCCTAGCCGCCACAATGCAATCCCTAAGGGCTGGTAATTTTCAGCGACTTGGATCTGATTAAAAAAAGAAGGCGCGTCCAAATACCACACAGTATGGGCATGCCGACGATCATCCCAATAATCGAAAGTGGCGTTCAAACTAGCATCGTTAAAGTCGATTTCGGCGTCTGATTCCTGAGCTAAGACCATGGACTCTTCAAAGGTTAACGCATGGGCGTGCTTGGTTTTCTTCTGCCAATCGTAGCCGTAGGATCCGAGACAGATGATCATTTTTTCAGGCCGGATTTGGGCGACCCGACGTTTTAGCACTTGGTCAAACCAAGAAATCGAAGAAATGGGCCCGGGATCGGTTCCATCCGCATGTTCATCGTAAGCCATCAAGCAAAGATGATCAGCGATTTTGGCTAAACCAGCGTAGTTAATGGCAGGGTCATTAAAGGGCACGGCAATATCTAATTCAAAATTATTCTGATGAAATAATATGGCCAAGTCCGTAATAAATTGTCGGTATCCCGGTTGCGCGGCGGGAAGAATTTGTTCAAAGTCCACCATAACCCCGCGGTAGCCGCCGTGCTGAACAAAGTCCAGCAAGGTCCAGATCATTTTCGTACGCGCGGTGGGGCTGCGGAGCGAGGCGGCAATTTCTTTCGCGCGCCATTTCTCTTTTTTAAAATCAAAATTAGTCACCAGCGGAACAACAGGAAGGTCCTTATGTTCCTTCAAAAAATTCGACGCCGGCTCATCCACCAAACTTTGCAGGTCGCCTTTCTCACTGATTAAATTAATCCATTGCGGATAAAGGCGATCGATCAGTTTGATGTTTTGTTGTAGAGATGTGAAGCTCGCGTCATCCCAGGTGACATAGAAGGCGGCGACTGAAAATGGCATGCGTGTGCCCGGTGTTGAATGAGCGACGTTCGACTTTTGCTGTTCAGCGCGAAATAACCGTTTTCGATCCTCTTGAAACAAATGCTCGTTAGCCGAAACAAAATGACGCTTCGGTAACCCTTCAAACCGTCGATGCAGTGGATAATGCGCGTTGATGGTTAATTCGGGCCGGTAAAGAAAAGGCTGAATGAGGACGGAACCTAACAGAATAACGGCCAAAATACTGCCCACACAAGCGACATAAAAAATAAGTTTGCGCAAGAACCGCCAGCGTTTATTAGTGGGATCAGCAAAAACCGACGTATACGTATTCACGGAAGAGTGATTATATCAGGAGGGGGTCGCGGCTTTGGCTTATGGATAAAGGAAGAGCGGGCTAGTCGCGGGCATGAAAGTCTTCCAAAGCCTTATTGAGAAAAGGATTCGAGTACGATGTTGGTTTCATAGTGATTCGGCGTACTGGCGGTTAAAAAATTAGCCTCAAGATAAATATCCAAGGGCGCAAGACTGTCAAAGTAGCCATCGGGGCCTTGGGCGCTATGCATCAAGTTGCCACGTCGAACAATAAGGGCATCCAATGCTGGATTATCCGGTACAGACGGCGTATCCGCAGCATCCACCGTCCCATTTTTGTTCACATCGATCCACGGGGTCCGGAGGTCTAAGAAGTTCACCCATTGCGCAGACACTTGCGGATCTGCCGCCACAAGGCCTGTGGTGACCAAATCCGCGGAATCTTTCACGCTCCAAGCTAAGGGCAGCGGCATGTGTTGCGTATACGTTGACCCTCTAACCTCAATAAGTCCCGCTGGGTTGGAATCACTATTGTTAGCAAGCGCGGGCGTAGGATCCTGCCATTGTGGAAAAACAGCGGTTCCGGGTTCGGTGTTATCGGTATAAATACGTGTTTCCCAAAGACCACCTTGGGTCACTGGCAGGCCTTGTGTGCCCGGACCTCCGCTCACATTTTGAGAGGTAATAGGCTGCACTGTTAATTCAAGATATTGATTGGCCATGATCCATCCTGCAGGCAACACCGGTTCCGACCAAGAGAGTGCTGTGGCGGGCCCGTTATCGGCAATATTTTTCACTTGCACATCGACGGCGGCATAGGGATGGAACGGATTGAAGCGATTCTTCGCAAATAAATACCATCCCATCGAACTAATGGCCGGATGCAACGAATCCATTGCAAAACCATCAAATCCTGTGCCGCCATTAGTGGCGTAAGCCAGGCCTTGCGTGGACATCGAGGTGGATGTGATCGCTTTTTCAATTTGATTGAGAAAGTAATTGGCGTTCGCCCGGTCTTTAGCAAACCAATATGCCGAAACCATTTGCGCCGTGCCTTCGAGCCAGACGGCGTCTTTATAAGTGGCCGGTGCCCCGGCTCCGCCGAGGTCAAAGCCATCGATAGAAAAGCCGGTCAGATCCGAGGTTTTGGTATTGCGGAAATCCGTTTGTGCCGAAGCCAAGACGGCCGTATAAGAGGACATCGCCAGCGGGGCCCAAGAATAGGCATCGAGAGCAATGTCTGGATTCACCGTTCCATTGGCATTTCTGCCGACGGTAAATCGCGCAGTGGTAGGATTCCAAACGGTATTGGCAATCCATTGGGAAACAAAGGCCGCTGCTGTTTGATAGGCGGTATTGCCTGTGAGTCGGTAGTAGGCATTGAATGCCGCGTAACAATCAAAATTATGTTCGGTGGATTTTTGTGATTTTAATACTCCGGCCTCATAACCAAAGCGCATGCCGCCATCCGCGTGATCTTGCAGCGTCAATAGCCATGACGCCAAACCATTCATCATCACATCAAAGGTGGCGTCTCCCGTTGCGTTACGGTAATGAATCAATGCCAGAAGGAGCCAGGCATTAGGGCCCGTAGTCTGCTTGGTGTTAATGATGACGCTTTTAGTATCGCGATTATAGGTCTCGTAAAATCCGCTTCCTGTATAGAGGCTTTGATAGGCGCTAAAAACTTTCGCCGCTAACGCGTTATCTGCTCCTCCTTGATAGGTATAGTTCATTGCGGCAACGGCTTGATCGTAAGTCACCGCCTTGCGATCAGGATCGTTGTCATAAGAAAGAACCAGGCCCGTTGTGGGATTTTGCTTGGCCACTAATCCCGCATAGACTTTGGCCGGGCTAATCGCATCCTGACTGGAGGTGAGCCACTGCACATTGGCCACATCAAACGTGCCGCTGCCGGCAACGCCTTGACTGGCTAATACGCCAATGGTCAAGTAATTGGCGATTTGACCAAAATCGAGCTGCGGTTCTTTTAATTTAAAATTGGCAAGCGGAATCGTCACTTTTTGCCAATTCCCATTGGTCGGAATGCCTAACTCGCTAAGACGAAATTTACATAGCTCCTTGCCGGCATCAATGTTGACGGAGCGCAAAGAAACTTGCAGATCGGTTGTTGTGCGGACCCAAAATTGTAAAAAGCCATCTGCATATGACTGCATGAATCGCGAACCAAACGTCTCGCCCACAAACCACACGGCGAACGCATCCGTTTGTCCCGGCGTATTTACTAAGGTCCAATTGGCACGCATGTAATGAGTGTTACCGGGCGCGCCTCCGTCAGTTCTATTGTCCAGAGTAAGATCGGTGGATCCCGGTGTCGGCCCTTTTGATACACCGATAGTTCCACCGGTGCCGGCATCGGAAAAAACATTGTAAGACTGCGTATAGGCCACATCGGCCACATTCACATTGACCGAGGCGTTGATGCTGCCTACAGCGGCGCTAAGCGTTCCCGCGATGGGAGATAAAGCTGCCGTTAATGTGACGGTGGCGCCTGGGGATCCTGCAATGGAGCCTAGCCCCGGCGATGCGCTCCAGGTAGGAAGAATATCCACCGGCAACCCCGTTCCATTGGGACCATCAAATCCTTGCGCGGAGAAACTTCTATTTCCTCCTAACGGAATAGAAACAGGAGAGGCTGGAGTGATAACGATTGATGCTAAAGATCCCGGAGCCGAAGGATCCCAACGTAAGTTATCAACCCAAAAGGTTCCCGCCCCGGGACCGATAGAATAAATGGCAAAAAATACTTTCATGCGTGCCAAGTCTGCCCACGGAGCTGCTTTAGCGAAGACGGATAGAGGAATCGACACTTGGTGCCATGTGTTGTCACAAGTAGCGTACGGCACTAGTGAGACTTTAGAAAGCTCTGTTCCGCCGGCGACATTGCCTGAACGTAGGCTGACTTGCATCAAGTTTTGAAATGTCGCGGGAGCTTTAAACCAAAACCGAATTGACCCGTCATAAAAAGCGCTCATATCCCGGGTATTAGAATCGGGGTCATTGGCGGCGGCCCCCCACTGCACAAACCACCCACCAAAACCGCTGACTTGGGCGCTTGTGCTTTTAGTCCCTTCGACAAAATTTCCTGCTGAAGAATCATCAGCCAGCGTTACGGTACCCAAAGGTCGAATTGAAGAGTCTACGTCTAAATGAAGGCCGGCCACTGTTTCACTCACGATCCCAAAAGGAGGAGGAACGACATTAGAAAGAGCACTACTCGCCGTATCTTGGTGGCCATCAGACTGAGCAGTGACTGTGGCATTTTGGGTGCCCATGGTTAAAATGACATAGCGACTTGGCACCCCGGCAGGATTCACTGTTCCATTGTTTCCGGTTTCACTCCAGGTGGGATAAATATCAATAAACTCATTGGCCGCACTGCGGCCCTCGGCGATAAATTCTCGATGTGCGCCTGTATTGGCAGACACCGAAACCGGTGAGATGACGAGGCTATTGACGAGCCTAGTCCAGCGGATATGGTCAACATAATAATCAATAACTCCACCGGGCTGACCAATCAAAATAAATGAGGCAGCGACATGCGTTAAATCGACGGGGCCTAAGGAATTGATCGGCACCACGATTTCGGTCCACATATTTCCTGTCGGAGGAATAATCACGCCGGCCGGTTGAAGGCCACTTGTCCCCGTTTCAATCGTAAGACGCAATTGGATAGAACTTTTCAACATGAAGCGTATACTTCCATCAGCATAATCAGAAAAATCTTGGGTTTGTATAACACCATTTTGAGGGGCATTAGGACCCGCAACGTTATAGATTCCCCAACCTGAATATTCTCCGCTAGGTTGATGCGTCCAAAACGATCGGACTCCTTCAGGAGCCGTGGAATCTGGATTATTTAAAGTGGGGCTATTGGAGTTGTAAATGAAAAGATTTTGTTTAGGACTATAGAGGCCGGCATCGGTAAAAATTTCTTTCGTCGCTTCGGCGTGACTCAGCATCGGAACTAAAACAACGCTTCCCCAAAGAAGAAGCCTCTGAATCTTTCTCACTTGGCCACCGCAATGACACCTGAGGTCATTTCACCCTGAGACGTATATTGATAGACATAGACGCCACTGGCAACGATTCCACCATTATCATTGCGCCCGTCCCATTGCGTCGGACTTAAATTAGAAGCGCGAATGGTGCGCACACGCCGGCCGCGGACATCAAAGATATGCACGCTATCGCCATCCACTAACCCAGAGAAATTAGCGACATCATTAATGCCGTCGCCATTGGGAGTAATAATGCGTTCGGCGGGTCGTAAGGCAGAAGCCGTGGCTGCACCTTGAGCCGGGAAGAGCGCAAATGACCCTTCAAATTGAGTCGATACTCCAAAGGAGGTTGGCGCAGACGAACCGGTATTCGGCGGAATCACGGCCTTACCGGTGGATCCATTGGCAGGCGGCGGCAAATAGCCTGTAACGGTGTGCAACGTCGTATCGATTTTAGGACGCGATAAAAGCCGCCATTGAACGCCATCCCACCAGTAGGGAGCCAGGCTTAATGGATTACCCCCGTTATCAGCGATCTGTCCACTGAGATCTGCCGGATAGGTCAGAATAATCTGTCCCGTTTTCTGTAAGGAGGTACCAATTAAGCTGAAATTGTAGGCGACCGTCGGACGCGTACTGCCGGGGCCCGACGGAATGCGCGCGGTATTTAGTTGTTCGATGTGCAATACGCCAGGATTGGTGACGGCATTGGGGTCCAGATGCATACCCGTCCGGCCATCGGTTTCGAAGGTGTCAGGCACAAAAACGGAAGATCCCGCCGGCGTGACCGAGAGATCATAGGATGTCACCACTTTGGCTGTATAGGCATTCACGATGGCCGCATTCAACGCTTCAACACCACCTAAGCCCACCGGATATGGAATGGAACGGTTGCCCGTCCCGCCGCCCAAATAAACCCCTCCGCCATTCTGAAGAACGCGGAAAAAATATTTTAACTGCCCACCGTCGAAAATTCGTGAGAACTCACTGCGCGGAACATAGGCCGTGGCGAAAATTCGTGTGGGGCTGGAAGAATCGATTTGAAATGTCGTAGACGATGTGGTGATGGCGCTTAAGGCATTTCCATTCTGATCATAAATCTGATAGGCCACATCGACGCGCAAATTATTCGTATCGATCGGGCTGGGGCTGGTGATTTTTACAGGAATAAGAAAATGTTTTCCGGCGAAGACTAAAGGTTCAAGCGGAGCCGCCGTAATCGACAAGGGAGCCGTGCTTTGGGTAGTCGTGGCAATGGCACGCAATCGCCGAGTGCCTTTCGAACTAAAAATAGCCATCGCCTGAGAACATAAAAGGGCGACCATCGCCATTCCTAAACAAAGCCTAAAGCCTTTATGAATCCGCCGGCTCATGGCTTAGCCTCCGACTGTAAATCACCGTTTGCGGCGACCGTGATCGACTGCTCTTTGGTCATGACGAGATCGCGATAATGCATATCGGCCAATAGCCGATATTGTCCCGGACTCAACGCCAGTGTCATGGGTTCACAAAAATAACCGCGATCCATTCCGGGATACGAGGGATCCCCCTCTTTGATCGAACAATCGGCGACTTTTTCGCCGGTGCTTTTAAAGAGAATTAAATGTCCGGTGGGACGAATATGGATATTTCCTGTGGCGCGGGCGACAACGGCCATCTGGATTTTGTCATTCCAACGGTGCATCGCCACGGCTCGCACTTCACCGGACAACTTCTCCGTTCCGGTAATCGTGTTGTAAACCGAAACGCTCAACATCGGCGTCACCATCGAGGCGGAATTTTCCGTGATATAGCGAAAAGAGACCATTGCCACCAGCTCGCCTTGTGCTTTTTTGGGCGCTTTTACTGTCACCGGAATGCGCCGGCTTTGCCGGGGTTCTAAAATAAATTGTTTGGAGCCATGGATATCCAGCCAGTCTCCGATACGAATGTCTTTATTGTCGGGCAATACAAACCAATCACGTGATGATACCGTCACCTGCAGCGCTGTTAATTCATCGTTGGTTACGGTAATCAGACTTTTTATTTTCTCACCGGGATTTAAATGCAATTCTGTCCGTCCAGGGGTGACGGAAAGCGCAAAAAGTCGAGCCGGAACCAGAAGCGTTCCTACCAAGATTAAAGCCACGATGGAAGACGTCAGTTTCATCCGTTCCTTTTTAAAACAGCCCCCGCTTCCCGCCCCTTCGTACCGCTGAAAGGGCGGGAGCATGAGACCGTCTACAAAATTACTGCTGAAATGCCTCAACGGTGAGCGTTGTCGTTCCGTAAGTATTAGGAGTCGAGGCCAAAGCAAAATTGGCTTCGAGATACATCACTTTCGGATTGGACGCCGCGCCGTATTCGGTCGGAGCCTGGCCAAAATGAATACCGGCCGTATTTTGTACGGTCTGGTAATCAGCGCCATCTTTGTACAACTCATCGAGTGTCGTGGTCGCAGGATTATCTAAGCTGCCTTTATCCGGCGCATAGTGCCATGCGCTGGCATCGGGGAAGCTCGTCGGACTTGCATTGGGATCCGCCGCCGTAAAGGCCGGGTTTAATGTTTGCTTCACAGCCCAAGCGATCGGGAGTGATTTCTTGCCATTGTGTTCATCGA
>Ga0105240_10013876_pt1 | contig 11036 bp, 7 predicted proteins | sample KBSC54metaG_FD_80426 | JGI IMG/M metagenome (GOLD analysis project Ga0105240, IMG submission 80426) | Corn rhizosphere microbial communities from Kellogg Biological Station, Michigan, USA - KBS C5-4 metaG | ecosystem: Host-associated > Plants > Roots > Rhizosphere > Soil | place: Michigan, USA...
CGATGGTGTACTCCTCGCCTGCGAGCCAACGGTGCGACTCGAGTTGATTGTCGAGCACCCGGAGCAGGCGGCGCGCTTCGGCGACATAACGGTCGCGCGGCCGCTTGTCCTCGTAGCTCCTGCCAGCAAACTTGTTGAAGAAACCCACCTGGCCGAACATGGGCCCGACGCCGCCCATCTGGAACATCAGCCACTGGATGGTCAGGTAGCGTCCCGTTGGATCGCTCGGCAGCAGCTGCCCGGTCTTGTCCGCGAGATAGATCAGGATCGCGCCCGATTCGAATAGCGGCAGCGGCCTGCCGCCCGGGCCGTTGGGATCGATGATTGCCGGAATCTTGTTGTTGGGGTTGAGGGAGCGGAACTCGGGCGAGAGCTGATCCTGCGCATCGAAGCTCACGCGATGCGGTTCATACGGCAGGCCCGTTTCCTCCAGCATGATGGAGACCTTCACCCCGTTCGGCGTCGGCAGGGAGTAGAGCTGCAGGCGATCAGGAAATGCGGGCGGCCACTTGCGGGTAACGGGGAACGCGGACAAATCGGCCATGGGCACTCTCACGAGAAGGTCGGGGAACCGTGAATGCGGAATTGTCGCACACGATGGATCCCGGGTCGGCCGCTGGCCGCTGGATCGCGGTCAGCGATGTTCGCGGGCGGCGGGCTAAAAGCCCGTGTGGTGGAAGTACGCGATCATGAGCGCTGCGGCGAGGCAATAGATTCCGAAAAAGTGCCAGCGGCCCGTTTCCAGCCAGCGGCTGAGCCACCTGAGTGCGAGCAGACCGGCGAAAAATGCAAAGACCACGCCGAGAAGGCTGGGTGCGGCGGCCGGCAGTATTCCGGCGAGCTGATGATGCTGCGCCTGATACAGGCGCCATATCTCGCGCGCATCGGCCGGTGGCGTGAGCACGACCGCGAGGGCAAAGCTGAAGTCCTCGGCGCTGCTGCGCGCCACGCCCGTCAGCAGGCCGGTCGAGATGGTCGCTCCGGAGCGGGAAAAGCCGCGGAAGGGGACGCAGAGTCCCTGGATCGCCCCGATTGCGGAGTACTGCGCCGGCGTCAGTTTGCGCTCGGCGGCGACGCCCCGGTGGCGATTCTCGTACAGGCCGGCGATGAGGATGAACACGCCGGCGGCGGCCAGTGCGACGGCAATCAGATCGAGCCGGCTGAAGAGTTGCTCGACCCAGGCGTGCGCCTCGTGGCGCATCAGCACTTTCTCAATGAACTCGATGATGCCGCCGCCGACAATACCGGTAAGCAGCGTGGCAACGATCACCGCGGCTGCGAAGTTACGGAACTCCGGCACGGAGCTGAAGAATGCCCGGCGCCATCGCGGCCAGAAATACACGATCACGGCGAGCATCGTGCCCGTATGCAGCATGACCAGCAGCAGCGTCATTTCCGGCGCGGAGGGATCGAGACCCATCAACTTCTCCGCCACGATCACATGGGCAGAGCTCGAGACCGGGAGAAGCTCCGCAAGGCCTTGGACGATCGCCAGGATGATCACGTGGACCATAGCCATATCGGGATGCTCGCTGCAGGTGGCGTAAAGCCCCACATTGTAGTTTATTGGCGCCCAAAATCGCCTGGAGCGATTTTGAACGCCTGACAGAGTCAGGCGGGCCCATAGGGCCGAGGCGCAGGGATGCGCCGAGTAAAATCGCTCCCGGCGATTTTGGGCGCGGCGGGGCGCGCGCGAATCCGGTATGGTTAACGGCTTTTATTGCCGGGGGTTACCCATGCCCGCAGCTGACCGCCGATCGAAAGCGCCACGGACCGCGAGTCTCACCTCCCTTGCCATCGCTTCCGTGGCCGTGGGAGCCATCGTGCTCGCCGACCCGGCGGCGGCGCAGGGTGTTGCCACGGCGGCGGAGGTGCCCTTTCCGCAAGGGCACGCAGCACCGGGAATGCACGGCGTACCCCCAACCGCCTATTCGCAGCTTCGGTGGCGTCTCGTCGGGCCATTCCGCGGCGGCTGGGCGACCATGGCGGCCACCGTGCCCGGAAGTCCGGACACGTTCTACTTCTCGGGTGCCGGTGGCGGTATCTGGAAGACGCTCGATGCGGGGAGGACCTGGCAATCCGTAGGAGACAGCTTGCCGCCGGCCGTGGGCGCGCTCGCAGTTGCACCCTCCGCCCCGGAGACGATCTACGTGGGTACGGGGCAGGTGTCGATGCGCTATGACGTCGCTGCGGGCCGCGGCGTCTTCAAGTCCACCGACGGGGGGAAGACCTGGAAGTCGCTGGGCCTCGCCGCAACCCGCGACATCGGCCGGATCTGGGTGGATCCGCGAAATCCCGAGACCGTGGTGGTGGCCGCGCTCGGCCATCTCTTTGGCCCCAATCCGCAACGCGGCATCTATCGCTCCACCGATGGGGGCAAGACCTGGGTCCATGCGCTCGCGATCAACGACGAGACCGGAGTCGTCGACCTCGCCGGCGACCCGACCAACCCCAACCTGCTCTACGCGGCTGCGTGGCAGACACGGAATTACCCATGGCTCGATTACTTCGAGCCGCACGAGGGCCCGGGGAGCGGCCTCTATCGCTCCAGTGACGGCGGCGTGAGCTGGACTCGGCTTTCCGGCAACGGCTGGCCGCAGGGAGTTCTTGGGCGCATCGGTATCGCCGTCACTCATACAGTCCAGGGGGCACGCGTCTACGCGACGGTTGCCTCGAAGACGGAGGGTGGCGTGTGGCGCTCCGACGATGGCGGGGATCACTGGGTCCGCGTCAACTCCGATGCTGCCACCTTCGGCAATCCATACTTCTCACGCCTGGAAAGCGATCCGCGTAACCCGGATATCGTGTACTCGGCGGGTCAGTCGATCCGCCGCTCGAGCGATGGCGGCAAGACCTGGACGGTCATCAAGGGCGCACCGGGCGGTGATGATTATCACTTCTTCCGGATCAATCCCGAGCACCCGGACCATTGGATCACTGCCTCTGACCAGGGGGCGGTCGTGAGTGTCGACAACGGCAAAACCTGGAGCAGCTGGTACAACGAGCCGACAGGGCAGTTCTACCATCTCGGCGTCGACAATCGCTTCCCGTACTGGATTTACAGTGGGCAGCAGGACAGCGGCAGCATCGGCACCGCAAGCCGCAGCGATTATGGCGCGATCACTTTCCGCGACTGGCATCCGGTGGGTGGCGATGAGCGTGACTACATGTTGCCGGATCCGGATGACCTCAATCTGGTGTTCGGCAGCGGCATGGGCGGCAGACTCTCGCGCTACGACACCACCACCGGTCAGGTCGCAAACGTCACGCCGTGGCCCGTCAACAGCTATGGTGCCGATCCGACGACGGTGAAGTACCGTTACGGCTGGGTCACGCCGATGGCGTTCACCGCCTCCAAGCCGAGCGCACTTCTTTTTGGAGGTCAGGTCCTCTTCCGTTCCACGGACGAAGGCAATCACTGGGACATCATCTCGCCAGACCTCACCGGCAAAGCGGGCGACGCCAAGGATTGCAAAGGCCGGGTGACCGGCGAGCAGGCGAGGGCGTGCGGCTACGGCATCATCAGCGCCATCGCACCCTCGCCCAAGAATGCCGATCTGATCTGGGTGGGTACAGACAGCGGCCTCGTCCAGCTCACCCGCGATGGCGGTCAACACTGGCAGAACGTGACTCCGCCGGTCCTGCAACCGTGGCAGAAGGTGAGCGCCCTCGACGCTTCGCCGCTCGATCCGGCGACCGCCTACGCGTCCGTGGACGATCACCGTCAGGACCGGTTCCGTCCGCATGTGTTTCGCACCCACGACTACGGCAAGACCTGGAGGGAGGTCGATGCCGGCTTGCCGCCCGGGGAATTCGTACCGGTCGTGCGCGCGGACACCGTCCGCAGCGGCTTGCTCTATGCCGGTACCGCGGAAGGCGCCTACGTATCGCTCGACGACGGCGATCACTGGCAATCGCTACGGCTGAATCTGCCGAAGGCGACCGTCAACGATCTGCTGGTTCATGGCAACGATCTCATTGCCGCGACCCAGGGCCGGGCGATCTGGGTGCTGGACGATCTGACGCCGCTGCGTCAGCTCTCGGCCGCCGTGCTTGGCGCGCCGGCGCATCTCTTCGCACCGCAGATCGCCTGGCGGGTCCATCCCAACAACAACAAGGACACCCCGCTGCCGCCCGAGACGCCCGAGGGGCAGAATCCGCCGAGCGGGGCAGTGATCGACTACTGGCTGGGCAAGGATGCGCATGGGCCCGTGACACTCGAAATTTATAGCTTCACGAACCAGCTCGTGCGCCGGTTCTCTTCCGATGAAGCGCCGGTGCACATCCGGGCTGACCGCTATTTCGATGAAGAATGGCTGCAGCCTCCGCAGAAGCTGTCGGGCTCACCGGGCATGCATCGCTTCGTGTGGAATCTGCGCTATCCGCGTCCACAGGCGGCCTCGTACGATTACAGCATCGCCGCGATCTACGGTGAGGACACGCCTACTTCAGTGGATGGACCGTTCGTACTCCCGGGCATCTACAGCATCGTACTGACGGTCGGTGACGAGCACTACCGGGCGCCCCTCGTGGTGCAGCTCGATCCGCGAGTGCATACGAGCGCCGCCGACCTGCATGCGCTGCTCACCTTCAGCCAGTCGCTCTGTGCGGCGCTCGAGCGCGCGAGCATCGCGTACGAGGGAGAGAAGTCCGCACACGATCAACTGGAGTCGCTGGCGCAGCGGTTGACCGCCGCGCACGGAGATCGCACATTGCTGCAAGACGTCGAAAAGCTTCGTGATGAAACGGCGGCGCATGGTGATGACACCGACCTCAGCACGATCAGCGGGCGCATCAGCGCGCTGGAAGCTGATGCCGAGTCGGCGGATAGGGCGCCAACGGCCGCGGACACCGAGATGTTGGACGATCAGTCGCATGCCTTGGACGAAGCGGTGCATGCCTGGCGCGAAGACCAGTCCGCGATAGCAAAACTGAACGTCCGCCTGCGGCATACCCGCCTCCCGGCAATCACTTAGATTCCCTGCGCCGTCCGAAAGCAAGTGACCAAGCAGCCCAGGGCCCCTCCCTGGGCTGCGAGATGAAAAGCGGTCAAATGGCCGCTCGCCTCCAACCCATCAGCATATCGAGCTGACCCGATTCGAAGTCCGTGCGAAAGCACCTGATTGAGCGACCCGAGGCCGTCCTCGGGTCGCGGGATGAAGGCTCTACGTCGGCTGGCCGCCCCGATGCGCCGCAGGCGACTTCGGGCCAATCAATAAGCGAAATACGGCCCGGGGCCGCCCTCGGTGTTCGCTCCGGCGATCGCCACATAAACGTTGCGACCGAAGAAGAACGGCAGGCCGAAATCGAAGGAGCAATCGGTGGCGGAGTTCGGGCAGTAGCCCGACTCATCGCCGGCGCTCGCTCCGAGATCGTCGAGCGCCGTGTGGCCCTGGTAAGTGCTGAAGAGCGTGTTGGCGTTGGCGATGTGAAAGTTGACGGTCGATGCCGTGCCGTTGCGCCCGGTATTGGTCGCGGTCAGGGAAAGTTCGGACGTGGGGCAGAACCAGGTGCTGCTGCTGCCCGAGCCGGTGCTCGGGCAGGTCGGGATCGAGCTGTCGTCGAAGTAGTAGCCGTTCGAGCCGGTGTCGAAGTAGGAGTAGGCGAGCGGCGTACCCTTGTACGTCGTCGTGATGTCACCCGTGCTCGGGTCGGCGGTCAGCACGGTTGCGCTGCCCAAGCCGTTGTTGCCCTGCGTGCCGATGCCGAATGTCAGCGAGCCGGTGGCAGTGGCCGCGCCCCCGGGGTCGGGGATGGTGGGCAGCTGGACGATGACGCCGTTGTTGTCGGTCTGGAAGGCGACTACCGGATTCGTGACCTGGTCGGACTCACTCACTGCGACGCCGCCACAGTTGCCGGTTCCCGTCCCGTTCGCCGGGCACGTGTAGTAAAACGTGTTGGCGGCCTTCGACGCGCATCCGCTGCCGCAGTCATCTCCGAATGGTCCGACGCCAAGAATGCCGTTGGCGTGGAATTCGGCAACCGTATCCTCTTCAGGCCCAGTCCCCGAGCAGGCGGTCGGTATCTCGTTCTGGAAGCTCGGGTCGCCGATCACCTGCATCGGTACACCGCTCGCTGATTCCCCGGCGATCTGCACATCGGCGGTCTTCACGGATCCCCAGCTGAAGCCGTCGATGAACTGCGTGCATTCGACGAGTGGATTGCCGTCCGTTCCCAGTTCCTGATGCAGCGCCGAGGCCAGGGATGAATTCATCACCGAGGAGATGATCCGTAATCCGTAGGAGCCGGTATCCACCTCGACGTGGTCGATGGTCTGGCAGTTGGTCGTGCTCCCCGGCGCGCACACGGTGACGGTGATGAAGGGTGTGTCGACGTCGTAGCCCGATGTGGGCGTGACGTTGGGGCCGCCATCCACGGTCATTACGAGCACGTTCGATGTCTGGCCCGAGCCGGTGCCACTGCCCTTGCCGGTAGTGGAGCCGGGCGAGGTGACCGCGCCCGAACCGCCGCCGCCGCATCCGCCGAGGAGCAGGAGCGCCTGGGCGAGACCTAGGAAAATGAGTTTGCGCACCTTTCCCCTCGCTGCGATCAGTTCAGTGAAGGTCCGAGATCGAGAGATTCTGCGGAACGAGCGCTGGCACATAGGCGAGGCCGAAGTACTGCCGCATGTGTCCGCCGGCGTGCACGATCAGCGACGGTGAATGGACCTCCACGTGGTTGTGCCCCGGGTGCACGCCCCGTGCGGTCATCCGGCTTCTTACTGAGGTCGTGTACTGAGCGAAGTACGTGCCGAGCGTCTGCTGCAGGTTGGGCATCGCCGGGCCACTCCAGCTCACTGCGAACACCATCCCAGACGGCGATACGTATTCGCGGACCAGGGTCCCCGATGCCGCCGTGATTTCCTGCACCGAGTAGCCGGGCTCGGACCGGGCGCGGAGCTGCCCCTTCATGCTGGCCTGGTCCGCCTGGACCGAGGCCACTCTGTCTCCGAGAGCGGCCTTTGCCGGCGCCAAAGCGCCGCCGGCCAGAAGGAGTGTCCCCAGCGCAAGCGCCACCGACAGGGTCGAACTGAATGCTTTCATCTACCTCGACCTCGTACCTGGGGAAATTCCGGCTTGGCCCGTGGTTCAGCGCTCCGGCGAACCTCAGGTTGACTCGACCGCTGCCATGGCGGAGCCCTCCGGACGCTAGCATGGCCTCCCCGGTGCCGCGACTGTCGTAGATCACAGACCCGTCATCCGGGGCTCTGAATTCAGGGTCATTCTCGGGGTGAGTGCCGGTTTTGGGCCCTCCGGGCTCATGGACAGCGGGCGGGGCGTCCTATAGCATTCGCCCCCCAAGTCGGAGCGGTAGTTCAGCTGGTTAGAATACCGGCCTGTCACGCCGGGGGTCGCGGGTTCGAGTCCCGTCCGCTCCGCCAGCTATTTTCCGTGGGCGCTGCTGAACGCCGCTGAGATATGTAAGCCGCTGAAACACAGCGGCTTTTTCGCATCTGGGTCCCAGTGGAATCAGAGCACCTGGCCGCCATCGTCGAGCCGGCCCGGACCGGTGCCCTGCTGCGCGCAATCGAACTGTATCCGGGCGAACCGCTCACCCGGCTCGCACTCAAGCCGATGCCCAGGTCGAGTCTGAGCGCGCCTTATCGTTTCAAGCCGAGGCAACAGAAGCGCTGCGAGCAATCATCGCTCTGTGCCCAAAGCGTTAAGAGCAGTGATGCGTAGATATAGGCCAGCGTCACTCATGCTCGACGCGAGCGATTGCGTACCCCTCGACATCTTCATCGACCCACTTCCTGAAGCGCAGTTGCCCGTCCTCCGGCCAAGCGCGTCTGAGCGTTGCGTCAACGATGATCTCGTTCCTACTCGTGGCCGCCGCCGTGATCGCGGGAAGCATAATCTCCCGCTGATCGGGCATTCAGTCGTTGTCACGTGAGCGGTTTATCAGGCTGACCACTGTGCTCAAGGCTGTGCCGACGGCGAAGGCGATCAACAGGGCCTTTATGGGCTCGTTCCTGGCGTAGTTGGCGGCGCTGTCGGAGGCGCTCCGCGCACCCGCAGTTAGCCGCCGGGCGCGGGCGCGAACCGAATCTACGCCACGCCGAACTCGCTCGCTGGCGTCGGCGTGGATGGGCCGAGCCTCCGGATCAGAGGGAGTGCGGCCATTGTCGACAGAAGATGAATTGGGATTCATGGGAGAGATTCCTCACAAAAGAACACTTGAGAACGAGGTTCGAAAGGTCGGCACCCAACGAAGCGTCGAACACTCTCGGCTGGTGATCGAGCATCAGCCGCACGCCGCTTTACCCTTACTCGCACTAATGCAGATGAAGAGTACCGCTGCCAAACACTCCCAGCAGTCCGATGATGATCAGATAGATCGCGACGATGTAGTTCAGCAGTCGCGGCACCACGAGGATCAGGATGCCTGCAACTAGGGACACCAGAGGTCCAATTGCGAGATGGAGATTCATGGAAAGCTTTCATAGTGAAATGCGGGGCGGCAGATCGGGCGGCAGACAGCTGTCAGCTCAGCGATCTGACTCCCACTTGGACAGCAGCATGTTAAATGGCGAAAGATCCGTCTGTACGCCCGCGCACACGCAACGCCACTATCCTCGGCTGCCCAACCGTGCCCGCTGGACGGGCGTACGAGAGCCTCGAGGGCCGAAGCGAAACGCCAGTGCAGGGTCTTTGAGAAGCGCGGGAGGCGCCCTGAAGCCGCCTCGTGCCGCGATGGGCGGACAGGGAGCACCCCGATCCGGCATGCAGCGCGCGGCGGCGGACACGCCGCCAGCGCCCATCCCAAGCGCTGATCTCGCCTCTCGAGCCCGGTCCGCGGTCACGGCCTCATCGCATCTAGCAGCGCGGAGATCTCGATCGACGCGAAATTGGAGGACGTGTCGCAAACCGCATAGGGCAGAATGATGAGGTCGCCGTGGCGCATGGCTCCGCACGTATAGACGACATTCGGGACGTAACCTTCACGCTCGGACAACTCGGGGCGCACCAGCGGCTCCGGCGAGCGGGCGAGAACCTTGGACGGGTCCTGCTTGTCGAGGAGCACCGCGCCGATGGAATATCTTCTCATCGGACCGACGCCGTGGGTCAGCAATAGCCAACCCTCGTCGAGCTCGACGGGCGACCCGCAATTGCCGATCTGGACGAACTCCCAGGGGAATTGCGGCCTCAGGATGGCGACGCCCTCGTGCCAGGAGTACAGATCGTCCGAATAGATGAGATAGAGGTTCTCATTGTCCTGCCGCCCGATCATGGCGTATTGGCCGTTGAGCCTTCTCGGGAAGAGGGCCATCCCCTTGTTGCGCGCAGCCGAGCCCGTCAGGGGTGTCATCTTGAAGCGCTCGAAGTCGGTAGTTTCCATCAACTCCGACCTGATCGCCCTGCCGTTGTAGGCGGTGTACGTCGCATAGAAAGTCTTTCGACCGCCATCGTCGAACTCGACGAATCGGGCATCCTCGATCCCGTTCGATTGCGCTTCGGTGACCGGAAAGATCACGCGCTCGCTGATGCTGCTATCGGGCTCGAAGGCGACTTCGAAGGAATCCTCCAGCGCGCCAGGAACTCGTCGCTGCAGGTGTGGAATCGACGCAAGTTGCGCGATCGGCTCGAGCCTCACTGTCCCATCGGCAGCAAGGACACCGGACCGGAACGTCAGCGAAGACACATGACCTTCCCCGACGGCCCGCAGGCTCAGGATGAAGCGTCGCTCGCCACCCGGCACGCCGGACTGATCAGGGTGGGCGACGATGCTCGGATTGAACAGGGCCGCGGCTTCGAAGGAGTACTCGTGCAGGAAGTATGCGCCGATGAGCTGGCGTTGCGCATCGGTGAGGGAAGTGTGCGTGGAGTGAGCGAGTTCCAGGGTGTCGGTACGTGTCGCGAAAGTCGCCAAAAGCCGCCGATGACGGCCCTGAAAGCTTTCCACGACGTCCGCCAACTGCTGGCGCACGGTCTGCGGATCGAGCTCCAAGACCCGCTGTACGATGTGGCTCATTCGCCTCATGTCCGTCGGGTGGAGGTCTCGCGGGTCGGTGCTCGGCCTGAAGTCGCGCACCACGACTCTCGTCGGATCGGGGCGAAGATAGAGGGTCTGACGCTGCACCAATGTGGCTTGAGACAAGTTATCTCCGGATGGCGGGCATGTCATGCGAGGCTGTCAGGCGCTGGCGGCGAGCTGCAGAGGGCGTTTCGTCTGCTCGCCACTGAGGTGGCCGAGCTGACGCATCTCGGCGAAACTGAGGAGGTAGGAGACAACGGATTCGCCACCGCGGTTCTCGTTCGCGCGATCCGGGTGCAGTCCATCGCGGCAGCTGCCGGTTTCCGGGTCGATCAGCGACAAGGACAAATCATTGCTGCCGCGGAACCATGCGAAAGCGCGCGCTGCGTGGGCCTGCCAGGTGACATCGCCGGCGGCTCGCCAGGCGGCGAGGCATGCGGAGATCGATGCGGTGGCCTCCAAGGGCTGCTGGTCGAAGGCCAGCGGGCGCGTCCGCTTGGCGCCGAAGCTTTTCGAGCCGACGGGTCTGAAGAGCCCCGCCGGCGTTGTCTGCAGGCTCATGAGCCAGTGCAGGGCTCGTAAACCGGCGCTGAGGTAATTGGATGCCCCGGTTGCGGATCCCGTCACGATCAAGGCCTGGGGGAGGCGCGCGTTGTCATAGGCGAGGCCTTCCTCGAACCATGCCCAATCCGGGGTCTCGACCGCCGACAGACTGGCGATCAATTTGTCGGCGAGGACCGCGCGCAGGCGCCGCGCGGTTGCGTCCTGCGCAACGGCGGCACAGTAGGCATCCAAGCCGAGCATCGTGAAGCTCCACGCGCGCGGCGAGCAAAAGCGCTCCACTGCCGGCAGCGCCTCGGCGAACAGGGATGCAGCCCATTGCCGCCGTGATTGCTCGCGATCGCTCTGCGCGCACTCGCCCAATGCCCAGAGCGCGCGCCCGTGGCAGTCCTCCGATCCCGACTCGCCGTGCCAGCGTCGATCGAAGTCCATGAAGTTGCGAAACCGCTTCGTGTCGCGATTCCAGGCGTGCTGGAGGAACGCGGCGAACCGGCTCGTCA
>Ga0105240_10013879_pt1 | contig 11035 bp, 15 predicted proteins | sample KBSC54metaG_FD_80426 | JGI IMG/M metagenome (GOLD analysis project Ga0105240, IMG submission 80426) | Corn rhizosphere microbial communities from Kellogg Biological Station, Michigan, USA - KBS C5-4 metaG | ecosystem: Host-associated > Plants > Roots > Rhizosphere > Soil | place: Michigan, USA...
AGGTATTGAAATATTTTTTGCAGCAACATCGGATATTATGCTATGAAATGGTGTAATACCTATCCCTCCAGCGATAAAAACCTGTTGTCTCGTATCGTTTTCGTCAAGAATAAACTGCCCCATTGGACCAAATATCTTTAGTTCATCTTTCTCTTTTAATTGTAAAAGAGATTTTTTGAAATCGCTTTGTATTATTTTAGTAGTTAAAGAAATAAAATCCTTTTCATTTGGAGAAGAAGAAATAGTAAAAAACCGGCTTGCTCCTCTCCCATCAGTGGCGTTAATAGGTAAGATCCACCTATTATACTGTCCGGCAATAAACTCAAATTCTTTCGGCCGAGAAAAATAAAACGAAAAAGTATCCTTCGCAATTTCTTTCTTCGAAATAAACGGTATGGTATATGTTTGTGATTGAACCATATATTGACAAAGTAGGTAATAATTAGTATACTGCTATTATCGAAATATTTCAATAATTAAATTATGCCTAGAATATACACATCCAGTGAGATTTTCAAAGCTCTCTCTGATAATACCAGAATTGATATTATTAGCCACGTCATCGCTGAAAAAGAGATAGCCTGTCAAGAGCTCATGAAGCGATTTCCATTATCGCAGCCTACCATGTCGCATCACTTCAATAAACTTGTTAATGCCGGAATATTGAATAACAGAAAAGACGGTGTCTTATGGTTTTATACGCTGAACGATAAATATTTACAATCGCTTGGTATTAACATTAAAAAAATTATTGCAAAAGAAAAAATGCTCAAAGGAGGTGAAAATTAATATGTGCTACAACTGCGGATGTCAAATGCCTGATGACGATATGGGAAAAGGACACATGGGTGTCGACCCGGAAGGAAAAGCAATAACATCCAAATCTCTACAAATTGCTGCTGATGCGTTTGGAGAATCGCTAGATGAAACGCTTGACCATGTTATTGAATTAGCTGAAAAAGTCAAAAAACAACGACAAGAAAAAATAGCTAAATAAGGTGTCATAGAAAAGTTAGAAGTACTTCTAACTTTTCTATAATTTCTTATGCGAATAATAGAAAAATTACAACATTCATGGGTTACAGTCCCTCCACAAGTCCATAAACGAATAGTGGCAATTATCTCAGTTCTACTCTTTTGCAATGTCTTCGTCTGGCTATATGCTATTTTTGCATCTCATACGCATCCTTTGATATTAGGATTAGTTGCTCTTGCCTATGGGCTTGGACTTCGACATGCAGTTGACGCCGATCATATCGCGGCCATTGATAATACAACGAGGAAATTAATGCTTGATGGGAAACGCCCGGTCGCTGTAGGATTATTTTTCTCACTCGGACATTCCACAATCGTTATCTTACTTTCAATTATTGTCGCATTCTCATCTTCATTTATTACGCATTCATTACCTACGTTACAATCTACAGGAACAATCATTGGTACAGCAGTCTCTGGTTTTTTTCTCTTGCTTATCGGTTTTATAAACCTTGTCGCCTTTTTAGATATTCTGCGAGTATTTCGCGGCGTTACTAAAAACAAAACCTATCTGAAACAAGTTACTCATAATCATCTCCATACACAAGGATTTTTGACAAGAATTTTTAAACCGGTATTAAAAACAGTCAGTAGCAGTTGGCATATGTATTTTATCGGGTTCTTGTTCGGTCTAGGTTTCGATACCGCGAGTGAGGTAGGACTTTTGAGTATTTCCGCAGCTAGCGGAGCGACCGGTATATCATTTTGGGAAATATTGCTACTTCCGTTAGCCTTTACTGCAGGTATGGCGCTTATCGATACTATTGATGGGATACTCATGCTTGGAGCATATGGATGGGCATATATAAAACCGGTCAGAAAGCTGTATTACAATTTGAATATTACATTTATCTCAGTTATTATTGCGCTTTTTATAGGAAGTGTAGAGGTAATTCAATTGTTTACTGCCAAATTTAATATACATAATTCATTCTTTCAATGGATAAGCAGGCTGGACCTTAATAAATTAGGATATATGGTTATAGCGATCTTTATTCTGTCATGGGCAATTTCTCTGAGTATTTATAAAATGAAACGCTATGATCAGTTAACCTGATCTGTTACAACGGCTTACTATATTAAATAACTCATCCCAAAAATACAAAGCATTGCAGCCTTATACTTTGCATCAAACTTGCATTCTTCCCAAATTTTCAATTTCGCTGAGAAGATGATTCCTATCTATTTTTTTTAAATCGACATGCTCTTCTTTCGCCATCAACATGCCATAGAGAATTGTATACATTTCTCCGGCATCTTTACCATCTAAATTTTCTATACGTAGTTCTGAAAGCAATTCACCGCTTTCGCTTTCCTTCACAAGTCTCACCATAGAAGTGAACGGTCCACGCGAGATAATCACTTTATTGAAATTCGAAATATTATATGTCTCTATTTGTTCAGCCTTGATAAATTGATGGTATTTGATGATAATTTTATTCACTTGAATAACTACCTGATTTGGGAACAAATCAAAAGGAAACTTTGTTTTCCCCGCGAACAGCACAAATTTTCTCCTCTCTATAGAGTCTTGGAGACGTTGTTCTTCCTTTTGTGAGACAGCATCATCAATTGCCTCTCTTACACGCGTTCTTGCTTCTTGTCTTAATTCTTCACGCTTTTTATTCGACAAGGTAGCAAGCCTGTGTTCTTCATTATGTATAAATTTATTTTTCCTAGAATAAAAATCCATGTCTTTTATAGAATCTTTATCAAATATAATTCCAACGGTTTTGGTCATACTTATTTCTATCCTTCTGCTTCTTCAATTCCTTCATTTGCTTTTTCCTTCGCTTCTTCAAGCTCTGCTTTTGTTTCTTCCATTTCTTCTTCTGCTGCTTTTACTTTTTCCTCTGCAGCCTCCTTTTCTTCTTCTGCAGCTTCTTTCTCTTCTTTTTCTTTTTCAATTTCATACACTAAATCACTTGGATCAGGCATAGCCTCACCTCCTTCGCCTCAGTCTAGTGGGCCACTATAAAGATAAAATGAAAAATTTGAAATATTTTTGTAAGAAGCTGGAAACATACAAATTCATTAATCTGTGTTTACAATTTCTACTTACGTCACTAGAATTGAGGAATGGGATTATTTAGAATATTATTTGCATTAAGCGTGCTTAATTACCATAGCGCTGCATTTTTCGGGATATTCTTTTTTAATTCCGCACTGGCTGTAGAATCATTTTTTATCATATCAGGGTTTTATATGTCACTGATTATTTGTGAGAAATATAAGGGCAAGAATTCTTATATTTCATTTTTATCAAGTCGTTTTTTGCGATTATATCCATCATATTTCGTCGTTTTACTTGTAATATTTATTGCATCATTATTTATTTCACAAGTACATACATATGATCCTATTAGCTATATTTCCACTTTGCTTAGCTCTCATATGAACATTCAGTATTTGTATCACCTTTTTATCATTATTGTTAATAACCTTACCCTTAATTACTTTACGCTTACTATCAGCCAAGGTTTTGATTTACTGATACCTCCAGCTTGGACTATAAGTATGGAAATTCTTTTTTACATCCTTGCACCATTTATTGTAAAAAGGAATATAAAATTTATTATAATTCTCGCCGTAGTCAGTTTGTTCATACGTCTGATGATTCGTACGTATGCTATTACTTTTCTCGTTTTACGTAGTCATTATTTCCCATCTGATCTCATCTTTTTCCTACTCGGAGTTATTGCCTACAAAATATATGTGCAAATTCAGGTTGTCAATAAATACGTTTTTTACAGTATTTATTTATTTTTACTCTTCCTCACTTTGTTCTATACTGTTGTTATACAAATATATATTTCCCAGTCTATTGACACCTGGGTTTATATATTTATATTGACACTCTCCATCCCCTTTATATTTCGTTACACAAAGGATTGGTATCTGGATAGACTTATCGGAGAATACTCATATCTTATCTATATATTGCATAGTTTTATTATTTTCTGCTCATTAAATTTTGTTGCTCGAGACAAACCTTATTTTACATTACTTGTCTTATTCATTACTGTTATCTTTGCAATCATTATCCATTATACACTTGAAATACCGATTGATAACTACCGGCATAAACTATTCCTCCCATCAAAATCTTCAGAGAAAAAATATATTCAATCCTCTTCATCAGTAAAAAAATTAAAAGCAACTTCAAGATTTGCAAAAAATAAGACTTTTGAAAAAGTAGCAAACAGTAATTAGTTTCTAACTTAGAAGATGAAGAATATTGCAATTGCTTAATTTACTATGCAAAATTATTTCTGTTTATAGAGTTGTTGTCTTGGATAATCAATGCTTCCGATACTTTAGTAACACACCAATCTTAACTAAGATTTAAAATATTCTTTGTATTCTTAGCTGTCTCAATTGCAATATAAAATCACTTGTGCCAAGATAGATTGATAGGAGATTGCAATTCAAAATCTTCATCATTATATGCTACTTTCTTTTGTTAAAAAAATGTTCGCTAATACTCATTCAAGCAAACAGTCAGAAGAAACATCAGATCATGCGAATTCTACACATCCATTAGCACAACTAGAGGAGACACCTATTTCTTCTTCCTTGCAAGAGAAATTACGCTACGAATCTTTATTGGCAAATATAGGGGAAGGGCTTGTCGTGACTGATAAATCCGGGCATATCATAACATTCAATAAAGCTGCAGTTTCCATACTCGGGTGGAGCGAACAAGAAGCAATCGGAAGAGCTTTATCAGAAATTATTGATATAGAATATAATAATCAACCTGAAACAGGTGGCGCTAAATCTCATACGCTCTATTTTATCCGTAAGGATAAAACAAAATTTCCCGTAGCCACGACCGTCACATCATATGTGCAAGGCACAAACATACTAGGTACAATTACATTATTTCGAGACATTACCAATGAACAAAATATAGATAGAATGAAAAATGAATTCATTTCACTCGCGTCACATCAATTAAGAACACCCTTAGCTGCAATTAAATGGTATACATCAATGCTTATTAAAGGCGATGCAGGATCACTCTCATCGGAGCAGCTGAAATATATGGAGAGTGTTAACACATCAACTGAAAGAATGATCGATTTAGTGAATTCCCTACTTAACATTTCCAGGATTGAATCAGGAAGAATTATCGTCGAACCTGCAGCAATTGAAGTAAAAAAATTTATAGAAGAGATAGTGGATGAGGTGAAAATTCGCTATGCTGATAAAAAGCAGCAAATAAACCTTACAATACCCGATAACTTCCCTCATGTTACGTTTGATCCTCGACTTATTCGTCAAGTATATGTAAATTTACTAACAAATGCCGCAAAATATACTCCAGAAAAGGGTAATATAAATGTAAAGATCAGCCAAAAAGATACTGATATGATTTCTGAAGTGAGTGATAATGGATATGGAATTCCTGAAAATGAGCAAAATAAAATGTTTGAGAAGTTTTACCGCGGAACAAATATTCTTACACAACCAAGTGACGGAACAGGATTAGGACTCTATTTTATTAAATCAATCATTGAATTATCGCAAGGCAAAATTTGGTATAAAAGTAAAGTAAATGAAGGGACGACGTTTTGGTTTAGCTTACCGCTTGCAGGAACTCCTGCTAAAAAAGGGGCGGTTATACTTGATAACTGATCAGTTGACAAATGTTTCACAGTAACGTATTGTAATAACACTTATGGGTTTATTTAACAACATAAAAATACTTGTCGGCGATAAGAATACCACAAGTCAAGCAGCCAACTCTAATCTACCAACACAAAGCACACCTCAAAAAAAAGTACTCATTGTGGAAGATGAAGAATTATTGGCAAATGCGCTTGCGTTAAAGTTTACACATGAGGGCTATGATGTGCTTAAAGCTCCCAATGGGCAAGTTGGCTTGGATATGACGACTGCCAACAAACCGAATATCATATTACTTGATTTGATGATGCCTGTAATGGATGGGAAAATTATGCTTCACAAATTGAGAGAAATGCCAGAGTTTAAAACTCTTCCGGTTATAGTATTAACTAATGCTGGAGACGCTGACAATATGAGAGAAACTCAATTTTACGATAATGCAAGTGCATTTTTGATCAAATCAAACGTCAATCCTGATCAAATCGTAGAAACAGCTAAGAAATATATAGTGTAATCTGCTCTACTGTTCCGCTCTTATAAAAACTTATTTAGAATGATCCTGTTCGAAATCTCCGGTGTGTTTGAACTGAGCAATTATAATTCTTTTAGACAGCATTTAAGAAGCATTCTCATCAACCTCAAATAAGCCAAACGTATTCCCTTCCGGATCAAGAAAATATCCTTGCCAACATTTTCCTGGAACCGCAAATTTTTCAAGTGCTATCTGACCACCACTTTTAAGAATTTTTTCAGCTGTTTTATCAAAGTCTTTAACCTGCATTGAACAAACGTATGCATTTGTCCCTTGCATTCCTTGAGGTCTAGGAGTAGGACGTTTCAGGAGTCCACCATTTATGCCAGCAGTTTGAATCTGCCAATACTCAATTGGCAATGTAGTGTCCTTAAAGAACTTCCAGCCAAATATATCCGTATAAAACTTGACAGTTTTCACTGGATCGTCTGCTTGGATTTCAAAATAACTAACAGTATTCATTACAAGTAATATAACAAAAAAATATTTTCATTGCCACTTCTTTTACATTTTAATATTAAAATCATTATTTAAGATATTCACTAAGGAGTTTGGAGACTTTTCCCTGACTGCTTGCATAAGCATTCCATACAGAGATACACCATTCTCGTATCATTTCATCCCTTGCGAAACCGTCTGGAGTAGCTAATACTTCATGTACAGTAATATCTCCTTTATATTTTGGCAAATCAAAGGAAGGCCATTCTCTTTTCCTTTTTGCCATCTTCATATGCATTTGTTGTACCTGTTTTCCGGTAAAGTCTTTTTTTAAATATAAATACAAACCAGCTAACGCGAATGCGATGGCAATAGGTTTTGTATTTTTATCTGCAATCTGAGCTGTATATGCATCAACAATGTGCTGATGAATAAATGCAGGATCTTTATGAGCAAGGGTGTAATATGAAAGTTGATTATATACATCTTGATCTGATTGCATAAGATTATGAGCGAGCAGCTATTCTTTGAATTGGATGTTGCAGCGTTGGCATGCCATAGGAGATCACTTCTTGTGCGTCTGGAACAACTTGTCTTGCAATTGTTCGAATTCTCTCAAGCGCTTTACTATTTTCTGGTCCTATTTTTTTAAAGTAGTCATCAATCGATGTCAGAGTGTGAGTCATTAATTATTTAGTACGTGTTTTATATAAGCCCCATCCATACGCTACAAAAGCAGCTAAGAAGGAAACAGACATAACAAAAGAATAGAGGTCATTTTGATTTCCCACAAAAGACATTCCAGCAATAAAAGCGAAGATAATGAAAGCAAGTCCAAACCCTGAAGCAATTTTCCACGTTTTATTTTTTTGTATAAAAGCTCTTATGTAAAGAATTACAGCACCGATCAATAGAAGAATCCCCCAATATAAATGTAAATTAAAGAGAAATTGCGATGTGGCGAATTGCCACATGTCCCCTTCATTACCAGATTCAGGGAAGTGAACAAAAAGATTAGTGGACATGCCAAACAAATATTGGATAAAAAGTCCTACTAACATGCCCAAACCTTGCTTATTTAGAGGATTTTTTAAGTTTTTCATATAGAGTAAATTAACATTTTATTCTTTCTTATCTCCCTTGAAAATCCACTGCACACCAAATCTATCATAAAACTGGCCATATGTTCCAAATGGCATATTATGCAACTCCTGAAACCTATCTTTTTTTGCTCCCTCTCTAAGTTTGTCAAAAATTAATTTCAGTTCATCATATTTTTCTCCAATAACAAATATTGCATACGTATCGCCTTGTTTTGGCTCGTATTGAGGTGATGCCATCCAGTCAGTAGCTGAAATTTCTATATTTCCACTTTTGAGGTTCGCATTGATAAGTCTTTCCCACTTTTCTTTTGGAAACATATCTTTCATAGAAGTATCACCCAGCTTTGTCAGTGTTACTTCTCCACCAAGACACTGGTGGTAAAAAGTCATTGCTTCTACACAATTTCCGTCAAACAAAAGAAATGGAGTACAACGGAGCATACTCTCCTAATTTATATCAAAGATCAAAAAAAAGTCAAGGTATAATAATTTGCTCCCCGAGACTAAGGAGGCTAGCTGAATCTAATTTTTCTGCCGCAGAAAGGCGGGGATATCCCATTCTTCTTCATCTGTTTTTTGTGGTTCTGTATTCTGTTTATTTATATTCCCGTTTAATGTATTGTTGCCGCTTTGCACAAAAGGATTTGGGAGTACTGAGGAATTATTGTGCTGTTGTTGCTGCTGTTCCTGTTGTTGTTTTCGTTCTTCCATCCATCTATTGGTCGGACCGACGAATTGCTGCAATTGTTGCTTGTTTTGGTCAAAACCCGTAGCAACAACTGTAATTCGTAACCCATCCGACATATTTTCATCAATCGTCGCGCCGAAAATGATATTGGCATCCGGATCAGCTGCGCTAGCAATAATTTTGGCTGCTTCATCCACTTCAGTCATCGCCATATCAGGCCCTCCGACAATATTAAAGAGCACACCACGAGCACCTTCCATAGAGATTTCCAATAGTGGCGAGGCAATTGCTCCTCTCGCTGCGGCTTGTGCACGATTTTCACCTGAGCCAGTGCCAATACCCATTAATGCAGATCCAGCATTTGACATGATTGTTTTCACATCAGCAAAATCGACATTGATTAAACCAGGAAGCGTAATAATTTCAGAAATTCCTTGTACGCCTTGATTAAGAACAGAATCAGCGACTTTAAATGCTTCAAGTAATGACAACTTCCGATCAACTACATCGAGAATTCTTTGGTTAGGAATGACGATAAGTGTATCTACTTTATCCTTAATACTCTCAAGCCCTTCTTCAGCCGCGACCATTCGTCTGGTTCCTTCAAAACCAAATGGTTTGGTTACCACTGCCACTGTCAGTGCACCGACATCTTTGGCGATACGTGCCACAATAGGCGCTGCGCCGGTTCCTGTCCCTCCACCCATTCCAGCAGTAATAAACACCATATCAGAACCCTGAAGGGTTTGGCGGATTTTATCCTCAGATTCTTCAGCTGCTTGTCGTCCTGTTTCAGGATCTCCTCCACTTCCGAGTCCTTTGGTATAATTTTCACCGATTTGGATTTTCGTGTCAGAAGAGTTACGGAGAAGTGCTTGTGCGTCCGTATTCATGGCAACGAAATCAACACCTTGAATCGTGCCACTCTTGATCATGGAATTAACAGCGTTCCCACCTCCCCCGCCAACACCAATAACGCGGATTTTAGCAAAATTGTTGGTTTGTGGACGAATTAACATGTGGACAAATCCTAACAGATCATACTACTATTTGCAAGTTTTCTAAAAGATACACCTATAATTCTGAAATGAGATAGTTCTTTACACCTAATCGTACGTTTGCAGGTCTTTAAAAGCAAAATAGGAAGATGCAAAAAGTTTGTCTTGAATATTTGAATGTCTTTGCAATTTGGAATTTATATTCTAGGATTGTAGCTCTCGAACTGAAATGAACGATAAACTACGGTATAAACGATTTAATCAGTGAAAAAAGTTTTTTTACAATTTTCCCACTTCCCCCAACTGGTAATGATAAGCCTTTTAATCCCATACCACTCGAATTTCTACTTTCTCCGCCGGCAGTACAAAGCGTTAAGCCCACGACTGTTGCAAACGCTGGACTCTGAACTTCATCTATAATTCCTTTAATATTATTTGGTCCACCCACACGAACAGGCATCGCCAATATCCGTCGGGCTGAATCTTTCACACCAACTGTCAGCGCTCCACCACCAGTAATCACAATACCTGCAGGCATTTGTCCACCATACCCACTCTTCTTAACTTCTAAACCTATCATGGTAAAAATCTCATTCATTCGCGGACGGATAATGCCTTCGACCAATGTTTTTTGTGAAACTTTCCGTAATTCTTCCGGTAAATTAAGTGAGGTTAAATCAATTTCGTCTGATGGCCGCTCTTTTTTCTTTCCTTCATGCTCTTCAACCTCTTCATGTTGCATGACACGACGATTGGCCAAATGTGAGAGATATAACTTAATTTTTTCAGCACTTTCGAGAGAAATTCTCAGACCAATTGCCAAGTCATTGGTAACATGTCGTGCGCCAATTGCCAAAACAGACGAATAAGAAATCGATCCTTCGGTAAAGATAGCAATATCAGTAGTAGCCGCGCCAATATCAACTAAAACCACCCCTAATTCTTTTTCTGTATCAGTCAGCACTGATTGTGAACTGGCATAGCCATTAAAAACAAAATTATCAATATCTACACCCACTTCTGAAAACGCTTTTTCTAGATTACGAACAGAGATGCTATTGGCTGAAATGATATGCGTGTCAACCTCCAGGCGAACGCCAGACATGCCATTAGGATCTTTAATGCCTTCTTGCCCATCGACGATATAATTGCGTGGCAGCACATGAATAATCTCACGAGTTGAAGGCATTGAAATAGCTCTCGCAGCATCGATGACACGGGCTAAATCTGATTGGGTAATTTCTCCGTTTTGGTTCGCCACTGCAACCACACCGCGAGAATTTTGACTTTCAATTTGACTTCCACCAATGGACACAACGACATGCGATGCAGAATAACCAGCCATACGCTCGGCTGCTTCTACTGAATTATTAATCGCATTCACTGCTTCTTCAATATCAACGATTTGACCCTTACGAATACCAGTTGATTTTATCTCAGAAACACCCAGAATATTTACAAATTCATCTACTTTCGCGATAACAGTAACTATTTTATAACTGCCAATGTCAATGGCAACAACAATTTTTCCTTCCATATAATTAATTTATAAACTACTCCGACAATACTGGTTTGTCATAACGTAAATCAAGACGGGTGAACCGCTTAC
>Ga0105240_10013883_pt1 | contig 11033 bp, 8 predicted proteins | sample KBSC54metaG_FD_80426 | JGI IMG/M metagenome (GOLD analysis project Ga0105240, IMG submission 80426) | Corn rhizosphere microbial communities from Kellogg Biological Station, Michigan, USA - KBS C5-4 metaG | ecosystem: Host-associated > Plants > Roots > Rhizosphere > Soil | place: Michigan, USA...
CTTCATGGGCGGTTCAGCATCGTTGAATGGTGGCGTATGGACTTATACCCCGCCGCCTAATTTTACAGGAACCGACGCCTTTGCTTATTCGGTGAGTGACAGCTTCGGCGAAACGGCGACCACCTTTGTTATCATTACGGTAGTGCCGGTCGTCAACCTGCCGGGACGCGTGGTCAGTCTTGAACCGCTGAGCGACGGCAGCAAGCGGCTGACCTGTGGCGGCACCTGCGGAGCCAGTTACGTGGTGTTGGCTTCCACCAACCTGACGACGTGGATTCCTGTTTCGACGAATACCTGTGGCACAAACGGCATGTTCCTCTTCACCGACGCGTCGGCCACGAATTATCCCTGCCGTTTTTACCGCAGTGTTCCTCAACCTTGATTTGCCTTTAGCAGGCTTGATTAGCCTTGATTCGTGATCCTTTCGCCCTCCGTTCTCATTCCCATTCGCCATTTCCGTCATCGATCAATCGAGATTAATTCAGCGCCAATCGGCTTAATCGCCGCTTCCTCGAATTTTTTTTCACCCTCTTTTTCCTTAATTTGGTCCAATTTAGTCTAATTTGCTCCAATCCCTCTGGTTTGATTTGGTCCAATTCTCCCGTGCCTCGCGCGAGGTCTGTTATCCGTGATTAATTCAGCTTAAAACGGCTCAACTGATTAATACCAAGTATGGATGATAACTGGTAGAACAGTGGCCAACTTTTGACGGGGCTAAAGATCTCCCTCTCCCCTTCGGAAGGGGAGAGGGCCGGGGTGAGGGGCTGTCGGCGATTCTACCAATCTTCTCCCGTAGTTGGTATAATTCCCCCATGTCCTGCGCTGCCCGAGCACAAGCACGCGGTGCGGCCTAAGAAAAACACGCCGCTTTTCAGAGGCCGCATAACGCATCTCATCCTATCCCGTCACGCATCACGCATCACGTTTCACGTTTCACGTGTTCAAATTGTCAAAGACCCCTGCGGCTGTCTCTTTTCATCCTTCTCCTCACCCTTCTTCCTTTCCCCTCGGCCGCTCCCCCGACGCGCACCAGCCTATCACCGTATTCTAAAACCGTAGGTGTCTGGGACACCTAAAATGACATCGCTTCTTGGAGGGATGAGTTAAACGCCCGTGCGGCTCGCACCGAGCCCCCCCAACTTGGTGGTTGCCTGGAGGAGCTGAAGGTGGGCTCCGCGTTTCGGCGTTGTGCGTTAAATGTTGAATGTTGAATGTTGAATGTTGAATGTTGAATGTTTTGGCAGGGGGGCCTTCTGCATTCTGCCTTCAACCTTCAACCTTTCCCATCCAGCCACTTCAGCGCGCCTTCAAGATCGCTGAATTCGCCTTCCAATTGCGCTTCAAACGCCGCATTCAAGGTTTTGCCAAACTCCGTCCCCGGCGACATCCCGCGCGCAATCAAGTGCCGCCCTTGCAGGATTGGCTTCGGCGCCGCCTCGCGCAGACGCAACTCTTCGGCTTTGGCGCGCAGCTTGGTGACACCTTCGTGGATGATTTGCGGTTTCGGTGGACGGCCAAAATGGTCTGCCGTCATCACGAGGCAGAGCTCTTCGATCGTCGCAGGCTTCAATGCGTTCGCGAGCCGGCGTACGCTGCGACCGCTGGTCATCTGCAAGTGCGCCAAATGATGCATCACCAGCGGCACCACGCGTTCCTTGATTTCATTTGTGGCATTGATGCGCGTGAGGAAATTTTCCGCCAGTGGACCGCCTTGTTGTTCGTGGCCGGGTGAAACAATGCGCATTCGTCCCTCGCGTTCGGCTTCATGCGTGGTTTGCGGCTTTGCAAAATCATGTGCCAGGATGGCGAACATCAGCACCCGGCGCGTTGTTTCATCGGCTGCGCGCCATTGGGGCAGGGCCACCATCGCGTCGCAACAGTGACAAGTGTGCGTGAACACATCACCCTCCGGATGCCACTCCGGATCCTGCGGCGTTCCGTCCAATGCGGCGATTTCCGGAAAATGTTTCAGCCAACCGGTGTCCTTGAGAAAGCGCAGCCCAGCCGATGGCCGCCGCGCCGTCGCCGCCCACTTGAACCACTCCATCCTCACGCGCTCGACCGCCAGTTCGGGAAACGTGTGCGCAATGGAACGGCATAGCTCGATTGTCTCCGGCGCCGGCGTCAGGTCAAAGCGCGCCGCGAATTGCATCCCCCGCAACACCCGCAACGGATCTTCCACAAATGCAGTACTCGTATGCCGCATCACTTTGTTCTTCAGGTCTTCGCGTCCGCTAAAGAAATCGAGATACTCACCCGTGCGCGGATCAAACATCAACGCATTGATGGTAAAATCCCGCCGGCTCGCGGCTTCCTTCGGCTCGATGTCCGGCGAAAACTCGACTTCAAAACCCTTATGCCCCGCCGCCGTCTTCGAATCCCTCCGTGGCAGGCTGAAATCCCACTGCCCTCCGCTGTGGCTGGAAAACTTGATGACCCCAAACGATTTCCCGACCAGGTCCACCCGTCCATAGGGACTCAACCCGCGCGCCAGCGTCTCATAATCCACGCCATAGACCTCGATATCGAAATCCTTGTGCGCAATTCCAAGCAAAGCATCCCGCACACACCCGCCCACAAGATAAGCCCGCGCCAGCGCCGGCACGTCACGCAACAAATGTGCTAGTTCATCGGGCAATTTCATATCGTCAACTTACGACAGAGAGTGAAACGAAGTTAAAACCCATTCGCAAGCCGCCGCACGCCCGGAGCGCGAGTTGTCCCAACTCGCAGCGCGTCGCCAGACCTTTACAGGTGGAATGTTCGCGATTCGCTCATACTGCCCGGAAGCGCGGCTGTGTCGCTATCCAGCCGCAGCAACGTGGGAATGCCAGATGACATTAAAAATTGTCCAGGCCGCCCGGTTTGAATCCGGAGCGTGAGTCTGCGCCTCGCAGCGGTATTTCCAATAACAAGCGTATGGCCAGAAGCTCCTAAAACTGAACCGCTGATTACGCGGATTGGCGCGGATAACAAGAAAAGGCCGCCCGTTTCCCATCCGCGTCAATCCGCGTAATCCGCGGTTAAGATTCTTCCGAGTCTCCCGGTTGAGGCTAAGAAATCCCCGCAACCGTGCAGTGCAAATTCTCCGTCTGACAATGCGAACACATCAAAGCCACACCCTTCGCCTTGGGCAGGGTCACGAAGTCGGTCGCTTTGCATTTTGAACAACACCCGAGTTTCAACCCAGCGTTCTGCTTGCGCCACCGCAGCCAGCTAAAAAGCCCGAGACTCGCAGCGGCTGAGAGCATCATGAAAAATCCAGCTATCAGCGATAATCCCCAGTCCGATCCTTCCCAGAATTTCAACACTGCAACTGTAATCAGCCCGAGGATCATGACGGCAAAGCAGCCCGCTTGCAGATCGCGGTGCTGACGCTCTTCATGCAAGCAACCGCATTTCCGGCAAATCTTGAAAGTGACGCTAAACAGCCTTCCTTCCCGGGCCGCCTTCACCCAAGTAAATCCAAGTTTCTCCAAAGTGCTGGTTTCGAGCGGGTGCGGCAACGGCTCGAACACCCCGCTATCCAGCTTCACCGCGACGTAGCCCTCGGGAAGAATCACACCTCTATCACCGCCGTCCGTCGTGACGTAACCCGCCAATGCCCCACTCGCGCCCGGCCCTCTGCCACACGCTGAACATTCGAGGCGGTATACGATTGGCATGCTTAATATCAGGTATGGATGATAAGGGGTAGAATAGTCGCCAGATCTTCACGCGGCCGAAGGAATCCCCCTCTCTCCTTCGGAAGGGGAGAGGGCCGGGGTGAGGGGCTTTTGGTGAATGTTTGCGCCTTTGCCATCTTCCATCCTCAACCCTCCATCCTCGTCTTGGCCAGCGTCTTCAACCGCACTCTTACCAGCAAATCATTCAACGCCGCTCGCGTTTCCTCGCTCGGCGTTTCCGGCAAAGTGCTCGCATCATGCGCCGCCTGCAATTCAACCCGCAGCCGCTCATATTCCGCTTCGTGAAAAGCGATGTCCGCATCTTCGAGCTTGGATTTTTCCGGCCCCGCCAGCTTCCGCGCTACCAGATCGCCGATATACGGCAGTTGAAACGTCTCATTCAACGTGACGAGATTGGCCTCGATGACGCCCGTGCGCATCAGATGAATCCCCGTGAGCAACACCCGATAAACATACAGCAACGGCTTCACCCGCCGTGGCGATTCCTTGAGGAACAACTTCCACTGCGTCTCCGCAAACCCGAAGTAGTGATGCGAGTGATGCTTGGTGATGACACCCGTCCCCGGAGCGCCGATTGCCAGTGGCGCTGCCACCTCCTTCAATTCCTCATGCTCCGGCGAACTCTGCACCACCAACGGCGAAAAAAGCTGCTCCAGCACATACCCATTCTTCTTGAGCAAAAGGCCGAAGAACTTCTTCACATCATGACTCACGATATCCATCTCCAGCCCCTCGATGATGCGCGAATCCTCTACCGTCTCATCCTGCACATCCAACCCGACCACTTTCTCCAACGGCAAGATATGCGTCCCCCGCAAATCAAAATCTGAATCCGGCGAAGGAAACCCATACAGATGCGCCCCACTGATGGTGGCAAACAAAAGCGGATACGGCTGCGCGGCAACGATGCGGTTAAGTCTTGGGTCAGCTTTCATTTTGAAGATTCTTCCAACGGTCCCCAAATCGATTCACCCGGAGGCAGGCTGAGTTCTGGCAAAAATTCGTCGAGCTCTCCCGCTTCAAACCGGCACAACCCAATCGCATGCCAGAACTGGCCTGTACTGTTGCCAGAGCAACGGTACCGGTGCTTGGCATCAAAGACCGCCGAGCCTTCAGGCATGGGCAAGATGGTTGTTACGCATTCGCCGGTCTCTACTTTATACGCCCGAACTGTGTGGTCTCCAAGCGCCATCAATACATGGCTTCCGGAAGCGTCAAAGACCAGCCCCGTAACCAAGTTGGTGGTGGATATGGATCGGAGCAATTGACCCGTGGCCGCATCCCACAACTTAACAGAATAATCGTGAGCTGAACTTGCCAGAATTTGACTTGTGGGTGAGAAAACGACCTTCACCACGTCTCGGCTGTGTCCCGCAAGAGTGTGGATAACTTGGCCGGATGTTGCATCGAACAGCTTGATCAACGCATCCGAGCCGCCACTTGCCAGAACACTGCCGTCTCGGGAAAAGCAGAGTGCTCTCGTGTGTGGGTGCTCTCTTTTGGACCGTAGGCGATTTAGTGTAAGCAGGCTCCAGAGAACTATGCGTCCGTCACTGCCGCCGTGGGCCAAATAGCAACCCATAGGGTCGATCGCCACACAGTTGATGCATTGTCCGCGTCGATCCCGAAGCCGATGAGCGTCGCCGCCGCGATTCAAATGGTAAAGTTCGATGTTGTAGCTGCTGGAGGAGAGGAACAGCGGTGCTTCAGTCCTTCCGTCGTACGTAAAAAATCCGCCGCCGACGGTGAAGCCCAAGGCCTTCGCGCACGCCTGAAGTTCTCCGTCACCTGCTTTCTTCGAGCGCAGTCCGTCTCGAATTGTGCGAATCAATTTATCCTCATCGATGGTGTCACGCCGGACCTCGATTCCTTGGCGAAGATCCCAATAGATTATGGCCTTATGCGTCGCTATCACCAGGGTTTTGTCATGGATCGCCAGGCCATTTAGCACTGGTCCAGATGTGTGTTCTGTGACGTCTTCCGTTCTTGGTGAGGTTTCCCAATCCCACAAGACCAAAAACGATGAAGCTCCGGCCAGCGTCTTGCCTTGGGGAGAAAACGCAATGCCGAGAATGCACATGGAGAATCTCTCGGGCATCTCCCTGATGAGCGAGCCATTGGCAGTGTTCCAAACTGAAGTGCCGTGCTCGCCAGCGGTAGCCAGCATTTCGCCGTCGGGGGAATAGGCTAGACAATGCGCGCTGGGAATGTTTGGCCACTGCCATTCTTTACCTGGGGCGATTTTCCACGATTCAATGGGGTTGCCGCAACTGGTGCTTGCCAGGCTTCCACCGTCAGGGCTGAAAGCGAGCGAGTGGACTTTTCCTTTTCGCTGAAACGTTCGAACGCTCCTGCCACTTGGAATTTCTGAAACATGGATTGTACCGTCGACGTCTCCGCTGGCGGCCAACCTGCCGTCTCTGGAAATTGCGAGCGCTTCAACCGCGGTCTTGTGCGCGGGCAGTGTCGCTGTGTGCTCTCCGGTGGCCGCGTTCCTGAGTTCCACCACCCCATCTCTGCCACTCACCAGCAACTCGCCGGATGGAGCGAAAAGCAACTGGTAAGCCTGTGACGTGCCGGTCGCGAACGATTTCAATTCCTGGGCGGACGTGACGTCCCAAAGCTTCACTTTTGAATCGCCTCCGCAACTGGCCAGCACTCGCTCCGTTGTCGAGTACGCGAGGCGCATGTAGCCTAAAGATCCGGGGTGAGGCTCCCATGATCGGATTCGCTGTTGGGTTGCAGCGTCCCAGACTGAAATGAGGCCGAAAGTTCCGGTGAAAATCAGATCGTCCGTGTCGCCCCACACCGCGCTCATCGCAGGCTGTAGAAATTTTGGAAAAATTGCCGATGCTGATGGATGGGATGGCAACGCGGCCCCAAATGTATCGGCCCGCTCCAGCTCTTTGACATCCAGACGGGCGCCAATCAGCTTCGCGCGCCGCAAACTTGCCCCAGCCATTGTGGCGCCGTTGAGATTCGCCCCCAGCAGGCAGGCGGCTGTCAGGTCCGCGCCTTTCAGGTTTGCCCCAGAAAGGTCCGCCTTTTTCAGATTCGCCCGGACTAATTTAGCGCCCTCCAAGTTCGCGGTGGAAAGATCCAGACCCGCAAGGTCAGCGCCCATCAAATCAGCACGCCGCAGGTTCGCGCCCTTTAACGAAAGAGCGCGTAGGTCGACATTTCGTAAATCTTGATTCTCAAAGTCCATGGGGTCCATTGCCTTCCGCGTTTGCTGGGGGGAACGAGTCGCGGCGGTGCTGGCGACAGTTCATTTATTCGTCCTCCCCCGTATCTCGGTCGCCACGTTCCAGCAAGCGATATTATTATTGTCCTTCGTCTCCACGCATTTCTTGAAAAGTTCCAGCGCGCCGTGCTTGTCGCCCGCAATTTACTTCTCAAACTTCATTTACCACTCCTTTCCTTGCCTTGACGAGAAACCGATTCGCCGCCTCATAGTCCGGACGTTCCGGCAGCTTGGTTTCCGCCAGCGCCTGCTCAAAGTCGCGGTGCAATTTCTTGCGCCACGCGTCCACGTCGGCCCACGGCAGTTCACCGCGTTTGATGGAGAGCAGGCGCTCTCGGTTTGCTTCGACGCGCACGGGCACGCGGCCGTCACGCAGTGTCGCTGCACCGGTCAGCAGCAACCGCAACAGGTGCATGGCATGCTTCCATTTGATTTCACCCGAATTGCGGATGTCCTGCTCGATCTTTTTGAACTGCGACATCGCGTAACCATTGAAGGTCTGGAAAATCATCTGGCTGAGAAACGCCTCGCGCATCGCCAGCAATTCTTCGCCCACCGGAGTGATTTTCTGGACCATCGGTGAGTAGAGGCACTCCAGAATATTTGGATTGGCCCGCAGTGCCATGACGATGAACTTCTGCAATTCCCAGTAGCAGCTCTGCGTGGCGTTGTCTTCGAACTGTTCCGGCGCACCGAAGAGCGACCATTCCAATTCCGCCGGCGCGAGATAGATGCCGCGCAAATCAGTATCTGATGCATCCGTCTCCAAGCCATACGCGCGCGAGCCGACGACGCACCGGTAGATGATAAATTGCTCAAGGTCGAAGGTGGGGCTCGTAGTCCCCTGCGAGCCCTCCGTGGCGCGCGCCTCACCCAACCTATCCTTAAAATGCTTCAACACCTCCAACTGTGCCGCTTCAAACGCCGACTCGAACCCATCCGGAAATCGAACGAGAAATTTTTCTCCCGCCACTGCTGGTGTCCGCGTCACGACGCCCACCGCGCCGCGCGGATGCACCAGCGAATTGCTCGGCCCGCGCACTTCAATCAGCGCCACCACCTGTGTCCCGGCAAAGATATTATTGGGTTGATGCGACATCGCTGGCAAAAAGCTTATGATGGTAGGTGACGACGTGAGGAGTCCCCATCTAGGTTCCCTCACGAGCTTCAGCCTGCCAACCACGTCCCCAGCCTGCAAGGCAGAGAATCAAGCGTGTTGCTGCGATCACAGGCCAATTGCACGTATTACAATTTCACATGTGCAATCGGCAACGAGCCAGCGGGCGAGAGTGGCGAAGTTCGTCAGTTTTCACGAAGCGGATAATATTTCTGAGAGAATCTGCCTCCTCGATGCATCCACTCGACTGCGAGCAGCGTAATGCTTCACATAACGACACAAACTACCCCGCAGAGCAGGCATGCAACTCTTCGAGGTGTGGCGTTGAAATCAAACCTAAATCAAACGAACAGAAAACTTATATGAAACGCTCCTTCCAACTCGCAACTCTGGCCTTGGCCATCACCACCGCAACCGTCTTCGCCGAAAATACCGTTATGGTTGGCGGCGAAAACATGTATCCGGCCAAGAACATCGTCCAGAACGCGATGAACTCGAAGGACCATAAGACCCTCGTGGCCGCCGTCAAAGCCGCTGGCCTCGTTGACACGTTGCAAGGCACCGGCCCCTTCACCGTTTTTGCACCCACAGACGCAGCGTTTGCCAAACTCCCGGCGGGAACGGTCGATAACTTGGTGAAGCCCGAGAGCAAGGAAATGCTCACCAAAATCCTTACCTATCATGTTGTAGCGGGCAAAATGACGTTCAACGATTTCGCCAAAAAGATCAAGGCAGGCAACGGCAAAGCGGAGCTGACCACGGTTTCTGGCGACAAGCTCTGGGTCATGATGAACGGCGAACACAACATCACCGTGAAAGATGCGAAGGGTAACGTGGCAAACATCTCCACTTACGATGTGAACCAATCCAATGGCGTCATCCAAGTCATCGACACCGTGCTGATGCCGTAAGCGCGAATATTGATGCTGGCACTCTCCACGCGACGAGGTCTCGCCACACGGAAACCCCAAAGCGGTGAATCATTTGTGTTTGGTAGTCAAAACGCGGCTGGGACATCCAGCCGCGTTCCTGATTTTCGCAAAGTCGAAATCGTGTGCTCTAGCTCACTCTTTGAAGTGGAAATTCGAGCGCCACGCCTTATCAACATTGATGATGATGACCTTGCCGTGGGAAGCCACCGGTCGATTTAACGCCATGCAGCAGACTCGCCCTTCCGCCGCGATAAGTGTCGCGTGAACTGGTTCCGTCTCGCCGACCACGCTGACCTTCAACTGGACCAATGGCGCTTCGGCCACGCGCATATCCATATGGAGCCGCGGCAGGCCGCCCATGTCCTCCTCCTTGCCGTTCTTGGTCTTGCGACAGAAATTCAGCGCCCGGCCATCCACTTCCCGCTGGGCGAAATTGTAGGCCTCAAACTGGGCTTCAACGGTGGTGCGCAACGGTGCCGGCAGGGGGGCGACCAGCGCCTGCAACAGGCCAAATTCAACCTCCGTCAGTTTAGCTCCGCCCCATAACAACCGTTCCATCGAGGTGCCGTAGTCTCTTTTCATATCACGCGCGCAAGCACGTGAAATGCAACTACCGTGCCAATCAGAGGGATCGTTGTAAGTCGCTGGCGACATCGCGCAATAGGCCTAGAACAGCTCCCTTGTCGACCGGGTTTTGTCCACCTGCGGTCACCAACTGATTCAAGCGCGTGATAATGGTCTGGATCCGTCCCTTGTTCTTGGCCGCTTCTGCTTCAAGGGCTTCGATTCGTTTTTGTAGACTGTCGAGAGTTACTTTAGGCGTGCTCATGGCTTTCTGACTACACGAGAGCGGGAGTTTTTGAAAGGATGGAAAGCTGGGCCGGGCTGCCTGCTTTCACTAACAAGAATGGGAAAGGGCAAAATCTAATTCGAAACCGCGTTTGCAGGCTTCAGCTTTTCTTCCACGGCCATCACTTGAGCGAATGCCGCCTTAGGTTGGCCGTTCCGGTCGAAGAGCAGGGGATACGACATGCGATTCCGAATGGGCCAATCGTTGAGCCAGGATTGATCATCCGTCACGCCCCAGAAGGTGACACGATCCACGACTTTGCTGTGTTTCAGATACACGGCAAAAAGTTCAGCGTAACGATTGGCCAAGGCCGTTTGGACGGAGGCGGGCAGGCCGTTGGTGTAGGGATTGAGGGCGGGATTTCCGGCCAGGCGCAAGCTGACATCAGCGCCGCGATTTCGGGTGGCCGAGGGGAGAATGTCGAGGTCGAGTTCGGTTATCATCACCTTCACACCAAGCTTGCCGAACTCAGTGAGGGTTTCGTCTACGGCTTGCGCCGTGGGCCAGTCCATCTTCACGTGCATCTGCGAGCCGATGCCGGTGAGCTTCACGCCGGCGGCTTGCAGTTGTTTCACGAGCGCGACGGCGCCCGCGCGCTTCTCCGGGTTCTCCAGCGCAAAGTCGTTGTAATAAAGTTCTGCGCCCGGATCGGCGGCGTGCGCAAACTCGAACGCCTTCACCAGGTAATCTTTGCCGATGATTTTCAGCCACTTCGTCTGACGCATCGTGCCGTTCTCGTTCAAGGCTTCGTTCACCACATCCCAACCTTTCACACGGCCCTTGTAGCGACCTACTACCGCATGGATGTGATTGCTCATGCGGGCGAGCAGCGTGTCGCGATCCACCGCTTTGCCTTTGCTGTCCTCGAAAACCCAGTTTGGCGTCTGCGAATGCCAGACGAGCGTATGGCCAACGATGAACATGCCGTTCGTCTCGCCGAACGCCACGTAATGGTCGGCGGGACCAAAGTCGAATTGGTCCTGCATGGGATGGATTTTCTCCCACTTCATCACGTTCTCCGGCGTGATGGTGTTGAATTGTTTTTTGATGATGGCGACTTGCGTGGCGTTCTGGCCCGTGAACTGGGATTCGTTCAACGCCGCGCCGACGAGAAAATGGTCCTTGAAGGCTTCCTTGAGCGAAGGTTGCGCCGTGAGACCGCCGGCAAAAGCGAGCGATGCGCTGGCAGCCATGATGAGGGCGA
>Ga0105240_10013887_pt1 | contig 11032 bp, 9 predicted proteins | sample KBSC54metaG_FD_80426 | JGI IMG/M metagenome (GOLD analysis project Ga0105240, IMG submission 80426) | Corn rhizosphere microbial communities from Kellogg Biological Station, Michigan, USA - KBS C5-4 metaG | ecosystem: Host-associated > Plants > Roots > Rhizosphere > Soil | place: Michigan, USA...
AGAACACTGTTTATTCGCTGTGAAAGTCTGGTCTACCTTTGCTAGGCTGCCAGATACCATTCGCTCGGAAAGGGAGGAGCGGCGGACCTTGCGTAGGGTGATGGGAGGCTCGTCTGACCCGAGCCCAGCCAATACGAACAGCCCAGCCCCGGCCTTTGCCGCTCGCTTGCCGCTCGTAACGCTCCCGACGCTCGGCGGGTCTGGTAATATCAGCCCGCTGATCACGAGGGTTCGATGCAAAAATTCGCGACAAAGGGTGAAGCAATCAAGACGTTCCGGATGCAGCGCGCCTCCGGCTCGCTGCAAAAGGAAATGGCGTTCGCGCTCGGCCTGAGCATCCGGACGCTGCGGTCCATCGAGAACGCAAACAAACCGGTAACGCTCGTCGAACTGGACAACATTGCTTCCTACCTCGACGTCCGGCGCGAGGAGATCGCATTTGCAATCGATGGCCCGAAGCTCGTTTTCCCGTCGCCGGCGTTGCTCGACAAGATAATGGAGGATTGGTCCAAAGACCGCTTCGTTCCTCGATATGACAAGGGGCTGGCTTACGGGCTTACGTCACGATGGATCAAGCTAAATTGGTCGCAGAAGCGCGGACCTCGCACGACGTAAGTATGCATTTAATAACCACGCTCACGCCCGAAACGAACGGCTATGTCATGGAGTTGGCCGCGCTTTTGACCGCTCAGACGTGGAACGCTGGCATGCGATGGCAGATTGGCGCGCCGGATGTCGAATCCGTTGAACAGCGTGTTCGGGAACTTCTCGTGCTGCTCAGGGGCAATGACGTTTGGACTTATATCGACAATCACTTCCGGACCTTGCCGGAATGTGATGAAATACAGCCTGATGATGAGGCGAGCCGGCTGGAATCTCGGCTTGTCATCGGCTTCGGACCTCCCGGTGAGTATGGGGAGGATTCGATCGAGGTTCCGATCGACCACGGTCGACCATTTATCATGCCGGGGCATGTCGTCGATGTTTCAGCCAATGGGGTCAATCGTGCTGAATGAAGTCCATGTTGCTGGCGTGGCGAGCTATCCGGTCACAGGCGAGAAACTGCTCGGGCTGAAGCGCGTAAACTATATCTTCGGAACCAATGGTTCCGGCAAAACCACGCTTTCCCGCGTCATTCGTGCGCCGGGCTCGTATCCGACCTGCGCGCTGACCTGGGCCAGCGGCCGGGTCGTTGAGGCGCTGGTTTTTAATGGCGATTATGCCGCTGAGACGTTCAGGTCCTCAACCACGCCCGGCATTTTCACGCTTGGGCAGGAAAACGACGACATCCGTAATCAGATCGCAGAGGCTAAAAAGACAGTTGATGATCTTCAGATCAAAATCGTCGGTATGGAAAAAAATCTAGTTGGCGAAGATCGCGCCAGTGGCAAAGTCGGCGAGCTAAAAGCACTCCGCTCGGCGCTGGACGATGCCGTCTGGAAGTACAAACAGGACCACGATGACGATTTCGCCGAAGCCTACAGGGGCCTCCGGACGAACAAGATATTGTTCTGCGACAAAATGCTCGAACATCATGGTAGCAACACGTCCGCCTTACATACGTTCGATACCTTGAAAGAACGGGCAAAAACCGTTTTTGACAAAAGCATCGGCATTTTGCCCGAAACGCCGGCCGTTGACTTCCGTGACCTTCAGGCGCTGCACGCCGACCCCATCCTCGCCAAAAAAGTGATTGGCAAAGAGGATGTCGATGTCGCGGCGATTATCACGCAACTCGGCAACAGCGATTGGGTCAAGTCCGGCCTATCATTCGTTGCGGCTCCAGGCGAGCCCTGTCCCTTCTGCCAGCAGACGACGCCTCCCGATCTCATCCAACGCTTGAATGACTATTTCGACGAGACGTTTCTTGCTGACATGCGGGCGATCGAACGGATCGAGCAAACTTATTCGACTTTTTCCCAGACGGTTCTGAACCGCCTCGCAACGATCATTCCTGCCGACCATCGGTATCTGGACACCACCTTGTTCGAAGCCGAGTTTGACCGCCTCAAAGATCGGCTCACGCTCAACGCTTCCATCATCGAGGGCAAGCGCAAAGAGCCAAGCGCTCCTGTGGCACTTGAGGACATCGTAGAGGTGGCCACAGCCATCACCGCTCTGCTCGATGACGCCCGCACAAAGACGCGGGCGCACAATCAAACCGTCGAAAACCTCGATAACGAGCGCACCACGTTAATCTCGGAAATCTGGCGCTGCATCGTGAATGACGCCAAAGCCATCCTCGATGCTTACATCGCGTCCAAGATCGCACTGGACAGCGCTGTGACGGGCCTGACCAATGGAATCGCAAAATGGCGTGAGGAACAGAAAGAAGTCCGATCCACCCTCCAAGCTCTCGAAAAGAGCGTGACCAGCGTGCAGCCAACCGTAGATCAGATCAACGCGACTTTGGCCTCATTTGGGTTCAAGAACTTCAAACTGGCGACTGCAGGCTCTGATGACGACTTGTACCGCATTATCCGATCCGACGGGACGGATGCCTACAGCACACTCAGTGAGGGCGAAAAGGGCTTCATCACCTTCCTTTATTTTTATCACAGGATAAGGGGCAACGTGACACAGTCGGATATCAATACCGATCGCATCGTCGTTTTCGATGATCCGGTATCCAGTCTTGACAGCGACGTACTGTTTGTTGTGAGCGCGCTTATCAAAAGGCTCGCAGTCGAAGCGGCAATCGGCGTAGGTCAGGTCAAACAGGTGTTCATTCTGACCCACAACATTTACTTTCACAAAGAGGTTTCGTTCAATCCGAACCGTGACCTGAAGGTGTGCCTCGCCCACGAGACGTTCTGGATCGTGAAAAAGAGTGACGCCGGCACAAAACTCGTTTCGTTTCCTGCGAACCCAATCAAATCGTCCTACGAGCTATTGTGGGAAGAGGTTCGAAGTGAGAACCGGTCAAAGAGCACGATACAAAATACCCTTCGTCGGATTTTGGAAAACTATTTCAAAATTCTTGGCAGCATGGACTTTAAAGATATCGCGGAAAGATTTGAAGGGCGCGATCAAATTATCTATGGCTCGCTAATATCATGGTTGCACGATGGCTCTCATAGCCTTGCAGATGACTTGCACCTTTCAACAGATGATAATGTCATTGATCAATATCTGGCTGTTTTTAAAAGGATATTCGATGAAACTGGCCACGGTGCTCATTACCGCATGATGATGGGAACGCCCGAAGTTGCTGGCGCAGCCAACCAAAACGATGGTCCGAATGGGCCTGGAATGGTCGCGTAACTTGGCAGGCGAATTGCGGACGTATCCGCGCTCTGCCTTTCCCATCTGCTTACCTAAAGACAGAGTAGAGGAGATCGCGGATTTTTGAGGAGAAGATCGCGTCGTCGACGCTCTGCCCGGTGGTCACAAAGATGACCTCGTCGAGGAGGCGCGCGAGCATGATCTCAAGCTCCCCGCCCCGCTCCTCGCTTGCCGTCAGTGCCTCGATCGCGTCCGCCCGCACGAACACCACAACGGGTGGCTCCTCCCCCTCCTTGGCGACGATGCGCGCGGTCGCCACGGGTTTGTCCTTGAGGCCCTCGCGAAAAAATGCCGCGACAGCCTTGCTCTCAACCGCCTCGGGAAAGACATGGACATCGATAGCGGCGCCTTCTGCCAGTAAATCCGGCGACAGAATCTCTGAGAGCTCGTCGGCAAAGGCGTCGAGGAAAGAGCCGATCACCATCGCCACGAACAGGGCCTCGGGCTTCTTCGGTTCGGACCGCACGGTGAAGAGGAGCCGCTGCGCAGCGCCAAGACGGATAACAAGGTTGAGATCATCGCCGGGGTGGTGGCGGATCATCATGTGGCTCGATCCGCTCGCGCAGATCCCCGTGAGCGTAAGCAGCTCCGAGACCGTGAACGCACGATGACGGCCAAAGCCCAGGATCGCCAGTAGCAGCATCGAGCCGAGCGTCCCGTGTTTACCGCTCCGATGCGCGCGATCAACGGCGAGCAGGCACCGGATCAAGCAATCAAACCAGAACGCGCCCTCCTCGCGCGGCAGAAAGGCGCGTACGAGGCAGCCGAGCACGCCCGGCGCGACTGCGCTCGGGCACCGCGCCAGCGCGGCCGTCATCGCTTCGACCCACGCGCTCGACGCCTTGAGATCGCCGCGGCCATCGAAGGCACGCGCGACCAGCGCCACGATGTCCTTTTCTTCGGCGATATAGGGGACGAAGAAGCGCAGCATGCGCTCAGCCTCGCCGGCATCGTCGCCGCGCAGGAACCCCGCGATGGCGAGCGCATAATCGGCCATGGCCTCACGGTGACGGGTGCGCAGCCTCAGGGCATCGCCGCGCTCCTCCAGGGCGAAGGCCTGTTCGACCCAGGCGTAACTGTCGGCCAGCAGCCCCGCGGCATGGGTGGCATGAAGCTCGGCGCGTGAAGCGAGCGTCTGCAGTTCGTCCCCGTCCGCGGTTTTGGCCGCTTGATTGTCGACCGCGGCGAGAAGACGCGCGCCGCGCCCCTCGATGTCCGGCCTGCCGACCGACTGCCCGAGCTTGCTGCCTTCGGCATATGCGGTGCGGGCTCCGTCCAGATCGCCCGCATCGCGCAGCACATTGCCGAGCATGATCTGGTTGATCGCAACCAGATGGGCATCGCCCAGCTCCGTCCCGATCGCGATGGCTTCGCGCGCCATTGCCTCGGCCTCCTCGAAGCGCTTCGCGATCCGCAGGCGCGGCACGTCCAGATTGCACAACCACGCGCGATGACGCGGCGAATCCGGCTCGTCGACGTCGAGCTCGGCTCTCAGCGCGTCCGCTTCCGCGCGCCCGTCCCTCGAGAGCGACAGCGATGCGATCAGGTTGCGGCTGGCGACGTCGGTCCCATAACCGTCTTCAAGCTCCACGAAGAGCTCCCGGGCCTGCCGAAAGACCGGCGCGGCCGCTTCTGTGTCATTGACGCTGAGATAGGCGACACCCTCGTCGAGCAGCAGTCGCCCTTCGCGATCCTTGCGGCCCTGCGCGCGCGCGGTTTCGCGCAGCGCCTGGACGCGTGCGAGCGCGGCCGCCGACGCGGAGCGCCTGAGATCGATCGACGCCTGGAGGATCTCAATCATCTCCTCGGCTTCGCGATCTGCGATCTCGCCTGCGACCGTGCGAGCCTCGTCGAGCAGCAACGCCGCTGCCTGGGCGCGGCCCTGGTTGGTGCGCGCCTCGCCGAGCGCCATGAGCACCGAGACAAGCCGCCCTTTCTCGGCACGCGCGCGATAATAATCGGCGAGATAGTCGAGCGCGTCGGTCAGGTGCCGCGTCGATCCGCTGAACACAGCCTCCGATACAGCCCGGTTGGCGAGACGCGCGACGCGCTCCGACGTTTCCCCACGACGCAGGCTGAACGCCGCCCAGGACCGCCCAGTGCGCGCCAACCGGCTCGACAGTCGATCGACTAGCAGTCCGTGCAGTTGTGGCCGCTCGAGGACGTGCCGTTCTATCTCCTCGCGCAGGCTTTCATGGATGAAACCATAGCCCGCGGCGCTTTCCATCAAGAGGTCATCCATCCGGGCGATCCGCCCGGTGATCTCGGTCGCCGTTCCCGCAGCGCTGCCGAGCAATGGCTGCAGATCGGCGAGCGTCAGGATCGCGGGTGCCAGCGACAGATAGCCGAGGATCTCACGCGAAACGGCGTCCAGGGTTTCGTAGCGCTGAGCGCCAGGAATCACGGCCGCTCGCTTGCGCAGCAGAACCGGGAGGTCGCCCGGATCAGCGGAAACTTCGGCCCCTGCGAGAACGCGCAGCGCGGTTAGCTCGTCGCTGGTGAAGCCCGGGACCGTCAGGATTTCGCCTGTAGCCCCTTCGGGCTTCTCGCGCGTGACGATGACGACCGAGCCCGCCCCGCTCTGGGCAAGGCAGGTGCCGAGCACCGACCAGACCGCGTCGGCGTCTCCCGGATCGTCCAGAATCAAAGGCCATCCACTGCCGCTCTTCCACCGTGCGAGGAGCATCGAACGAACGTCGTCGAACAGGGGCGTCGCGAGCTCCGGCCCGCTCGCCAGTCCGAGCTGCTCGGCGGCGGCCAGCAGCGCCGTGCGGGCATCCATGCCGCGTGCATTGACATAGGCGGCCGCACGGTCTTGCGCCCACTCGGCGACGAGCGCGGTTTTGCCCGCGCCTGATGCGCCCGTCACCCAGACGATCCGAGTGAGCGCCGCCGTCTGCGAGAGCCGATCAAGCAGGCCATTGCGTCGGACCCGCGGCGCGCTGTCACGGAAGATCGCGGTGAGCGTGGCGGCCGCCGTGCCGATGGCCGGCGATGGGGCCTGCGCCCGAGTCACGCGATCGGTGACCAAGGCGGTAAGGTCGTCGCGAAACCGCGTCTCGAGATCTTCGCCATCCTCGAAGAAATAAAGGACATGGGGCCCGCCCATCATCTCGGCGACCATCGCTTCGAGCCGCGCGTCCCGGTCTGGCGTCGATTTCAGCACATAGCCGAGGAAATCCTTGCCGAGCCGCTGGGCCTCGCGGAACTCGTCTTCTAGCCCCGAGATGGTCATGCCTTTGGCTTCATCGATCCATCCGTAGGACTTGCGATAGATACCCACGACGATGTGCGAATCCTGGAGCTTACGAAGATAGAAGTCACGCGGGGCTTCCGCCCGTGCGCCTTCCCGCTCGAACTGAACTGCCTCGAAATTGAGGCCTTTGATCGAAGCGCGCGCGGCCTCCCGCTCGTTCGCGCACTCTCCGATCGTCGAACTGATGAACACTCGCAGACGGTCCGCGGTCGCGTGCGGCAGAAGTAGATCAGCCATAGCCGAGCTCCCGCACCCGTTGCAGCCGCTCACCGAAGGTCCCCGCGATGGCGCGATCGGGTTCGAGGCGCCGCAGCAGGAAGGCGGCGTCGAGCGCGATCTGGGTCTCGAGCTGGTCGGTCGAGATGGTGCTGAGATCGACGTCCATTGATGCGGGCTCGAGCGCGCCAGCGCGAACCGCATCGATCATGGCGAGCCGCTTGGCCGTGCCGCTTGGCTGGTAAGCGAGGAAGTCCGCCGAGCGAAGATTGCAGATCGCCTGCTCCGCGGCCCATCGGGCGCATCCCGACGCCTGCGCGTGGGCGAGTAACGCCTCCCCGCGGTCAGTGTTGCGTAGCACATGGAGGGTCTTCGGCATCGATGCCGCCAGCCGTCGCTCACGCGTCGCGGCGACGCCTGCAGGACTCTCCTCCGATTTCGGCGGCCAGCCGGGATCCGGACCACGCTCCGTCCGCGCCCTGAACTCCGCATCGGTCCTCGCCATCGTGTCGGGCGGACGATCCTCGAGCCGCCGATAGATGTCGATCCCCGGCAGCAAGATGGCATTATCCCAATTGGGCACCAAGGCGATCTCACGACTATTGCCCCGAACAGTGTATTTTTCCGGCATCTCCGCAACCATCAGCCAGAGAGGCGCGACCGGCTGCTTGGCATAGTCTGCGAGACGATCGAGCATCGGATGCCGCGAATCCATGCGCTTGATATGGCTGGCGACCATCACGAGCGGTTGGTGGACCGTATCGATGCCCAGAACACGCCAACGCAGCAGGTCGACCTGCTGGGAAATGGCGAGGACGTAGCCCGGGCCATCATAAGCGATCTCGAGGCGGATCGCGCTCGGCCCAGACAGGGTGGTCCATTCCTTGAGTAGCGCCAGCGCCGATTTCATGCCGCGCAGATTGTCGCCGATCAGCGTCAAAAACGGCGAACCGTTGGGGGCGGTGCCATAGCCGCAACCGTTGAAACGACCGGCCGCCAGGCGCTGCGAAAGCTCGAAATTTGCCACAACCATTGAGACCGCCGGCCAGCCCCAGTCATAGCCGCCGGCATCAAGTATCAGCTCGTCGCGCACGCTCGATCGCTTCTCGGCAGTGTTCGCCGTCTTCGCTTTCTTCGCGCCTTTGCCTTTCTTTGCCGCCATCCCCTCTCTCTTGAAGCGACGGCGTCTTGTTGCCAAGCCCCGCCGGAAATGAAAGGGGATCACCGGCAGAATTGCGCGGTTTTGGCGGCGCGGAAAGAGGTGGTTGCCGTCTTGCACGCTCGGGCTCACTCACTCATCATATCGGTGGCGGTGTAAGCGCGTTGCCGTCATGAGCGGATATGATCTCGGCAGGCTGGTCAAAGTGGACCCGCGCAACACCTGACAGAGCGAGCCATCCATTTAACAACACACTGACCCGTTCAGATGCCGTCTATGCCAAATGCGGTATGACCGGACTGTCTCAGTCAAGGCCGTGCCGGGCGGCCCGCCTCAAACGACGACCCTAGAAAGCTGACAGACGGCAATTGGGAAAAGCGCGAGAGCGGCTCTATGACCGGCATTGGCGCGAAGCCGCCGCATCTACCCTGGCCGCGCCGGCTGTCATATGGTCCGATCATGTCCTCTGATGGCCCGCCTCTCACCGATTTCGCGTTTGTCGGCGAAGTTATTGAGTGGCGTGGTCCGGCGCCTTTTTTCTTTGTCGCGGTGCCAGCCGAGCGTGTCGGCGAAGTGCGATACGCTGCCCGTCTGGCAAGCTATGGGTGGGGCGTCGTGCCGGTGAAGGCCGTCGCCGGCGGGATAAGCTTCACGACCTCTCTGTTCCCCAAGGATGAAGGGTATCTGCTGCCGCTCAAAGCAGTGGTCCGGAAGGCAGGAAAAATTGAATTGGGTGATATGATCTCCGTCGAAATCCGGGTCGAAGAACGTCGATTTTAAGACGCGATCGGCGTAATTCCCGGCGGCTGGCTTTTGGGCGCGGAGCCGTCGGGCGGCTTGCCGGATAGCAATTCAATCACGCGTCGGGATGATCCTCGACCCTGTAGAACATTGGGTTGCGAACCCAGCCGTTGACGGCGGATTCACGCCACCCGATGCAGCGGGTGCTGATCGCGACCTGACGGGGAAAGCTACCGGCCATGATCTTGCGGTAGAGTGTCGAGCGGGTGAGGCCGGTGCGGCGGAGCACCTCCGCCAGGCGGAGGATGCGATCGGGTGTTTCGGTGGTCATATGCGTTGATCCTGGACATGCTGGCTCCGGGTGGAGCACTATGGCGGACAAGATCGGCAGACGTGCCGAAGCTGCAAGCGCCTGGGCGGCCGCTGGCTCCGAGATGCGCTATTTGGCCGCGTGGTGCGCTATCTGTCACCCTGAGCGATTTCGGTGGATCGTCCCGGGAGAAGCCAGCGACGCAGTGCAGTTTGGCGCCTCTGCCGAGTCGCGCCGATCTCCCGATCGACATCCTTGCGAATGGCACCCATGGTGCAAGCCGCGCGACCGCGGCCAGCGGTCATCGCGCGAGGCGCGATGGCGTTTGTTCCGTCGCGGACGGGGCAGGGTGGGCGTCGCTGCCCTCTAGTCGCGCCGCGGCGGGCCGCAAGCCGGCTTCGCCGGCTCCTCCTCTTCGTTCCGGCCCTGACGGGTGCAGCCCGCCTCATCCGGCGGGACTGCCGGTCCGCTCCTGCCGCCCACCCCGCCCCCTTCCGGGGCCGGTGCGCTGTGCAGGCAGGAGTGAGGATCATGACAGACATGGATGCACCGTCGTTCCCTTCCGCCTCGCTACCGACGATCGAGGACGTGCAGGCCGCCATCGAGAAGCTACCGGCGTTTGAGCGCGAGATCTTCTATGCGCACCGGGCCGATGGGTTGAGCTTCGCCGAGATCGCAGGGCGCTACGGGATCAGCGTCGAGCGCGTCGAGGGATTGCTGGTTCGTTCGCTGGGCCGCATCCGCCGTCGGATCGAGCGAGCAGGTCGTCGCCGCCGATGACGACAGCCCGGTCTGTGCAACGGGACCGTCGCCGCCTAGGATCGCTTCATGCGCGATAGCCTCGATCATCTGCCGGAGAACAAACAGCGGGAACTGGAGCATGTCGTCCAGGTCCTGTTCGAGGAGTTCGACGCCGCTACCCGCATGGGCACCAAGCCGTTCAAGAAGCAGGCGCGCATCCTCAAGATCATGCTCTACGGCTCCTATGCACGGGGCGACTGGGTCGACGATCCGGTTGGCGGCTACAAGTCCGACTATGACATCCTCGTCGTGGTCAACGACGATCGGCTGACCGACTTCGAATATTGGTCGGCGGCCGAGGACCGGTTGATGCGCGATGCCACGATCACCCATCAACTCAGCGCGCCGGCCAGCTTCATCGTCCACACGCTGAGCGACCTCAATGGCCAGCTCTATAAGGGGCGACCGTTCTTCACCGATCTCGTCGACCAGGGCATCGTGCTCTACGAGGCCGAGGGCTTCCCGCTGTCCAAACCCGGCAAGCTCCAGATGGGCGAGCGCCTTTCGGAAGCGCGCGGGCATTTCGAGGAATGGTTTCCGAGCGCGGCCGGCTTCGCCCGAAACGCAGGGTACGCTGTTCGAGATGCTGATTTCAAACTCGCGGCATTTCTCTTTCACCAAAGCTCCGAGCGCTTTTACCACTGCGTCCTGTTAGCGCTGACCCTCTACAGCCCGAAGTCGCACAAGCTGAACTTTTTGCGCGGACAGGCGGAGGACATGACGCCCTTGCTGATCGAGGCATGGCCGCGCGCCGACCGCTTCAGCCGGCGCTGTTTCGAGCTTCTGCGGCAGGCCTATGTGAATGCCCGCTATTCGCCCGAATATGCGATCTCGGGCGAGGAGTTGGCCTGGATCGGCGAGCGCGTCGCCATCCTGCAGGATCTGGTTCGCCAAGCCTGCGAGCAACGCCTCGTCGAGCTGGAAGCGGCACTGCCCAAAGCGGCGGAATAGCAGCGCCAGATTCAGCCACCGTCACCCAGTGCTATCTTCAAACGCCCGCTTGCCGCGCCGCCGCCACAGCGTCAGCGCCTGCTTGCGTTCGTCCCCGCGCAGGATCGTCGCCAGATGCAGCATCGCGCCGTAGAGGGCGGCACGATCATCGTCGGTGAGATCGATCAGCCCGGCCTTGGCGACAAGACCACCTAGTGATGGGAATCTAACACTTGGTGCCCGCGCTTGACGGCAGCGATGATTTTGTCGGGATCGGCAGTCCAGACGAATGGCTTTGGGCTTTCGTTGTGCTCGACAAGGAAGCGGTTGATGG
>Ga0105240_10013888_pt1 | contig 11032 bp, 11 predicted proteins | sample KBSC54metaG_FD_80426 | JGI IMG/M metagenome (GOLD analysis project Ga0105240, IMG submission 80426) | Corn rhizosphere microbial communities from Kellogg Biological Station, Michigan, USA - KBS C5-4 metaG | ecosystem: Host-associated > Plants > Roots > Rhizosphere > Soil | place: Michigan, USA...
GGGCCAGCGCCTGCAGGCGGCGCTCGAACACCCGCAGCAGCTCGTCCCACGCGCCGCGCGCCTCCAGCCCCCGTCGTAGCCCCCAGTACGACAGCAGCAGGCCTGGCTCGCGATCGAAGGCGGCCCGCCAGGCGTCGAGCGCTTCGTCGTGACGCCCCCGGCGCTCCAGCTGCAGGGCGCGCGCGCACTCCAGCGCGTCGGCGCGCGCGGCGTCGCCCGCCGCCAGGGCCGCGCGCGCGTCCCTGGCCAGCAGGTCGTCCTGGTCGCCGTGGTCGTCACCGGCGCCCGCCAGCGTCGCGGCCACGTCGGACAGCGCCTCCCACGTGCCGTCGTCCGTCAGTGGAACGGTCTGCTCCGTGACCTCGAGACCGACCGGAACCGCTGAGCCGGCGTCGCCGTTTTCTCGCGTGTTCGACATGTTGGCCGCGCCATCCGGACGCGAATTTTCAAGTGAATATTGCGGCGAGCCTTTCGGGGTGTCAACGATGCGCGCGGCCGCGCGGGCCGCAAGGAAGCAGCGGTTACATCGAGCGCGGCCGACCATTCGCGGCGGCGCGAGGAAGCTTCGCCGGGCGAAGGGCGCACGGGGCGCGCGAGCCGTCGCACCGACCGGTCGTCGCAGAACCGGCTCGGCCCCCCTCTCGGGGGTCTCCGGAAAGTGATACAAGTGGCGAAGGGGGAGAGGCGACCCTGCCCAACATCCTAGTCCATGTGGACGTTCGTGCCGGCGTACCCACGCCGCCGACGTTGTTCGCGCTCTCGGAGGCCCGGCGCATCGCCCGCTGCGGCGGCGCGAGCGTGTTCGCGGTGGCGGCCACCGCGCCGCTGACGACCGCCGGGCTGGCGGCGCTGGCCCAACCGCTGGCGCTCGCCGGCACGGACAAGCTGCTGCTGTGCGAGAGCGACGCGTTCGCTGGCCCCATCGACGACGGGATCCATGGACGGGCGCTCGACGCCGCGGTGGCGCGCGTCCCCCCCATGCTGGTGTTGTTTCCCGCGGGCGGCGCCGGCACGGTGCTGGGACCTTCGCTGGCGGCGCGGGTCAGCGGGCCCTTCGCGCCCTGGTGCGACTTCGTCGTGTCCGACGCGGCCCACGCCCCCTGGGACGGCCGCAGTCGGGTGCAGGTGGTGCGCCTGCGCCGCGACGGGCGCTCGCAGCGCCGCCTGGATCCCGCCGCCATCGAACGGCCCATCGTCGCGACGGTGCGCGCAGGCCGGCCACCGCCGTTCCAGGGGCACGAGCGCAACCTGGAGATCGAGGTGCTGGCCGTGCCCGCGCGCGCGCCGAACGCGGTGCCCGCCGTGGTGACCGAGGTCCCCAATCCGTTCGCCTCGCTGCAACAGGCGGCCGTGCTGGTCCTGATCGGCGACTGCGATCCCGCGCACGCCCAGGAGCTGCTGGCGGCGAGCGATCGCCTGGGGCCGGGCAGCGCCGTGGCGCGCGCCGCCGAGATCCCGGCCGGCGTGCTGGCCGACTGCTGTCCCGAGATCCTGGTGCGGGTGGGCCATTCGAGCGCCGTCACCGCGCGCGCCCCGCGGACGCGCGTGGTGCTCGCCGCGCCGCTGGGCCCCGACGAGATCCCGCCCGACGACGTCGACCTGGTGTGGCCCATGTCCACCGCCGCCGAGCTGGCGGCGCTGCTGCGCGGGCTGGGAGCGGCGGCATGAAGCTGGCGGTGTGTCTGCACGGCGGCGCGGTGGCCCGCACGGCGATGCCGCTTCACCCCGGCGATCGCGCGCTGGTGTCGCTGGGCCGCCGGCTGGGCCTCGAGCCCATCGCGATCGAGCTGCTGGCGGCGGGGGGCGTCGCGCCCCGCGCCGTGAACGAGGCGGCGGCCGAGGGGCTGGCGCGCGCGGTGCGGGTCGTGGACGAGGCGCTGGCGATGGCGGACGCGCCGGCGACCGGCCTGGTGGCCGAGCGGGTGTTGCGCGAGCTGAAGGCCGACCTGATCACGTTCGTCGCGGCGGCCGATCCCGAGGGCGCGGCCGACGTGCCCGCGGTGCTGGCCTTCCGGCTGGGCGCGGCCTACGTGCCGGGAGCGTTCGCGCTCGCCGCGACGGCGACCACCGGAGAGGGGCCGCGTTCATTCACAGCCCGCGCCTGGCGGGGCGCGGTCGAGGTGACGCTGGCGCTGCCGCGAGGCGCGGTCGTGGAGATCGATCCCGCGAAAGCCCCGGCGAGCGTCGTGGCGGGCGAGGCGCCGGCCCAGCCAGGCCCGTCCGTGAAGACCGCGCCGATTCGCGTGGTCACGCTGGCCGACCTGGCCCTCGACGCGACGCTCGTGCGGCGGCGCGACGATCTGCGGGGCGTCGTCGAGCCCACGGCGCGGCCGCTGGTGACGACGCGGTCGAGCACGTCGCTGGCGGCGCTGCTGCGCTGAGGCGCGACGTGGCCCGCAGGCGGAACGTCAGCCCGCGGCGGCCAGCTCGCGCAGCAACCGTTCGAGGTCGCTCGGGTTGTTCAGCCCCGGATCGTCCAGCACCCGCTCCAGCAGGCGCTCCAGCAGGACGCCGATGGTGCGGCTAGGCGGGATGTTCAGGATCCGCATCACGTCGCGTCCGTCGATGGCCAGGTCGGACACGCGCATGACGGCGTCCTCGGCGGCGACGGCCGCGATGCGCCGGCGCAGCTCGCCCAGCTCGGTCTCCGGATCCTCCGCGAAGCCACGCCCGGCGATGTCGCCCTCGCGCAGCGCGAACAGGCGGGGCAGGATGTCGGGCCCCACCTTGCGCACGAAGCGGCGCACGGTCCCGTCGGTCCACTCGGGCGTGTAGAAGAACATGTGGTGCGCGACCATCGCCACCACGCGCTCGCGGTCGGCGTTGGACAGCTTCCAGCGACGGCACACCTCCTCCGCCATCTCGGCGCCCACGTATTCGTGCTTGAAGAAGCTGTACTCGCCGGGCGCCCCCTCGCGCGGCTGGCGCGCCCGCGGCTTGCCGATGTCGTGCAGCAAGGCGCCCAGGCGGGTGACGGCGTCCCCTTCGGTGGCGTCGACCACCGCCAGCGTGTGCGCGTAGACGTCGTGCTTGTGGAAGCGGTTCTGCGTGACGCCGTACGACTCCAGCAGCTCGGGCAACACCACCTCCAGCAGGCCGGTCACGCGCATCAGCTCGATGCCGCGCGACGGCTGGCGCGCGCCCAGCATCTTCAACATCTCGTCGCGCACCCGCTCGGCCGAGACCTTGCGCACGACGTCCAGCGTGGGGCGGATGGCGTCCCGCGTGGGGGGATCGATGTCGAACTCCAGCTGCGCCGCCTGGCGGACCGCGCGCATCGGACGCAGGCCGTCCTCGCGGAAGCGCGCCTCGGCGTCGCCCACGGCGCGGATGCGGCGCGCCGCCATGTCGGCGCGGCCGCCGAACGGATCGCGCAGCTGGCCCGAGAGCGGATCGAACCCGACCGCGTTCATCGTGAAGTCACGCCGCGACAGATCCTCCTCCAGCGAGCCCACGTACGTCACCGAGCTGGGCCGGCGGCCGTCGATGTACGCGCCTTCGCCGCGGTAGGTGGTGACCTCGACGTGGCGCGGGCCCGACGGGCCCTCGGTGACGACCGTGACCGTGCCGTGTTGCAGGCCGGTGGGGATGGCGAACCGCGAGCCGAACAGGCCCATCACCTGCTGGGGATGGGCGTTCGTGGCCACGTCGAAGTCGGCGGGCGGCCGGCCCAGCAGCAGATCGCGAATGCCGCCGCCCACCAGAAAGGCCTCGAAGCCGGCCTGGCGCAGGCGCTGGCACACGCCGAGCACGTCGGCCGGAATGGTCTGGGGATCGAGGTTCGAGGGTTCGGACACGTTGATTGGCAAGGTCTATGGGCCGGGCGGTGCTAGTCCGCTGGACTAGCGTTCGTCACGCTTCTCCAGCTTCTCCAGGGCCAGCGCCGCCGCGCTCTGCTCGGCTTCCTTCTTCGACTTGCCGATCGCCTGCCCCAGCTCCTCGCCGCCCAGCGAGATGGCGACGCGAAAGGTCTTGTCGTGGTCCGGGCCCTCTTGCCCCACCACCGCGTAGCGAGGCGCCTGCTGCATCAACGCCTGCGAGCGCTCTTGCAGCCGCGACTTGAAGTCCAGGCGCGCGCCCAGCTGGGCGTTCTCCAGCTTCCGCTGGAACAGGCGCTCGACCACCGCGCGCGCCGGCGCGAACCCGCCGTCCAGGTAGACGGCGCCCAGCAGCGCCTCGAGGGCGTCGGCCAGGATCGAGGGGCGCGCGCGCCCCCCTGCCTGCTCCTCGCCCCGCCCCAGGAAGATCCACGCCCCCAGATCCATGTCCTCGGCCACGCGGGCCAGGCCCGATTCGCTGACCATCACGGCGCGCGTCTTGGAAAGATCGCCCTCCGTCGCCTCGGGAAAGCGCCGCATCAGCATGTCGCTCACCGCCAGCGTCAGCACGGCGTCACCCAGGAACTCCAGGCGTTCGTTGTTGCCGCGCGTGGTGGCCGGCGCCTCGTTCAGCCAGGACTTGTGCGTCAGCGCCGTCTCGCACAGGGACTGGTTCGCGAACTCGTGACCCAGGCGCTGTTCGAGACGCCCGAAGGGGCGCTGGGACTCGTCCTCCATTCCAACAAGGTAACACGCGCGATGAACGCGTCCCGGCCACGATAGGCGCGGGCGCCGGACCGCGCGCGGGGCCTTCGATGATATGCTTCCGGCCATGTCGGACGCGCCGAACATCGCCTGCGTGAAATGCAATTCCGTCCTGGATCGGGCGACCTTCGAAGGCCTCGAGGTCGACCTGTGCCCCCGTTGCGGGGGCCTCTGGCTGGACCGCGGCGAGATCACCCGCGCGGCGCGCCTGCCCGAGCAGGAGCTGTCCAGGCTGCGCGCGCTGCTGACCGACGTGGGTGGTCCGCCGCCGCTGCCGTCGGAGAGCACCGCGCCCTGCCCCGCCTGCGACGGCAAGCTGGCCGAGGTGATGCTGGGCAGCGTGCACGTCGACTTCTGCGAGAGCTGTCAGGGCATCTTCCTGGATCGCGGCGAGCTGGAAGCGGCCCTCACCGCCGTGCGGGAACGGGATCGGGCCGCCACCGCGCGCCAGGTCGTCGAGGCCGCCGTCTCGGCCGCCTCGACCTAGCTGGCGGTCCGCGGACACCGACCGCCGAGCCGCCGACGCGGTGAGGTCGGGCGGCGCTTCCCGCCGGTCAGGCCCCTTCCTCGATCCAGCCGCCGCCGACCACCCGGTCGCCGTCGTAGAACACCGCCGCCTGGCCGGGCGCCACCCCGACCGCCGGCTCGTCCAGGGTGACGGTCGAACCGGTGGTGTCGGGGGCGGCCACCCAGGCGGGCGTCGCCAGCGCGTGATGGCGGATCTGCACCGCGCAGCGCAGCGGCCAGGCGTGCGGCCGCGCCGTCGCCGTCCAGCGCAGATCGGAGACCCGCAGCGTGCGGTTCAGCAGCGCGTCCCGCGGCCCCACGACGACGCGCCCCGTGGCGGCGTCGATGCGGACCACGAAGCGGCGCTGGCCATCGCTGGTGGCGGGGACGCCCCGGCGCTGGCCGACCGTGAAGCGGTGAGTCCCCCCGTGCGCGCCCAGCGAGACGCCGTGCTCGTCGACGACCTCCCCGCCCGGGCCGGCGCCGCCCCGCGCCTCGACGAAGGCCTTGTGATCCCCATCGGGGATGAAGCAGATCTGCTGCGAGTCGGGCTTGTCGGCGTTCCCCAGGCCGAAGCGGCGCGCGATGGCGCGCACCTGGTCCTTGGTGCGTTCGCCCAGGGGGAACGTCACCGCGCGCAACACGTCCGGCGTGAGGCCGAACAGGAAGTACGACTGATCCTTGTCGCGGTCGACCGCCCGGCTGAGGCGCACGCCGTCGCCGTCGCGCGCGACGCGCGCGTAGTGCCCGGTGGCCAGCTGCGCCGCCCCGATGGCGCGCGCGAACCGCACCAGCGGCCCGAACTTCAGCTTCTCGTTGCACCGCACGCAGGGGTTCGGCGTGCGGCCCGCCTTGTGCTCGGCCACGAAGTCGTCGATGACGGCGCGCCGGAACGCCGCCGTGTGGTCGAGCACGTAGTGCGGGAAGCCCAGCTGCGCCGCCGTGGCGCGCGCGTCGTCGATGTCGCGCGGGCTGCAGCAGCGCCCGCCGATGCTGGCCGCCGTGCCGCTCGCGTCGGTCAGCTTCAACGTGACCCCCACGACGTCGTGGCCGGCCTCCAGCAGCAGCGCCGCGGCCGTCGACGAATCGACGCCGCCCGACATGGCCACCGCGACGCGGGTCCTGCCCATCACGCCTGCTCCAGCGTGGCGAGCGCGCCCGGGGCGGTCCAACCGGGCAGGTCGTCGCCGGCGGCGCGCACGCGCGCCACCACGCCCGGCAACACCGCCAGCAGCGCGTCGACGTCCGACTCGGTCGTGCTCCAGCCCAGGCTGATGCGGACCCCCTCGGCGGCCCCGTCGGACCCCAGCCCCAGCGCCAGCAGGACCGGCGACGGCTCCAGCGAGCCCGAGGTGCACGCCGCGCCGGTCGACACGCAGATCCCTTCCAGATCCAGACCGATGGCGACCAGCTGGCCCGGCGCGCCCGCGAATCCGATCAACGTCGTGCCGGGCAGACGGGCCTCGGCCGCCCCGAAGATCCGGGCGCCGGGGACGGCCAGCAGCGCGCGCTCCAGGCGCCGGCGCAACGCCAGAACGCGCGCGGCCTCCTCCTCGCGCGCGGCCGTCGCGCGCTGGCACGCCTCTCCGAAACCGACGATCCCGGCCACGTTCTCCGTGCCCGGGCGCCGCTCGTGCTCCTGGTGGCCGCCCGCCAGCAGCGGCGGCAGGTCGAGCCCCCGGCGCACGAACACCGCGCCCACCGCCTTGGGCCCGCCGATCTTGTGCGCCGACACGGTCGCGGCGTCGACGCCCAGCGCGGGCAGATCCAGCGCCAGCTTGCCCGCGGCCTGGACGGCGTCGGTGTGAAACAGCGCGCCCCGGGCGTGCGCGGCTGCCGCCAGGGCAGTCACCGGGTAGACGTTGCCCAGCTCGTGGTTGGCGAGCGCCAGCGTCACCAGCCCCGTATCGTCACGCAGCGCCGCCTCCAGCGCGCCTTCCGGCAGCGTTCCATCGGCGGCGACGGGCAGGCGCGTGACGGTGAAGCCGTCCTCGGCCAGCGCCGCCACCGCGCCGGTCACGGCCGGATGCTCCAGCGCCGACGTGATGACGTGACGCCGCCCGCGCGCGGCGGCCCCGCGCGCCAGGCCCCGCACCGCCAGGTTGTCGCCTTCGGTGCCGCCCGACGTGAAGACGATCTCCTCGCGCAGGGCGCCGACGAAGTCCGCGACGCGCGCGCGCGCCCGCTCGATCGCGTCGCGCGCCAGGCGCCCCGCCGCGTGCACGCTGGAGGGGTTCCCCGTCAGCTCGGCGTGCGCGCGCGCCAGCGCCTCCCCCACCCCCGGCCGCAGCGGGCTGGTGGCGTTGTGATCGAGATAGACCACGCGACCGCGAACCTACGTCTTCGGCGTCAGCGTCAGCTTCTGCTCGATCGTGACGGCGTTGCCCTTGAACGTCGGGAACTTCCAGTGCCCGATGGTCGTCTTGATACACTTCGTCATCTCGGCGTCGACCGACGGCGAGACCTCCACCGCGTCGACCTGGCCCACCGGCTTCACCGTGATCCCCAGGGTGACCCCCAGGCCGGTGCGCATCTGCAGGGCCGCGTTCCGCTTCAGCGCGCGCTCGTAGCACTGCTGCAGGGCCGGCGCGCCGCGCATCACGATGGCGCTCGCCTCCTTGGGGTTCAGGTCACCCTGGCCGATCTCCGGGCCCTGACCCTTCTCCTTGCGGGCGTTCGCGACCAGCTCGATGATCTCCGGATCGGTCAGCTGGATCTTGCCCGGGTTGGCCATCGCCACCGCGAGCTGCTTCTTCAGGCTGTCCCGGGCGGCCTTCGCCTCGGCCAGCTCTTTCTGGCACGCAACGTTCTTGTTGTTCGCCTCCAGCAGCCGGGCGGTCAGCCCATCGTCCTGCTTCTCGCAGGCAGCCAGCCCCAGGGCACCGATAACACCGAGCATTCCAGCAGCGACCCGCTTGCCAACAAAGAACCGCTTGCGCATGTCGTCAGAATTCTTCATTTTCCACCGCCGCGCAAGTTCCCGCTGGGAAATTTCCCTCCCCGGGGACCCGCGCCGCCATCGACTGTTGTCCTGTTAGAACGGCAGGCCGCCACCCGAACTTCAGTGGCGGCGCGTGTCCTCGTCCGAGAACTCGACCTTGCCGCTGTAGTTCGCGCCTTTGCCACGCAGCCAGAATGTGGTCATGGCGATGGTGCGGTGGCCGCTCTCCATCGTCATCATGTAGTGCTTGTTGACGTCGAACTCGGGCTTCGCCAGCTGGATGCTGGCGCTGAAGATGCGCGAGCCCTTCTCGCGCGTGTACTGCGGGTCGCCGGCGATGAACTTCTTGTCGCCGCCGGTGATGTCATAGAACTTGATCTGGATCTCGCTGTCGTTCAGCGGCTGCGCGAAGAACGCGATGTACTCCAGGTTCCAGGTGCCGTGATCGGCGCCGTTCTCCTCGGTCGGCCAGATCTTGTCGATCTTCTTCGACTGCACGGCGCTGACGAACGCCCCGGGGGACGAGAACCGCATGGGCAGGCGATCCTTCGTGATGATGATCTTGCCCTTGAAGACGTCCTCGGGCTTCGCGGCCTGCGCCGTCCCCGCCGCCGACACCAGACCCACCATCGTCACCGCCAGGAACGCACGCGAGAAGGCACGGGCCAGGCCAAAACGGGACACGAGACGTTGCGACATCAAAATCTCCTGATTGGGGGTCGGAAAGAACTACCGCACTCACGGACGCTGTTTCAATCGGAATCTGGCCCCGGCTCCCGGCGCGGTGGGCCGGCGTAGAGGCCGCGCTCGGCGATGTAGTCGAGGACGCGCCTCGAGATCCAGCTGTTCATCGACTGCCCGGCGGCCAGGGCGGCCCGGATCTCCCGCGAGCTGATCTGAGGCATGGTCACCGGGGCCACCGTCTGCCCGGCCGCCGGAGCGCTGGGAAATCCCCCGCGCTGCACCACCAGGAAGGGAACCAGCCGGCGCAATTCGTCGACGCCGTGCCAGGAGTCGGTTTCGGTCACCAGGTCCGAGCCGATGACCAGCGAGAAGGCATGCCCGGGATGCTCCCCCATCAGGCGGCGCACCGTGCGCAGGGTCAGGCTGGCGCCCCCCAGCCGCGCCTCGACGTCCGAGACGCGGGCGCGCGGCCCCAGCGCCTCCGCGGCGCGCTGGCACATCGCCCGCCGGTCGTCGAACGACTCCAGCGACTTGTGAAACGGATGCTGGAACGTCGGCACGAACCACAGCTCGTCGACGCCCGCCGTCTCGAGAACGTACAGCGCCAGCAGCTGGTGCCCGACGTGCGGCGGATTGAAGCTGCCGCCGAAGAGTGCGACGCGCATCGCCTAGGAGTAAAGCAGAAACGGCGCCCGGCGCTCGAGGAATTCCCGCTCGAACGCCGCGAACGGGGCCACGATCTCGGCCACCGGCGTCCCCTGCTCGATGCCCTCACGCACGGCGTGCGTCCCGGCCAGCAGGTCGATCGCCAGCGTCCCGTCGACGAACTCGTAGGCCTTCGTGCGCCAGGCGAACTCGCGCGGCGCCTGCGCGCGGGCGGCGGCCAGCAGCGCGATCCCCGTGCGCAGCGGCAGGAACGCCCGGCGATCGGTGACGTGCAGCTGCACGCCGCCGCAGGGCTGGTTGGCGAACTTGTGAAACGTCGGCCGCAACGAGAGGGGCCGGAAGATCACCCCCGGCAGCTGCTCCTTCGCCAGGGCCTCGGCCCAGCGGTAGCCGTCGAGGAAGGCGGCGCCGACGATCTCGAACGGCCGCGTGCACCCCCGCCCCTCGGAGAGGTTCGTGCCCTCGAACAGGCACTGCCCGGGGTACACGAAGGCGGTGTCGACGGTGGGCATGTTCGGGGAGGGCAGCACCCACGGCAGCCCCGTCTCCTCGAAGGCCATGTCGCGCCGCCAGCCCTGCATGGACACGGTGGCCAGCTGGACGTCGATCGGGTCGCGAAACGGGGGCGGCCCCCAGGACAGGCCCGCGGCCAGCAGGCGCGCCATCTCGGCGATGGTCAATCCGTGGCGCACCGGCACGGAGCCGAGGCCCACGAACGACTCGTACCCCGGCTCGACCGGCCCACCCTCGACGGCGGTCCCCCCGATGGGGTTCGGGCGATCGAGCACCACCACCCGCACCCCCGCCGCGGCCGCCGCCTTCATGGCCAGGCCCATCGTCCACACGTACGTGTAGTAGCGGCTGCCGACGTCTTGCAGATCGATCACCAGCACGTCGACGTCGGACAGATCGGCGCGCGTCGGCGTCAGCGATTCGAACGTGGCGCCGTACAGGCTGCTGACCGGGATCCCCGTGCGCGAGTCGGTCGCCGCGGCCACGTCGATCATGTCCTGCGCGTCGCCGCGCACGCCGTGCTCGGGCCCGAACAGCCGCGTGGGGCGGACGCCCAGCTGCAGGAACCGATCGACGATGTGGGTCAGGTCGGCCGCCACGCTGGCCGGATGGCACAGCAGCCCGACGCGCCCGTCCAGCAACTTTCGCAGCGTGCCGCCGTCGCTCGCCAAGGCGTCCAGGCCCGTCAAAACGCGCGTCATCTCGTCACCAAACGCCCCGGCGGCGCCCAAGTCAAGAATCGCCTCGCTGTCGACCGGGCGGACGCCGGCGCCCCGTCGGGAGCCGCATGGCCCTCCCGCCGTCGCTGGAGGGCGAACCGGCGGCGGGCTTGCTGGGGACGGTGTGACGCGGCTCGCGGACGCCGCAGACGCGTCAGCGAATCGGGACCGGCTGCAGCATGACGTCGCCGCCGCGGGTGACGATGCGGAAGCGGACCGCCTTGCACGACCACTTCTCTTTCAGGCCCCCCTCGAGCAGGCGCAGCTTCGCGGTGAACAGCTGCACGTTCAGGCCCTTCGTCGGCTTGCCGGCCGCCTTCAGCGCCGCCTGGTACTCGGTGAAGATGCGCGAGTAGTACGCGCCGTCGTTCTCGGCGCCCAGCGCGGCCACGGCCGGATCGCCCGTGGGTCGTCCGGAC
>Ga0105240_10013889_pt1 | contig 11031 bp, 8 predicted proteins | sample KBSC54metaG_FD_80426 | JGI IMG/M metagenome (GOLD analysis project Ga0105240, IMG submission 80426) | Corn rhizosphere microbial communities from Kellogg Biological Station, Michigan, USA - KBS C5-4 metaG | ecosystem: Host-associated > Plants > Roots > Rhizosphere > Soil | place: Michigan, USA...
AATATGTATGCAGCGGCATGGGCCGGTGCGCCTGTTGCAAACATGACATCGGCCTATGGCGGCATCCGCTGGGAAAGCGGTGTAAACCGGCAATTTCAGTATGAAAAAACGCAAAGCCGTATTGGCGCTACCTTATGGGAAAAGCCGGATCTTTATATAGAGAACTCACCTCTATTTCAACTACCAAAGGTAAAAACCCCCGTAATGATCATGTCGAACGATGCGGATGGCGCTGTGCCATGGTACCAGGGTATCGAGATGTTTACCGCGTTACGCAGGTTAGGCAAACCTGTTTGGTTATTGCAATACAACGGCGAGGCTCATAACCTCGTTCAGCGACAAAACCGCAAAGATATCTCTATCCGTGAACAGCAATTCTTCGACCACTTTTTAAAAGGCGCCCCAATGCCTGTTTGGATGGATAAGGGCGTGCCGGCCATTGACAAGGGAAGAGATTGGGGATTTGAGTTGGAGAAATAGACCATAGACGATAGTCCATAGACCATAGCTAAAAAAAGTAAGTTCCTGCTATAGTCTATCGTCCATAGTCTATGGACTTAACCTGGCTTATTTATCTTCCTTTATCGCTTTCAAGCCTTTTGTCCAGCGGGTTAGTTGCCTGAACATAAGCGTTGATGCGGTGTTCAATTTTTCATCGGGTGCAAACTCGTTTTCATCGTTGATGTACTGTTGTACTACGGGAATGTTTACCATCTCGTGCAGTGCGATAGCTTTCAACGAAAGCAGGTCTGATTTTAAACTCATCACCGCCCGTACACCTGCAAACGCGCCTGCGCTGTAGCTAACAATGCCGGCCGGCTTATAGGCCCATTCGTGTACCAGGTATTCAAGTGCATTTTTTAATGATGCGGGGTAACTATAGTCATATTCGGCGGTCACAAAAATAAAGGCATCAGCTTCTTCAATTTTTGCGCTCCATTGTTTGGTATGCTCATGTTCGTACTGGCGCATAATTGGATGCACTGCCTCATTCATTAACGGCAGGTTTATTTCGCCAAGGTCGAGGAACTCTACCTCAAAACCACCGTGGGCCTCTGCAGCCCCGGTTATCCATTTGGCAACTATCGGACCTTTACGCCCGGGTCGTACGGTTGATGATATTATTTTCAGCTTATACATTGTTGTTTAATTTTAATGTCGCCACAAAAATATACATGTTTAAACATGCACTATCACTGCATCATAAAACTTGACACAAAGCATACAAGCAAACCCATTATTTGCATTAGGATTACAATTAAACCGAAATAACATCTAACAATTTGCGCTACAGATTGTTAAACTTTAAGTTGAATAATTTAATCAACAAAATAATGAAAGCTTTAATAATCAATTGTACTCTAAAACCATCGCCCGAATTTTCTAACACGGGGGCGCTCATAAAAAAAGCAGAACAGCAATTAAAAGATAACGGCGTACAAACTGAGGTTATTAGGTTAGTTGATTACGATGTAAGGCCAGGCACCGATACCGATATGGGTAAAGGCGACCAATGGCCCATTATTCTTGAAAAGATAAAAAAATGCAATATCTTAATTATCGGTACCCCAATCTGGATGGGGCACCTGGCGTCGACCACCCAACGAATGATTGAACGATTGGATGCTATTTTTCATGACGATAAGTTTACCGACGACAAAACCGGTCAGTATTTTACCTACAATAAGGTTGCCGGATGCCTGATAACGGGCAACGAGGACGGCGCCCATGCTTGTGCGGCGCAGATATTATGGGCAGTACAGGAACTTGGCTTTACCGTTCCGCCAAATGTAAATGCTTATTGGGTTGGCATGGCCGGCGGCGGCGAAGACTATGTTGAAGGCGGCGGCGAGAAATATTATTACACAAACTACACCCTGCGCTGGATGATGGCTAATCTCACGTACTTTGCAAAACTTCTGAAAGCCAACCCGATTGATAGCAACTTGAAACAACTGAGTGAGCTGGCCAAACACGATTGAAGGATCTATAAGATTTCCAAGATCTATACCTGTTACCTGTTAAACTCAAACAGTTTTGCATTTTCGTTGCTCTTGCCCAAAATCAAATCCTGTAATATTTCAGCTGCTATTACGCTGAAAGTAATTCCGTTGCCGCCAAAGCCTAATGCAAAATAGGTATTCGGCCTTTCAGGGATACTGCCAATGTAGGGCAGCCCGTCCTTAGTTATTGCAAATGCTCCTTCCCAGCTAAAATCTGGCTTTAACGGGATATGCGGCATTTTTTTGAGGAAAGCATTAGCCAGTTGTTCTGTTTTCCTGTTAATCAGCGAGGGTACGATATGCGGGTGATGATAAGGATCGTCTCTGCCACCAATAAGTATGCGATTGTCGCTCACTACACGGAAGTACATGTAGGGCGTCGCCGTTTCCCAAACCAGACTGTTGCGATGCCAGAAATATTTTTCATCCAGCGGCTCGGAAACCATCGCATAGGTGGAATGAATATCAGCGATTTTCTTTGGTACATATTTCAGGCTTTCGTACCCACAGGCAATAACCAGTTTTTTTGCTTTTACTTTGAAACCGTTATGAGTTTTCAACGTAACACCCTGTTTGGTATGTGTAATATCTGTTATATGGGTATTGTTATAAACACCGTGACCGTATTTACAAAAGTCTTTCAGCAATGTATGAGTTAGCAGGTAAGCGTCAACTTCTCCCCCGTCTTCGCTGAAAATTGCGCCGGGGGCGTTAAATCCAAACGTATCTTTTATGTCTCCTGTTTCCAGCCATTTTACTTTAAAGCCGTGCTTTTTACGCAGCTGGTACTCCTGTTTCAGTTTGCCGGCATGCGTATTAAAGCTTGCATATTGCAGGCTGGGCACAAGGTGAAAATCAAACTTCGGCTTTAAGGCCGAGCAAATGTCCCCGATATCGTAAATTGCTTTGCGGCATAGTTCATAGCTTTCAACTGCGTGCTGTTCGCCAACAAATTTGCTTAATTCGGTTAACGGGGTATCTATTTCGTATTGTAAAAAGGCCGTGCTTGCTGCCGTACTGCCCATGCCCACATGCCGCCGATCGAATACAGCTACTTTCAGGCCGCTGCTACGGAGGTACCAGGCGGTGAGGGCCGCACTTATGCCAGCCCCCATAATGGCAACGTCGACCGATAAATCATTATCGAGAGATGGATAAGAGGCGACAATGCCATTCTTCATCAGCCAGTAAGGATTTTGTTCGTAGAGGTTCATCGCTTACTAATACCATAAAAAGTGGCAATTGTTTGAAACCGGCGTCCCGTTGGTAGGTTGGATTATTTTTTAAACACCGGCTATGTGCCGGCGCATTTTGCAGCAAGCTTTTTCAAGTCGCGCCAGCCATAGCTGCCATGAAATTCGCCGTGGTCGCCGTAGATCTTTTTGGCGCCCATTGCTTCATGGAAATAGCCGGACGGATTGGTGGACTCACCGAATAAAATCATCGAGGTGATGCCCTTATCTAAAAAGCGCCGGGCTACTTCGCAAAGCAACTTGCTGCCCAGCCCCAGGCGCTGGTAATCGCGCAGCAGGTATATCTTATTCAACTCGCCCGAAAAGTCGGCTAAGTCACTATGCTTATAGGCCCTACCTTTTGCAAATCCAACAAATTCACCGTTAGGATTTTCAGCAATAATGCAAAACCAGCTACCATCAGTAACTTCAAATTGCTGTCGCCACTGTCGTTCACGCAGTTGAAAATCGGGAAGATGCCTTGCATTTTCGTAGGCCTCGGCCCAGGCTTTTACGTGTACCGTGGCAAGGGCCGGTATATCACCAGGCAATGCTTCGCGAATAATGATGGATGCCGGGCTTTCGCCCTTAGCTTGTAACTTTAAGGCATTGGCTTTGGCGGAGGGGCGCTTAAAATTATCAATGGCACGTTTCGCCGCCAAAGTGCTGTTTTTTATACTGCTAACTAAATTCATGACCGTGATTTGGGTTTTACATGGATAAGCTTAACATCGTCAATTTTAACCATATAGACGCTTACAAACGGAATTAGTTGCAGCCGATAACATGAATTAACATACTGATAACTTTCTTTTCAGCGTGCGCTTTGCTATTAAATTCAGACTATAAGTATTTCAATATTTTATTCTCAGGGTGGGCCGCTTTGTATCTAGCATAATACCGGCAGACCAAATAAAGTATCACCTCGGCAATAATAAAAACCAAATAAAGCATTGGCAGGCCCCAACGGTGTTCGGGTGCTATTTCGGTATAAGGGGCTGTTGCATACCAATCCTGGTGAATATTTCGTTCCCGCACGTAATTCAAATCAAGCGCCAGCAAGTGAATTAGCAGAATATGCAGCAGGTAATAAAAGAATGGAACCCGGCCAAACGTTATAAAAATATCGGCAAGCCAGCCTTTAGCCCGGTTAGCAAATGGTACCAGTGCAATCAGTGGCCCCAACGTCATTAACAAGTATAGCTGCGATGCCGGATATTTTCTCTGGTCGAGGATCCTAAACAAAAACGGTTTATCGCCTTTATATACCGGGCCCCAATAATTTACCGCTATCGCAGCTATAATAAAGATCACTATCGCGATAATACCCAGGCGCAGGCATATCTTCCGCCGCTCGTCGTTTTGTTTTAACAGTATGGTGCCAAATCCATAACCAGCCATCATTACCCCTATCCACGGAACAATTACATAGAGGATATTAATGCCCGGCAGCCAGTCGCCGTCAGACGGATAAATAAATTCCCAAAACCAGCCGAAATGGCCCCGCCAACCCTGGGGAAGTATCAAAGGCACGAAATGAAAAAGCTGTTGCCCAAACATCACCAGCAACCCGGCTATGCCTATGGTTAACGGACGCAATCGTACAAACAAGGCCATCAACACCATGCACCAGCCCAACATCCAGATAACGCCGGCAAGCATAAACTGACTGTAATTAAAATTAAACGTCCAGCAAAAGCGGATAACGGTTAGTTCCAAAACCACCAAAAGCAAGCCTCGAATTAGCAGGAAACGCGACAACTTATGCCTGTCATCTAATTTATTACCATACAAAAATGCGCTGGTACCGGCCAGGAACACAAATGCGGGCACACAGAAATGCGTTACCCAACGCGTAAAAAATATACCGGGCTCAGGGCCGCCGGCCGGCATCCCGGAGTATACGCGCACATGGTCGATAGCCATTAACACCATAACGGCGCCGCGCAGCAGATCAACAGCTTGTATCCTGTTTGATAATGGTTTATTTTGTGATGTAACAGCGGTTGTCATTGGTTGTATTTACTTGATTAACAGGTATAATTTGGCAAATAAATTTAAATAAAATCCCAATATCCGTTTGTAAAAAATGAAATATAAAAAGGTTACGACAAGTGTTAAACAGGCATGAGTATAAACATTTTATGCACTGGCTTGTTGGCTATATGTGCTAACTGTTTATATTAGCCAAACCTAAATACCGTAAAATGAAAAAATTACTATTAATATTCATAAGCATTTTGCCTGCTACGGCATTTTGCCAAAGCCTGAAAGAATTCAAAGCCCCCAACGGGAAAACCTATCATATTGGCGATACCATTAAGGTGGGCATGGGCTCGATGCCCGAAGGTAACTTTAAGTATGTACAAGTAACGCCGCCACCCTTTTTTCCGCCTAGGCCCAACGGCAATAATTTTAGCGCACGCAAGGATTTTGCCATGAGCACCGCAGTTATCCGGAAAATTAAAATGGCCTCACAAATATCGGGCAGCGACAAGGTGATGTTTACGGTAAAAGCCGGCGGCATTGGCACTTACGATATCTGGATAGTTGAAGCCATTGCTGCCTGCGAAGTGACGCCCTGCAGCGGCACAACCCCTGGCGCAGTTTCACATACCAGTGTTGCCGATGAGATATTGAAGCTAAAAAAATTACTTGATTCCGGCGCTATCACCAAAGCAGAATATGATGCACAAAAGAAAAAACTGCTTAACGAATAGGAAAGCGAAGAGACGCCCCGATTGTTCGGGATGTCTCTTCATCAATCACATATTGTAGAAAAATTGCTCGGCAACAACTTTCCCATCTTTTACTTCATAAACGGCTATTTCCTGCATAGGCATTCTTCCGCCCTCCTTATAAGTAACATCCATATGCATTGAAACGGTGAAGAAATTACCGATAACAATAGGATCTGAAACTTCACCGCTGTGAATTTCGGCTACCGTACTATACCAATATTGATTTTTACCCAGCACAGCGTCTTTGCCCTCAGCAAGTTCCATGGGCGATCCTTTTGCTTCGCGGCTAACTATATTATCGTCATACAATTCATTAATGGCATCAATGTTTTTGCCTTCGCGACAAAGCGATACCAATCTGTCGGCTACTTGTTGTGTGTTCATAAATAAAGGTTTTTAATTTTTATTAAAGCTAAAAATTATAAACAACCCCGGCCAGCATCAATGCTTTAAATTTCTGTTAATTTATTGGCGTTGAAACGCTTCTTCTCATTCAAATAAATATTCCATTTTAAATTGACACGAATCTATATCACCCTAAAAGACTAGTTTTTATCCCCGTATTTTCTTCTAAAACTGCTACAAAACCACTATACCATCGACCGATTGCACTATATCCAAAAGACACCGTACAGCCTTTTGCATTTAATTAAATATCACCTTTTTTGGGTATTTTTTACGATAGCTAATATGCGTAGTTTTAGTGTTAATTAACGGTATTTAATTAAAACTTAAAGCCACGCACTAATAATTTCGATAAGCCTTACCAGCAATGCAAAATAATGTTACAACAAAATTAAAGTTTGGCGTTTTGCTATGCCTTAACCTATTCGTCGGCCTTTCGTTACGGGCACAGCAGCCGGTAATAGCCTCGCATCCCCGCATAATGTTAAATGCTACCGTGAAAGCGGCATTACTGGTGAAAAAGAATAACAATGATGCCGACTGGCTGGCAACCCTGGCTGATGCCAATAAATACCTGCCCGGACAGGTTATCCCCTGGAATACCGTTTCGGCTGCCGACCCCCAGTATTATGGCACCGCCAATATTTTTTATTCATATTGCGGCAGCAGCTGGCAAGATGCTACAATGGCTTTAGGGTTGGCGCACCAGCTAACCAAAACCAATAACGCCGGAGCCAACCCCACCGCCTATTCCAATAAATTATTGCAGCTTGCTGATGTAATTATCCAGGCTTATGCAACTTATCCGCCAAATGCAAGCGGAGGCCCAAACATTTTTCAATATAACAGTTCGTATGCAACCCGCCATGTGGGCAAAACTATAGCCGTTATTTATGATTGGTGCTATGACGAGCTCGGGGCTACCCGTAAAGCAGCCTTGCTTAACGTAATGAAGAACTGGTTTACCTATATGAGTTCGACACCTTTCAGTGTAAACCAGCTGCAGGACGGACCAACAGGTAACTATTTCGCCGGTCAGTTAATTTGTGCCGGTTATATGGGTTATGCCATCGCCGGCGACGATCCGCTTTCGCAAAAAATGATTGACTTTGCGCGGCAGCGAATCACTGGCGACCAAGGCAGCCTTAACCCTAACACCCAAACCTCGGGCGAAACCGCTTATAATTATTTTACCCAGTCGGTTAAGGGTGGTCTGCCATCAGGTGCATCACAATCGTATTTAGGGCCGCACACCTACGTTGCTGCGCCTCAAAAAGACGGCATACCAAACCAGGGCTGGAGTTACGGTGGCGAAACAACGCAGTTTCTTACGGATTTTATAATTACAATTAAGACTGCAACCGGGGAAGATCTACTGCAAACCGATGTCGATTTAAAAACATTTTTCGCTAAAACATCTACGGCACTGGTACACGCAACTTTTCCAAACCATTTTCAATTAGACAACAGTAATGACAACGGCTCGTTTGTGGGCAGTGTAATGTCGTATGCATTGCCGCTTCGGCTTACCGCACTGCTGGAAGGTACACCAGAAGGTGCAAATGTTGAATATTTTTATAAAAATCTGGTAAAACCGGTCAATTTGCTGTCCGGCAATAAAGGCTATCCTGCATTAAACTGGGAGAAATTTTATTACTCAAAAACACGGGCGTCGACCGTTATAAACTTCAAACCTTATTACCCGGCCACTGCCACCAACGTTTACAATGCAGTACCAATTAACAGCGGGATGCATAAATTTTACATGCGAAAAGACTGGAGCGCCGGTTCAACCTGGGCATCGGTCATGATGGGGATCGGGACTTATGACCAACATAACCACAACCATGCAGGGCATTTTAAAATTGTACGCGGCGACAGCCATGATGGCGACGATCACCTGTTAGTCGGGGCAAACGAAGTGTCAAAATCCGGTGGAAACGGTATCGACGGGCCAACCAACTATTCCTATTCAAACAGCTTTAGCAACACCCTTTTTGTGAACGATTATAACGATTACGATACACCATATCCAAATTTTGCCAATACTGTTGGTAACCAAAATTCGTTTGGATACGATGCTCCTACCAATGAAGAGCAAAATGACAATTTTTCGTATTTCCGCGCCGACCTAACAAGCGCTTACCTAGTAAGCTATTCAAACCCGGATACTACTAAGCGCACAGTCAGGTATTATTACCGTTCATTTTTATACCTGCGCAATTCGGATATTTTTGTGGTGTATGATAAATTTATGGCCAAAAACAGTTTAAATGCTGCCGGGCAATATAAAAAACACCTGCGCTGGCATTTTTTGCAGCCACCAGTAGTAAGTGGCAGCAATATTACGGCCACACAGGACAATTCAAAACTTTATATACATACCGTGCTGCCGGCTACTGTTGACGTTGTTACAGTAAACGAAAACACCAACCCTGATAACACTTTTGGCAGCGGTTACAACTACGCATTTAACACCAACACCTGGCGTGCCGAAGTTAACACTACCGGTAACCCACTGCGCGAAGATATAGTCACCGTGCTACAGCCAGGCGCAAAAACAACATCGGTCGAAATGGTTACCACTGCCTTAAAAACCACGCAGAATAACATGGAAGGCAGTATTATCAAGGCCAACGGCAACGATGAACTGGTATTGTTCAATAACAATATTGCCAAATATCCGGCACCGGTAACCTTAGCTTCCTACCCTTTTACAGGCCCGATAACTACCAATCATACTTTATGCGGCTTAGCTCCGGGCCAAAACTACACAGTTGCCTACAGCGCAGGTGTAGTTACGGTAACCAAGGCGGCCGCCGGAACCCAGCAGGCTTCTCCCTCAGGCGTGTTGACATTTACGCTGCAGGGAATGGTACTTTCAAATAACGCAAATCTCTCTAATTTAACACTCAGCAGCGGCGTGTTAACGCCTGTTTTTGCACCGGGTACGGTTACCTATACCGCAGCCGTGAGTAATGCCACTACCACTATTAAAATTACTCCGTTTACCAGCGACGCCGCCGCCTTTGTAAAAATAAACGGCACTGCGGTAGCCTCGGGTTCGGCAACGGCAAGTTTACCGTTGGCCGTGGGTGCCAATGTAATCAACGCCGTGGTTACAGCCCAGGACGGTACAACAATCAAAACGTACAAGCTAACAGTAACAAGGGCTAAATCAAATAACGCGGGATTAAGTTCCATAAAACTTAGTCCGCTTTCAACATTAACAAGTACATCGGGGCCTGCCAGCGTAAATTACGTGACATCGGTGGCACCGGGCGTCACCAGCGTAACAATAACATCAACCGTGCAAGTAGCCGGTGCAACAATAAAAGTGAACGGCGTGACTGTGGCCAGCGGGGCCGCATCGGGCCCAATAACCCTAAATGCAGGCCCTACCGTTGTTAATCTGGTGGTTACCGCGCAGGATGGTGTGACACAAAAAACTTATGCCATTACCGTTAACCGTACGGGCTCAAGCAACCCGGCCCTCAGCGCCATAAAACTTAACCCAACCGCCATATTAACGAGTACAACAGGCCCCTCAAATTCAAATTATTTCACTTCGGTTTCTCCGGGCACAACCAGTGTAACGGTAACGTCAACTACACAGGATACAGGTACCACTATCACGGTGAACGGAGCAGCTACGGCAAGCGGTGTTGCATCTACTCCGATAACGCTTAATGCCGGCCCTACTGTTATTAATATTATAGCAACGGCGCAGGATGGAGTAACTAAGAAAACATACAGCATTACGGTAAACCGCACCGGTTCTACCAATGCTGCCTTAAGCAGTATAAAGCTCAGTCCGGCGGCGGTATTAACAACCATAACAGGCCCGGCCAATACAAATTATAGTGCTTCGGTTCCGGCAGGCACAACAAGCGTAAAAGTAACGGCAACGGTTCAGGATGCAGGGGGAACCATAGTAATAAACGGAAGCACCGTCGCAAGTGGTGTGGCATCAGCGCCCATACCTTTAAATGCAACGCCCACTGTTATAAACATAATGGTAACCGCGCCAGATGGTATTAACAAAAAAACTTATGCCGTTAACGTTAGCGTTGCAGCACCGGTCACAATAATTGCCGGCAACATTACCAAACATAATTTAGCGGGAATTGACATGCTGGAAGCAGAAAATGAAGGTATAAAAGTCCATACGGGCCTTTCGCCAAACGGGGATGGTGTTAATGATTACCTTCAAATTGATGGACTGGAGGCTTACAAAGACAATAAGCTAACCATACTGGCGCGCAATGGGCAGGTTATTTACGAAGTAAATGGCTACAACAACGATACAAAACGGTTTGATGGACATGGTAAAAACGGCAGGTTACAATCGCCCGGTACGTATTTATATATTTTAGAATACCGGGAGGACGGAACTTTAAGGCGCAAAACGGGGTATATTTTGATGAAATATTAACGGATGTAAAGCCCGGCATCAAAATACCGGGCTTTGCAGTTTCGCTGTGGTTAAAAAACTTATCCTTTAAAGTTCATATCAAAGTTCACCATCCATTGTATGCCGAACTTATCGCGGCACATGCCGCAATAGGCACCCCAAAAGGTTTGGTTTAGCGGCATTTCTATTTTACCACCTTCGGCCAGGCCGTTAAAAATCCGGTCGGTTTCATCAAT
>Ga0105240_10013893_pt1 | contig 11029 bp, 12 predicted proteins | sample KBSC54metaG_FD_80426 | JGI IMG/M metagenome (GOLD analysis project Ga0105240, IMG submission 80426) | Corn rhizosphere microbial communities from Kellogg Biological Station, Michigan, USA - KBS C5-4 metaG | ecosystem: Host-associated > Plants > Roots > Rhizosphere > Soil | place: Michigan, USA...
GAGCAGGGCGGGAAGGAAATGAGTCATGATCGATGGTCAAAGACGTACTGCTTCTCCCGATCCGGAAGTGACGCCGAAGGCGAAACGGCGCATCTTCGCGGCGGCCTATAAAAAGAAGATTCTGGCTGAAGCGGATGCCGCCGCAGGTTCCGGCCAGATCGGTGAACTGTTACGTCGCGAAGGCATCTACTCTTCCACGCTGACGAGATGGCGGCGCGAACGCGATAACGCTGTAGACAGTGCGTTTTCTCAGAAGCGGGGGCCGGAACCGAAACGCAATCCGCTGACCGCCGAAAACGAAAAACTGCGCCGCCAGAATCAGCGTCTCCAGGAAGAACTGCGCAAAGCCGAAATCATCATAGATGTCCAAAAAAAAGTGGCCATGCTGCTGGGTCGCCCTCTGCCCCCGGTTCCCGAGAGCGGGAACTCCTGATGGCTGCGGCTGAAGAGCTCAGTTCTCTGGTGGGAGTGAAACGCGCCTGTCAGGATCTTTCCATTCCCAGATCAGGGGTTTACCGGCGCCGCCGGCGCCGGCTTTCTCCGCCGCCTGTGGGCGCGCGGCGGACCTCCGCGCGCCGTTTGAAAGACGAGGAGAAATCGGTGGTGCTGGACTGCCTGCACGAAGAACGTTTTCAGGACTGTTCTCCGGCGCAGGTTTACGCCTCGCTGCTCGACGATGGCCGGTACCACTGCTCGATCCGCACCATGTACCGGCTGCTGGATGCGGAAGGCGAGACTCGTGAACGCCGCGATCAGCTCATTCATCCTCCGTATAAAAAGCCGGAACTGCTGGCCAGCGGCCCCAATCAGCTCTGGAGCTGGGACATCACCAAACTGCGCGGGCCGGTGAAGTGGAGCTTCTACTACCTGTATGTGATCCTCGATGTCTTCAGCCGCTACGTCACCGGCTGGATGATCTCTTACAGCGAAACCGCTGCGCTGGCCAGACAACTCATTGAACACTCGTGCGAGAAGCAGAAGATCGTGCCGGGCCAGCTGACCATCCACGCCGACCGCGGTTCCTCAATGACCTCGAAATCACTGGCCCTGCTGCTGGCCGATCTCGGTGTCGTCAAAACCCACAGCCGTCCCCATGTCTCTGACGACAATCCGTTCTCCGAAGCGCACTTCAAAACCATGAAATACCGGCCCGGTTACCCGGACCGTTTCGGTTCGATCCAGGATGCCCGTCGTTTCTGCCAGGACTTCTTCCCCTGGTACAACCACCAGCATCACCATTCCGGCCTGCAGTTACTGACCCCGGCTACCGTCCACTATGGTCAGGCTGCACAGCTGATCTCCCAACGGCAGGCAGTTCTCGATCTTGCCTTTCAGTCCCATCCCGAACGTTTCGTCCGCAAAGCACCACAACATCCATCCTTGCCCGAGGCTGTCTGGATCAATCCACCGCCTTCCAACAAGGAAAACACTCCCTAAACTATTCCCAACTGTGTCTCACTCTTGTTGACACGCTCCGAGTGAACACGTATATTCTGGAAAACCCGGAAAGAAGATTGCACGAGCCACAGTGCGGGCACTGCTCGGCAGAAAACGCTACGGAGAGCTCCATTTCATTCAGTGCATGCTCCAGCTCATCAGCTCGCAACGTGCGTAGGACAGCTTCGCATTCGTTACAGACAATCTCTCCCTTTTCACCGTCTATGAGTCCGCACAGGAGACCGCAACAATCGGGATCGCCGAATTCGGAGTGCGGAATGATCCGCGGAATTTGCCTTTCCTCGCACATCGAGCTATAGCTTTGGCAAATCCGGTTCTTCATGGAAGCCGCGCCATGGATGATTCGGGTCTGTCACTTCAATCCACACACCGGATTTTACGAGCATTTCCGCAAGATCTCTCAGAGCCTCGTGAACGGAGCTTCCGTAGCCAGAAATGCCGGCGACGGGATCGGGACCGATCATCGCGCAGATCTCCTTCCCATCGGTTGAAAGGCTTACACTGTTGGACTGATAGGTTCTCCCGACCAAGGTTGGGCCGTTCGGGTCACCGGGCTCGTATACTTGTCCCACGATCAGGAAGTTAGCACATTCGTGGTCAATGCGGAAATCAGGAGGTTCTGGAGGTGAAACGGACGGCGGCATTCATACAGCCAATGCTGCTGCAGCGTTCAAGCGAACTGCCGGACGGGCCGGAATGGCTACGGGAGCTGAAGCTTGACGGTTATCGCGCAGTGGCCCTCAAATCCGAGGGCAAGATTCATCTCCGCTCGCGGAATGACAACGACTTCAACCCGAAGTACCCTGCCATCGTGAAGGCCCTTTCGGGCCTGCCGGATGAAACCGTAATCGATGGCGAGATTGTCGCGCTCAACGATCTCGGGCGCCCGTCTTTCAACCTCCTACAAAACTACGGCTCGTCGAAAGGGCCGATCCTCTATTACGTATTCGACATGATGTTGCTGGCAGGCAAAGACGTCACGGGCGAGAGTCTTGAAACGCGGCGGGCGCTACTCGAACAGAAGGTGTTGCCCAGGCTGACCGAGCCGATCCGCTATTCTCCGGAACTGCCTGGCACGGTCGCCGAGCTTGTGCAGTCCGCCAAAGCACAGGGGCTGGAGGGGCTAATTGCCAAACGCCGGGACAGCCGCTACGAGCCAGGGGAACGGTCGGGCGTCTGGCGAAAGATGCGCATCAATCAGGGGCAGGAATTTGTGATCGGCGGCTATACGATCGGCGGAAACACATTCGATGCGCTCATCTTCGGGTATTACGAAGGGAAGGATCTCATATATGTGGCTCGGACGCGGAACGGGTTTACTCCCAGGCTTCGTGTCGATCTGATGAAAAAGTTCCGCCCCATCGAAACTGCTCGATGTCCATTTGCGAATCTCCCGGAAAACAGAACCGGGCGATGGGGGGCTGGACTTACGGCCGCGAAGATGAATGATTGCCGATGGCTGGCGCCACTGCTGGTGGGCCAGTTCGAATACGTGGAATGGACCCCAGACAATCACTTGAGGCATTCGCGGTTCTTGGGCTTGCGCGAAGATAAGGATGCGAAAAAAGTTGGTCGAGAGATTTGATCGAGTGCGAATTCTCCGCGCCATTGACCGTGTCAACCCCGCGGCTACGCTCCGCCGAGGTCACCCCCTTGATTCTGGTCCGCGTATTCTCCATCGACGAAGCAGCTTCCAAGTTGCCACGAGTTCCTGTATAGCAGGGGCGCGCGGCAGTCTATCGCCAATCATCCGGCAAGATTCGTAGGCCTGTCGATACGCATCCGCAACGTGATGTGGGGACAACATGGATAGCCGACGAACCCGTTCCTTTAGTTCTGCCTCGGTTAGTGGTTTGTCGAACTCGGCGGGATCAGGGCGTCGCGCCATATGACGTACAGCATAAAATCGTGTTCGCCTTTTATTCCCCTTTGGCTTTTGGCGCTTTTGCCGCGGATGTCGTCCAGCCCATCAAGCACACTGATGCAACAGATTCTCAGCCTCCTCGACCTGATTGTCGATCTCCGAAACCGGGCCCTGGGGATTCCACGGCACTTCAACTTCCGGCTTCACACCGGAACCCTCGAATCGCCGCCCATGCCACGTCACGTACTCGGCTTTCGGCATCACCAGCATGTACCCGTAACCAACCTTGAAACCTGAACCCGGAATCAATCGCCCGGCCGTCTCTGTCCCGACGATCTTCGCGAGTCCGTTTTCCTCTGCGAAAGCGGCAACCATTTCACCGGCGCTTACGGTGTGTTCGTTCGTGAGGATCACAATCCTGCCGTGCCACTTTTGCGGGCCGAGCCCTTCGGAGACAAGCACGACTGAAGGGTCGCGGCCGACGAACTTGATGGCCATAGATGCGATCGCGAGCGGATTGGGCAGGTTTGTCGGAAGCCGATCGAGTTTGCGGAGGGTGTTTTTGTCGTAGCCCGCCTCAGCGCGTTTGCGAGTGACGGTGTAACCGATCGGCAGTTTGCCCGGCGTGAGATGGCTCATCAACCGCAGAACACCCAATCCTCCTCCGAGATGGCCGCGGAGGTCGAGAACGAGATTATCGAATGCAGCCAGTTCAGCAACCGCCCGATCAATGGCACGCGCGACGTCCAGGCCCAACAGCCCGGGAAGGATCGTCACTTTCAAGTAACCGGTGTCGCGTGATAGCGGCTTAGCGATCACTGCGTCTGGTTCGGCGTACGGCTGTTTCCGCGAGCGTGGCAGCGGGATAGATACCGCAAGGACCAGTTCCTCCGATTCACGTTGAATTTTCAAAGCGACCTCGGTTCCCATGGAGAACATGGGCGCCTCTGGTGGAGTGATGGCCTTGCCATTGATTGCAGTCAGAAGATCCAGAGGGCGCAAACCGGCGGACTGACCTGGACCGCCAGCATGAACATCCTGCGCCACCCAGCGCGGTCCCGTTTGCGTCTCGGCCCGGCGAAAGCTCGCACCTATGGACAACCGCCCAGGTACGCGGCGAACCGACTGATGAAAGAAGCCGGTGTGACTGGTACCGAGCTTTCGCACCAGATCGTGCATCGCGAGTTCGAATTCCTCAGGATCGCCGACTGAAACGATGCGCTCTCTCGATTCTGAGGCCAGGCGGGGCCAATCCGTTCCCCTGAAGCCGGGATCGTAATATTTTTTTGTGACAGTCGCAGCCGTCTTGTCGAACACTTCAGCGCGCTGAGCGGAGGTCAGATTTCTCGAATGTGAATCGTTTCGTGCCATCTCCAATTACCTCAAAGCCCGCCCATAGGTCGGGCGTGGCCTTATCTTTGTAGTCTTTAATAAAATCCAGTTGCGCCTGACGAAGCGCCTCGTTGACTGTCGATCCTGCTTTCAAATGCTGATAGAACGACTCCATGACCGTCGCGGTGGAGCGATCATCGACGTCCCAAAGGCTCGCAACGACGCTTCTGGCTCCTGCAGTCAGAAAGGCCCGTGCGAGGTTCATCACTCCTTCCTGACCCTGTAATCTGCCGCTGCCAGTTTCACAGGCGGAGAGCACAACGACATCCGCGTTCAGCCGCGTTTGACGTATCTCCCGTGCCTGCCAAAGACCATCCTCGGCCTCGGTGCCCGACGCAAGCACGAGCGCGGTTCGGTCTGGTTCCATCGCGTCGCTTACGCCGTGCGCGGCCAAGTGGATCACTTTGAAATCCGCCAGTGGCTCCGATTTCACCGCCTCCTCGGAAGCCTGAGAACCGTCAAGCACTACACTCTCAGGGCCGAAGACTTTGGCAGCTTCTGTAATCTCCTCGCGCGCGAAACGCAGAGGCTTCAGACTACCGGAGCGAAGGTCCTGAATGCCGCGTGTTCCCGAGGCGGACTGGTTTGGCGATTGGATCGGAGGGCTAAACGCGATACCGAGGAAAGGTTTCCGTGTGATGGTCGAGCGCGGCGTTTTACTCAACGTGTAATAGATCGTGGCGGATGGCGCGGCGGACAAATTCAATTCTTTGGTTAGGTATTCGCCGTTGGCGTTCGCGAGAGCACTGAAGGGGATCAAATGCAGCGGACCATCGGGGACGACAATCAGAGACGAAACATTGGCCCCGACTACGGGCTGGATGAGTGCCTTGAAGAGTTCCTGGCCGCTTGGTCGAGAGTCGCCGCCGTTCCGAATGGCCGTGACGAACGAACGAGAAAGCCTGCTGATTTCACTGCGCGCTGGCAAGCTCTGGATCTTCAGTGCAGAATGACCGACGCTGATTGCGTAGGAACCTTTCTCGTCCAGCACGTATTCCACGAGCGAAGCTCCTGCGGGCAGTTGCGCCTGCAAGCCTGCCACTGTGACCGGCGTCCTGCGTACAAGGCCCATCTCTTTTCGCTGCCTTGCATACTCGACAGGATTCAGATCGATGTACGCCTGATCCAGTTGATTCAGAGCGCGCCGAGTCTGCGCATTTGTCAGCCGATCGTGCAACAGTGATTTCTGCAACCGGGCGATTTGCATTTCGGCCGTGGTTTCGGTTGCTGCGAACGGCCCGGACTGCCGGGCGTAGCGAATGGAATCGAGCAGGGCTCGCCCGCGCGCGCTCTCGATGATGGAGAACGCGTACGGCGCGTTATGCATCCGGCTCCACGCCAGACGAAAGTGGCCCAAATAGATTTGGCTCAGAGCGTCTATCATTCCGCTCTTTACTTGCGATGTGGGGGCGTTGACGAGTAAACCTTCTACCAGGTCTGTTGCTCGCTGGAATGACGCGTCTGAGGCCTGCACTGACCCGAGGGCCGCCTGCACTTCTGCCTTTTCAGCGATGAACAGGGGAAGATCGTAACCTTCTTCGACCTGTTGTACCGCGCGAATGCCCTGATCGATCGCGGCGGAGGCCTTCGCCGGCTGCTTGGCCGCACGGTAGAACTGGGACAGGTGAAGGCATGCTTCTGCCTCTTCTCGGGGCAGGCCCGCCGCTCTCGAAACATCTGCCGCCTCACGGAATGCACTTTCCGCCGCCGTCAAATCGCCATGCTTCGCGGCTATCTGCCCGGTTTCGTTCAGTAGTTCCGTCTTGGCGCCGAGAACGTGTTCCCTCTCCGCTTGGGCGAGGGTCGCAGCAATCAGTTTATTCGCGGCGTCTCGGCTTTGATTGCTCTGCGGTTCCGGCAGGTTCGTCAAGGCTCGAACTTTGGCTATGGACAGTTGAAGCGGAACGTCGGTGTATCCATTCTTCTTTGCAAATTCAGCGGCTTGATCCACGATGCCGACAGCCCGATCCGCCATGGCGTGTACGGACAACCCGTTTGCCAGCCACGTCGCGAAATTGACATGTGCGGCGACATCGCCGAGCTGGTCTGCTTTCGCAATCGCAGCATACATTGCTAATCCGGCGCTTCCGATGTCGCCGTTGAGACCGGCGACTAAGCCCAGCTCACCGCGAGCCCGGTTTTGCCATTTCTCGTCTCCGATTTTCTTCGCGATTGCGAGAACTTCGTTCCAGTCGGCAAATGCGGCGGCGGTGTTTATGTTCAGGTCAATGTTTCCTAACAGCGCCAACCCGCGGATTCGCAGGTTCCCGTCGTTCTGAACGACAGGGTTGGCGAGAACCTGGACAGCCTCAGCCCGCACGGCTCTATAGGAGCCGTCCTCGAGTTTCCGATGCAGCCGACCGAATTTGGCGTACAGTTCATTTCTTACGTCTCCAGTCCGGCGATACTCGGCCTCAGCTTTCTCGTAGAGCGGACCGGCATCGTGCCAGTCGCTTCGGTCCGCAAGCTGATCGGCGCGTCCGACGAGTTCTGCTGGCGACTGTGCCTGTACACACATCGGCGACACGACACAGACGACAAACGCGAGCAGTCGGGGTCGGCCGGTGGAAATAGAACGAACAGAGTTGTTTATTTTATTGGGTTTACAAAATGGCATTAAAACCTGCATTCACCCTGTAGGCCTTGGATCAGTTGACGCGTGACAGAAAATTTCGAAAATTTTGCGGAAAGTTACGGGAAGGTTTCAACACACAGGAGCGCGAAGCGGAAGAGGCCGGACCTGTTTCAAAGAATTTCCAAATACTTTCATTCGCACCATCGTAAAAGCCCGAGACAGTGATTGTCACATCGACCGCGGGTCGCGCCGTACAGAACGGGGCGTTCGCGCCTCACTCTCCCGATGGAGGCGACTCGTGGACAGGACTACACATGCGGTCCAGCAGCAGATCGCAGCGATGGGCGCTCAGATATTTGAGGTCGGCTTGTTCAAGCCTTCTGCAGCAGACAACGGCCGCGCCGTTATGATTCCGCGCACATGGGACCGGGATACGCTGATCCGGTCGATTTCCTGGCTTCGGTTACAAAACGTTGACGGACGGAACATCTACGTGCGGCCCAAAGGTGAGCACGATTTGAGTCTCGTTGATGACCTCACGGCTGAGGCCGTGAGACGAATGAAGGCGACGGGGTTTAGTCCGGCGGCGGTCGTCGAGACCTCGCACGGAAACTTCCAGGCCTGGCTCAGACATCCACGCCAGTTGCCTCGCGAATTGAGCACCCTGGTTGCGCGCAAACTTGCAGAGGAGTTCGGCGGAGATCGCGGCGCTGCCGACTGGCGGCACTTCGGAAGGCTTTCGGGATTCACGAACCGGAAGCGGAAATATATGACCGAGAGCGGGCTCTTTCCCTACGTCCGCTTGATCGAGGCTCCGGGCGTTGCGTACCCGGAAGGGGAACGGTTCACCGCAATGATCCGCGATCAACGAGAAACCGAATTGTGCAGACGAGAGCGCCAACGCACCACCCGAACAGCGGCGAGTGGATCTTCGATGAAAAGCATCGAAGACTTCCGCTCAAATCCACGATATGCCGGCGATGCTACCCGAGTGGACCTGGCATTCGCGATCTACGCACTGGCACATGGATCGAGCGACGATCAGGTGGCAGCGGCGCTCCGCAGTCGCGATCTCTCACACAAGGGAGACGAGAAACGGCAGAACCAATATGTGGACCGCACGATCGCGAAGGCTCTCAAAGTGACTGAGAGCAGATGCCTTGTCTGAGAGCCTTTTGCGAACATCATTCATCGAGTCGACAATACGGCCAAAGGCACAGCTCTGCGGAAATGGCGGGAATGTTTTTCGCGGCGACTCCGAGCATAGCGTCGACTTTTCAGCAGGACACGTGTCGGGTCACCAGAGGCGGGCTGGCAACGCTCAGCTACACAGTTTTTCTACGGCCGCCGAAGCCTCTTTTTTCCCCGTCAGTATTCTTGTAACCGTATCCTTCACAGCAAACGCAACCATGATGGCTTGGTCACGACTGGGAATGGGTACAGCCTCCTTCGCATGGACACCAATTATCCTTTGCGCGTTTATGATGTTCCAGATGTTTTTCAGGGTCGGGTCCACGTACTGCCCGGCCTTGTCAATTTCGCCCAGCAGCCGCCCGACCATGCTCTCGGGTGGGAAGGAAATGGAGTGTGTGGTTAAAAAGTGCTTTAGTATCCGCTCGAGTACAATTCCCGCCATTGCCAAACAACCGCGAAACGAGTTCGCGTTGAGGCACGTGATCATTTCCCGTAAATCGTTCTTTAAGTCGTCACTCAATTCGACTGATTCGCCGATTACCGTGCCCACCTGGCAAAGCCAATCCTCCAAGTGTGCAATGATCGCATCGAACGAGGACGTCGTGTTACGTACTGCGCCCGCGCCATCTCCTACAGGGGCGCGGTTACGCCCAATCAGCAAGAAGGCTACATCTGATGGTATCGGAAAGAATCCATCCGTAGCTGTAAAGCCGGGGGTACCGAAAGCCCTTTGTCCACGGACCCGGTAGGCCAGCAAATATGTGCCGTCTTCGGCTTGAAAAAGGCTATAGTGTTCGCCAATCGCGTCCTCCCTGGCCGACGATGCCGGATCGTAGTCGATCAGAGAGGAAAAAGCATAAACGAACTTGCTTGTTTCGATGCTATACGTCTTATAACCAACGTCCAGAATACTCATCTGCCCTCGTAGACCGCCCGGTTCCTATTCTGCCGGATGCGCGCTGATCAACGTGGCGGAAGCGCCTTGAACTCGACGACCGATCCGTTGACATTTCTGGTGAACTCGACATGGCGTATCTCACCCTCTGCCATGACAAGATTCGCGCCGGTCAACTTTGAGAGAGCGACTGCCAGTTCGGCGCGAGCAGTTTGCGTGAGACAGAGGGTGCCGGTCGTCTCGCGCTTGCCGCGATTCACTTTGGTTACCAGTTCGTATTCAACTGAAACGATTTCATTTCCGGCCTGAAGCTTACCCTGTTTCATCCTTATTCCAACCTGAATCCATGCTCTCGTATAGAGAGTAGTGTCAACACCTCAGGCTTGCCAGCGATAACTGACGCCGTTGAGGAATATCCCCGAAGAGCTTCCCATGCGGGCTTATCTAGTAGGGGTGGGTGTCCGTGATAAAGAGTCCTTCATTCCCGACTTTACATTTCTGGCTGCATCGCGAGAAATCGGTCCCGTTTGCACGGTCACAAAAACAGTTAAACCGTCCTCACATGAGTTCTTTCGCCGAACTCCGCTCAGAATACCGTTGGAACTCTTTCCGTGAGTTTGATAACGAATCAGAATCTGTTTCGCCTTAATCTCCGCTTGAGATATCGCCAGACTCCGAGATTCGTAGTCGCCTCCGGAGCTGCGAGATCTCGCCGTAGCCATTAAGGTTAAGCCGTCGCTATCCCGAACCTCGACGACGCCTTCTTTGAACGCCTGGCATTCTGCACCCCACAGTACGATGGGGGGCAAGCTCAGCGCAAATGAAAGCGCTATCCCGACCTTCGTGATCATGCCTGAACAGAAGATCCGGCCACTCAAAACTTTTTCAGGTTTTTTGTATTGCTGAACTCATCAACTTTGGTTAGCGGCGTGGGGCCAGTCTTAGTGGCCTTGCCATCGCCTTGAGATGTGCCGGCGGGTTGTGATGCCAAGGAAGATGAAATGTCCCCCGCCGTCCTCTCTGCAGCGGCAATCGTCTCCGGCTTGATTCCTACGGTGACCCGAACTTCGGTCCCCTTTGTGTAGCAATCACCAAGTTGGACTACCCCCCGCAAAAGCGCCTTAGAATTACTCCTGAGTGTGGTCAATCGCGCAATCGTTTCTTTTCGGAGATTCGCCTTGCTTTGTCCCTGCATCGTTTTCGATTCGTTGACAAGCTTATAAATCACCTCATCCTTTTGAATTCCTTCGCTAAAGAACTGCGCTATCTGCGCCTTGGCCTGTAGGACCGCCTCTTGCCTCGCATCCTTGACGGAATCAACATCGTCGAAAGACACGCTTGCGGACGCTGTTGAGATGATCTTTCCATCTGCCGGCGTCTCAAGACCGTCTGAGTAAGGATATGCTTTGCAGCCCTGCGCGTGTAAGTTGACCGCTGATGCCATCAGCGCAATCGCTGCGAATGTGCCACACTGTGCCAGTTTCCTAACCATTAACTTTTCTCCTAATTCTATGATTTGCATCTCAAAAAGACTTTTACTTCACCAGCTTGACTTTGATACGGGCTGCCCGCTTCAAAGCCTCTTCCTCAACTGCGATCAGAATGTTAAAGGTGTTTTGGCCGACAACTACTCCGGATTGACCGTTCGAGC
>Ga0105240_10013894_pt1 | contig 11028 bp, 8 predicted proteins | sample KBSC54metaG_FD_80426 | JGI IMG/M metagenome (GOLD analysis project Ga0105240, IMG submission 80426) | Corn rhizosphere microbial communities from Kellogg Biological Station, Michigan, USA - KBS C5-4 metaG | ecosystem: Host-associated > Plants > Roots > Rhizosphere > Soil | place: Michigan, USA...
GACAAAAAAACCGCCGGCTTGCGCCGGCGGTTCTCTTGTTGGCGACTTCCGGCGATGCTTGCATCGCCGGAAGCTGCGCGGCTTCCCTTACAGCGAGAAGTCGTAGCGTGCCGACAGGCGCACCGAACGCGGTGCGGTGAAGCCCAGTTCCTGGCCGTAGAACTGACTGCGGGTGACGGTGTCTGTCGCGTACTGCGGGTTGTACGCCTGCGGTACCTGCTGGTTGAACACGTTCAGCACGTCCGCCTGCAGGGTCAACTGCTTGTTCGCCCACTCCGGGGTATAGGCCACGTTGAGGTTGACCGTGTACACCCACGGCGTGCTGCCCTTGGAGCCGCGCGGCGAGAGGCCGTAGTCCGGCGACGGTGGCTGATAGGCAAGGTTGGGTTGGCCGTTGGGCAGGGTCGGCGAAAGCGTGATCGTGCCCGGCGTCCCGCAGTAGTGGTAGTACGCACCGGTGTACAAGCCCGCGTCCGGCGTCGGATAGAAGCTGGTGCAGGTCTTCGGGCGACCGGAAGTGATGTAAGCACTGGCGCCCACGCGCCATTCCGGGGTGATCTGGTAGTAGCCGAACGCCTTGATCTGGTGCGTGCGGTCGTTCGGCAGGCGGCCGTTCGAACCCACCATCAACTGCGGCAAGTCCCAATCCTGGGTCTGCGAGACGTCGGCCTGACCGCCCGAACCGGTATCCAGATCCGAAGCCAGCTGGCCCTCGGTGTCGCCGTAGCTGCGCGAGAACGTGTACATCAGCTTGCCGTACCAGTTGTCGTTCTTGTACGTAGTAAACAGATCCAGTGCGTAGTACTGACGCTTCAGCTTGGGCATGCCGAGTTGGGCGTTGCTGTAGGTCACTTCCTTGAAGCTGCCATCGGCCTGCTCTTCCAGGAACGTGTTGGCTACGCCCGGGTTGAACAGGAAGCACGCGCCGCCCAGGGCCTGGGTGCAGGTGTCGTCGATCGCGCTGCGCAGGTTGCGGTAGGTCAGCTTGGCGCCCCAGTTGAGGGTTGGGGTGAGCTGCTGCTCCATGCCCAGGATGTACTCATCCTGGAAGTGCGACTTCATCCCCTTCGCCGCCACCGTGCGCGGATCGGGCGCCGTGCCGCACTCGAGGTTGGAGGACACCGCGTTGCCCGGGCCCGGGCAAACGTGGCCCTTCGACTTGTCGACGGCGATTGGCGTCAGGCCCGTCGGCGCACCGGTACGCGGATCGGTGCCGGTGTAGGTGAAGTATTCCTGCGTGTACAGCGAGGCGGCCGCACCACGCACGGCCACGTTGTTCGGCGGCGCGAGGTGGTAGCGGCCGGCGTTGGCGAACACCTTCAGCGAGGAGTCGCCGAACACGTCCCACGAGAAGCCCAGGCGCGGGGCGAGCTGGTTGCGCTGCGAGACGAACGGGACGCCGTCACCGGTGTAGTTGGTGAACTGCTCGTTGCGCAGGCCCAGCACCAGCAGCATATTGTCGTTGAGCTGCCAGCGGTCCTCGATGAACTGCGAGGACTGGTCCACCTTCACGTCGGCGAAGTGGGTGTAGTACTGCCGGCGGGTGAAGTAACCCTTGTTCGGGGTCGGGCCGGGTACGCCCAGGCCCGAGTTGCCGCCCGTCGCCGGCGCACCCACGCCGAGGCCGGCGTTGATCGGGTTGTTCTTGTTGGCGGTCTGCTGGAACACCCAGACGTAGCCGCCGGCGTACTCGTCGCCGGTGATCGAGTGCGCCTGCTGGTAGTCGGCACCCACGTGCAGGGAGTGGTCGGAGATGCGGTATTCCACGTCCAGGCGCCAGCCATGGGTTTCGTCCTTGGCGCCGAGCGGCAGCACGGTGGTGGCGAACTGGCAGGCCGGGTAGTAGGTGATGCCCGGCATCTGGTTGATGGCGGTCGTGTTGCCCGAAATGCGCGGGCAGGTCGGGTCGTAATGCCACGGCGTGTTGACGTGCTGGATCGTCTGTTCGCCGTACAGCGCACTCACCGTCAGGCTGTCGGTGATGTAGCCGGTGTACTTGCCGATATACAGCTCGCCGCCGTCCTTGGTGTACAGGCCGCCGGCCTGCACGTCGTCATGCGTGTAACCGTTGTAGTTGAAGCGCGACAGGTCGCTGAAGTACTGGGTCTTGTCGGAGACGCCGGTCAGCTCGAGGATGTTGCTGTCGTTGATGTTCCAGTCGATCTTTGCGTTCCAGCGCGGCATCTTGTAGCTGTACTCGTTCCAGCCGTTGGCGATGGTCGGCGTGCTGATCGCGTTGCTGACGCTGGTGCCGTTCCGCTTGGTGATCTCGCCGGTGGCGTAGACGAACAGGCGGTCCTTGATCAGCGGGCCGCTGACGTAGGCACCGTAGTCGACCACCGAGTACTGGTTCTTGTTGCGGTAGGCGTACAGCGTACCGTCGGTGGCCGGGTAGGCACCGGTGTTCGGGTAGCGCTGGTTGATCGGGTTGGCGCGCAGGCGCTCGGGCGACCAGTAGGTGAACACGCCGGCCTTCCACTCGTTGGTGCCGCGCTTGGTGATGATGTTGATCACGCCGCCGGTGGAGCGGCCGAACTCGGCACCGTAGCCGCCGGTGAGCACCTGCTCCTGTTCAATCGCATCGAACGGCAGCGTGCTGAAGCCCAGCGCGGTGAGCGGGTTGGTCACCGCGTAGCCGTTGATGTAGTACGCGTTTTCGGACGCCGCCGAACCGCCGAAACTGGGTGCGGCAGTGTAGGACGAGTTGTTGATCACGCTGGGCGCGAGCAGCGCCACGGAGGACAGGTCGCGGCCCATTGGCAGCTTCGCGAGTTCGTTGGCGGTGAACACCGTCTTGGTATCCACCGACGAGACGTCGATCGAGGGCAGCGCCGAGGCCACCACCGACACGCCTTCCAGATTCTTGGCGCCTGCGGCCGAACCGAACGACACTTCCACGCCGCCGGCGATGTTCACCAGCACGTTTTCGCGGGTGCTGACGGCTTGGCCGTTGTCCTGCAGCGTCACGGTGTAGGTGCCGATCGGCAGCGAGGTGATGCGGTAGCGGCCGGCGCTGTCGACCGGGATCGAGCGCTCGAAACCGGTGTTCACGTTGCGGATGCTCACCGTGCCGCCGTGCTGGCCGGTGACTTGGCCGAAGATCGAGCCCGACGCCTGCTGCGCGATCGCGCCGGTGCCGACCAGACCGAGACCCAAGCCCAGGCTCAGCGCCAGGGTCGTGCGACGCAGCTGGCGCGTCGAGAAGATAGTGCAGTTACTCATTTAATGCGTACTCCCCAAGTGGTTCCGGCAAGGCCGGAGGACTTCCCCAATGCTGAAAACGACGCAGGTTCATGCGCCTGCTGCACGCCTGACGCTGCGCTAACCCAGACCGGCTGCGGGGAGCAGGCCAATCGGGTACGGGCGAAAATCGTCGATCTAAGCCGCACGTTTTTGCGCCAGCGTTGGAACATAACTTGCCCGTAACAAACATTCAACAATATCTTGCGATGCGCTGGCGTATGTATTTGCGCTTCGTGTCCGGGTAGAGCCACCGTCATGGCCAACTCCTGGCGCAGCGGCATTCGCCGCGTGAGTTGCGGGGTGTGCGGTCTGGAGAGAGGCGGTGGCTCACCGCATCGTGTGAGCGCGCTGGATCGGACGGACCGATGGCATTTGATCCGCGGCATGGCGCGCTGCTGCGAACCTCGAACAGCTGCCACCGTCGACTATCGCGGGGAGATTGCATCGGGCCGTGGTTTGCGCCTCCCCGAACTTTTCGCTCATGCGCGGCAGCGGTGCGAAATTTCGCGAGGCGCACGAGGCGCGCAGTGAACGGTGGGTGGGGCGTTCTGCGGCCCGGGCAGGCGGTGCCGGACGGCCGCCCGGCGGCGCGGCTCGGCGCCATCCGGCCGCGCGAAACGAGGAAGGCACCGAAGCGCCTTCCTGTCGCGGATCAGGTCGGGTGCGGGATCAGGGCGGGGTGGCGCCCTTGCCGATGTACTTGGCCAGGAAATCCTGCATGCGGTTCAGGCGTTCCACGTTGTTGGCCTCGGTGTAGAAGCCGTGGCCCTCGTTGGGTTTGGCCATCCATTCGTAGGGCTTGTGCGCGGCATCCAGTGCGGCGCGCATTGCCTTGGCCTGGGCGAACGGAGCACGCTGGTCGGCCTCGCCGTGGATCAGCAGCACCGGCACGTCGATCTGCGCCGCGAGCTGGTCGGGCGAGTTGGCGGCCAGCGCGGCGTCGTCCTTGCCGATCACGTTGGCGAGGTAGTTCCGGCCGGAAGCGCGCGTGCGAACGTCGCCCTTCTTGTACATCATCGCCAGGTCGTAGATGCCGGCATAGCCGATTGCGCACTTGAACAGCTTCGGAGCGCGGATCACCGACATCAGCGCCGAGTAGCCGCCGAAGCTGCCGCCGTACACGCAGACGCGGTCCGGATCGGCGTACTGCTGTTGCTCGGCCCATTTCACGCCGTCGATCAGGTCCTGCTGGATGCGCGTGCCCCACTTGAGATAGCCGGCCTCCTGGAAGTTCGTCCCGCGGCCGCCGGAACCGCGGTAGTTCACCTGCAGCACCAGGTAGCCACGGCTGGCGAGGAATTGCGCATCCCAGTCGAAGAACCAGTCGTCGCTCACGCCGTGCGGACCGCCATGCGGCAGCAGCACCATCGGCAACTTCTCCATCGGCACACCGTTCGGCACGGTGAGGATGGCTTCCAGCTCCATGCCGTCGCTGGCCTTGAAGCGCATCGGTACGCGCTCGGCCATCTTTGCCGGGTCGATCCATGGCGCCGCCGTGAACAGCTTGACCACCTTGTAGTGCTCGGTGTCGATCAGGTAATACGTACCCGGATCGCGGTCGCTGCTCACGGAGAACAGCAACTCGCGGCCGTCCTCGCTGAAGTTGATGAAGTCGACGAACTCGCCGGGGAATTTCTGGCTGATCGCCATGTACAGCTTCGCCGCCGGCAGGGACGGATCGACGTAGATCGGGCGTGGCGTGCCGGTCGTGGTGATGACCGCGAACGGCTGCAGCGGCGGAGCGGTCCACTGCGCATTGCCGACGCTGCCGAAGTCGTCCTTCGCCAGCAGCTTGCGGTCGGCGCCATCCAGGCGCTGCTCGACCAGTTCGGTGGGGCCGCCGCTGGCGCTGTACTTCGCGTAGATATGCTGGCCGTCCGGCGCCGTGGCGAACGGGGCGAAGAGCTTGCCGGTTTGCGCCTTGCCCAGTTGGGCCCAGCGGTCGCCGAGGCGCTGGTAGGCCACGTACTCGAAATCGGTATTCGTGCCGTAGGCGAACTCCACCTTGCCATCGGGCCCCACCATGAAGCTGAGTCCGCCCACGCCGATGTCGCCGATCAGGTGGCGCACGTTCTTCATGGCGTCCACGTCGAACAGCCGGCTGTGGTTCTCGTCGTTCCAGAGCTGGGCGCCGAGGTAGAAATGGCCGTTGGCCTTCGCCGGCAACCCGTCGATCGAGCCCCAGCCGTCATCGGCCTGGCGGGTGTCGCCGCGAGTGCCGTAACCGGACTGGTAGCCGAACAGGTAGTCCTGGTGGCTGCCGTCCACATTGGTGGCGAGGATCTCGCCGGTGCCCACGGGCCGATCGATGGAGCCGAGCATCTTGCCCTTCTCCACGACCAGCCGGGTCGGGCTGACCCATTGCACGTCGACCGGCATTTCGAACTTCGGCATGCGCAACATGCTGACCGGCTTGCTCATGTCGGCGACGTCGTAGATCACCAGCGCGTGGTTGCCGCCGTCGTCCATGCGCACCGCGATGTGGTGGCCGTCGGGCGACAGCCGTGGCATCGACATGCTGGCGTGGCGGGCGAAACTTTCCACCGGAATCAGGTCGGCTGCCGCCGTGACGGCAGGCAACCCCAGGCACGCCGCGACCAGCGCGGCACACAACTTGCGCAAAGACATCATCCTTGCTCTCCCCTGTTGGCGTGGTCCGGTCGTGGCGGATGCTCCCCTGCACCTTGGCTGACCGGATTTCCGGCAGTCTAGCCGCCGTGCCGCGCCTTGTCCCGGTACACTGAGGGCCTTGCCTGCCTGATCCCCGACCGCATGACGCAGCCCCTCGTCGTCGACATCAATCCGATCGCCTTCCACCTCGGCCCGGTGCAGGTGCACTGGTACGGGTTGATGTACCTGGTGGGCTTCTTCAGCGCCGCGTTGCTGGGCGAGTACCGGCGGCGCAAGGGCCGCCTGCCGGTGACGCGCGACGCGCTGGGCGACCTGTTCTTCTACGGCATGATGGGCGTGATCGCGGGCGGCCGGATCGGCTACATGCTGTTCTATTACGCCGGCGGCCTGCGCTGGATCTGGACCGATCCGCTGGCGCTGTTCAAGGTGTGGGACGGCGGCATGAGTTTCCACGGCGGCCTGCTCGGCGTGCTGGTGGCGGGGCTGTGGTGGTCGCGCAAGCAGCAGCTGCATTTCTTCGACACGGTGGATTTCGTGGCGCCGCTGGTGCCGATCGGCCTGGGCCTGGGGCGGCTGGGCAACTTCATCAACGGCGAGCTGTGGGGCAAGCCCACCGACCTGCCGTGGGGCATGATCTTCCCGCACGCGCATGGTGAGGACGTGGCCTACGTGGCGGCGCATCCGGCCTGGCAGGCGCAGCTGGCGCAACTCGGCGGCCTGGTGCGCCAGCCTTCGCAGCTGTACGAGATGGCGCTGGAAGGCGTGGTGATGTTCGCCGTGCTGTGGCTGGTGTCGATGAAGCCGCGGCCGCGCTATCTCATCTCCGGCCTGTTCGCGCTGATGTACGGCGGCTTCCGCTTCGCGGTGGAGTTCGTGCGCCTGCCCGACATCCAGCTCGGCTATCTCGCGTTCGGCTGGGTGACGATGGGGCAGATCCTGTCGCTGCCGCTGATCGCCGTGGGGCTGTGGCTGCTGTGGCTGTCGCGCCGTGCGCCCACCTTGCGCCTGTACGAAGTGGCGATGCCGGTGAAGGACGGGAAATGAAGGCTTATCTCGACCTGTTGCGCCACGTGCTGGAGCACGGCACGGAGAAGGCCGACCGCACCGGCACCGGCACGAAGAGCGTGTTCGGCTGGCAGATGCGCTTCGACCTGGCCGAAGGCTTCCCGCTGGTCACCACCAAGAAGTTGCACACCAAGTCCATCGTCCACGAGCTGATTTGGTTCCTGCGGGGCGATACCAACATCGCCTACCTCAAGGAACACGGCGTCAGCATCTGGGACGAGTGGGCCGACGAACGCGGCGAGCTCGGCCCGGTCTACGGCAAGCAGTGGCGCGCGTGGCCCACCGCCGATGGCGCCGCGGTGGACCAGATCCGCTGGGTGGTGGACGAGATCCGTCGCAATCCCGATTCGCGCCGCCTGATCGTCAGCGCCTGGAACGTGGGCGAGCTGCCGAAGATGGCGCTGATGCCCTGCCACACGCTGTTCCAGTTCTACGTCGCTGACGGCAAGCTGAGCTGCCAGCTCTACCAGCGCTCCGGCGACATCTTCCTCGGCGTGCCGTTCAACATCGCCAGTTACGCGCTGCTCACCCACATGGTGGCCCAGGTGTGCGGGCTGGGCGTGGGCGATTTCGTGCACACGTTGGGCGACGCGCACCTGTACAACAACCACGTGGAGCAGGCGCGGCTGCAGCTGTCGCGCGAGCCGTGCCCCTTGCCGAAGCTGGCGCTGAATCCCGAGGTGCGCGCGCTGGAGGATTTCCGCTACGAGGACATCGCCATCGAGGGCTATGCGCCGCACCCGGCGATCAAGGCGCCGGTGGCGGTATAGCGGGCTGTCTTCGACAGCCCGCTATACCGCGATCCTCGGAGGGATCGCGCGTCACGCGATCGCAGAGCGATCGTGTGACGGAGCCAGGCCCGGCGATGCCGGGCCTGGCGAGCCTGGAAAGGGCAGGACAGCCCTTTCCAGACATCCGGTAAAGGCTCTCGACAGGCTCCCGCCATCGTCTCCAATCGCTACAATCGGCGTGTGGCAAGACACCCGCGTCACCCCTTCGACTTCCGTATTTTGCAAGGAACCCAGATGGCCATTTCGCTGATCGCCGCCCTCGACGAGAACTTCGCCATCGGCCGCAAGGGACATCTGCCCTGGCATCTGCCGGACGACTTGCGCTGGTTCAAGCAACTCACCGTGGGCAAGCACGTGCTGATGGGCTACAACACTGCGGTGTCGATCGGCAAAGCCTTGCCGGAGCGCACCAATCTCGTGTTGTCGCGCCGGCACGAGGCGCCGTTCCCCGGCCAGGTCACCGTGCGCTCGATCGACGAGGCGCAGGCGCGCTGCGACCACACCGGCCTGATGGTGATCGGCGGCGGCCAGGTGTTCCGCGAGGCGCTGCCGATGGCGCGCCGGCTGTACCTGACCTGGGTCAGCGCGGCGGTGGACGGTGCGGACACCTTCTTCCCCGGCGTGCACTTCACCGACTGGACCGAGGTCTCGCGCGTGCACCACAAGAAGGACGCCGAGCACGCCTACGATTTCGACATGGTCGAGTACGTGCGCGGCAGCTGAGTCCGTCCGTGGATCAGGCGCCGCTGCATGTGCTGGCCGGCGCGCTGTGCGATCGCGAGGGTCGCGTGTTGCTGGCCGAGCGCCCCGCCGGCAAGCATCTGGCGGGCCTGTGGGAATTCCCCGGCGGCAAGCGCGAGCCCGGCGAGGCGCCGCTGGTGGCGCTGGCGCGCGAGCTGGACGAGGAACTGGGCATCGCGCTGGTCGAGGCCGCGCCGCTGATCCGCGTGCCTTGGCGCTATCACGAGCGCGCGCTGCTGCTGGACGCTTGGTGCGTGACGCAGTGGCGCGGCGAGCCGCGTTCGCTGGAAGGGCAGGGCCTGTGCTGGTGTTTGCCGATGCAGGCGGATCCGGCCACGCTGGCGCCGGCCGATCGAGCGATCCTGCAGGCATTGCGCCTACCGCCGCATTACCTCATCACGCCGGCGGAAGTGCTGCCGGCTGAACGTGACTTCTGGTTCGAGCGGATCGGACATGCCATCGAAGCGGGCGAGCGCCTGCTGCAGTTGCGCCTGCCGCTGTGGCCTCGCGAAAGCGTGCGAGAGTTCGCCGCATCATTGCTGCCGCTGGCGCGCGCGCATGCCGCACAACTGCTGCTCAATGCGGATATCGAGGGCGCGCGGGTGCTGGGCATCGGCGTGCACCTGACCGGCGCGCAGCTGGCCGCGCTCGGTGAACGTCCGCTGCCGTTGCAGCAGATCGTCGGCGCCAGCTGCCACGATGCCGCGCAGTTGGCGCAGGCACTGCGGCTGGACGTGGATTTCGCCACGCTGTCGCCGGTGGCGGCCACCGCCAGCCACCCGCAGGCGCAGCCGTTGGGCTGGTCGAATTTCCATGTCATGACCGAGGCGGCCGCGATGCCGGTGTATGCACTGGGCGGCATGGTGCCGGCGCAGTTGGCGCAAGCGCAGTTGGCTGGCGCGCAAGGCGTGGCCGGTATACGCGGTTTCTGGTCTGCGTCGTAGGAGCGGCTTCAGCCGCGATCGTTTGATCTGCGCGGTGCGGTGGTCGCGGCTGAAGCCGCTCCTACGTGTTGCTTTCCGACAGCGATTTGAGCAACTGGAACAGCTCGCGGAACGCGCGCGGTGGTTTGTTCGGCGTGGCCTGCTCGACGCGCGCCTGGCGGATCAGCGCGCGCAGGTGCTGGCGGTCGACGCCAGGATGCTGCTCGATCAGCGCGGAAATCGCCTCGTCGCCGTCCTCGCCCAGCAGGCGTTCACGCAGCGCTTCCAGCCGGTGCATCGCGGCGGTTTCCTGGCGCTGTTTCTCGCGGTTCTCGCCCAATTCCGCGCGCACCGCGGCGAAGGCTTCGTCGTCGTGGCGGCGCATCACCTTGGCGAGGAAGGCGAGCTGGCGCTTGTGGGCGATGTGCGCGGTGATCTTGCGGGTGATCTCGACCTCGCGGCGCACGTCGTCGGGCAGTTCGAGTTTGGCCAGCCGGCTCGGCGGCAGTTCCACCAACTGGCTGGCGAGCGCGAGCACGGCCAGCGCGTCGCGGCGCTGCTGGGTACGGCTGGGGCCGTAGTCGGCGTCGTCGAGTTCGGTCTGGTTGCGGCTGCGGCTCGGGCTCACGGTTTCGGTTCCGGAAGAAAAGGTTGCGTCAGGCAGGCGTGTCACCGTCGACGGGAGCGGCTTGTTCGAGCGCAAAGCGCGCGATCGGTTCGCCATCCAGTTCGATGGTTTCGGCGAACATCGCCGCCGGGCGCACCCACAGGCCGTGTTCGCCGTACAGCGCCTGGTACACCACCAGCTCTTCCAGCGTTTCGCTGTGGCGGGCGGTGCCCAGCACGCGGTAGCGCTGGCCCTTGTAGTGGCGGTAGACACCGGGGGCGGTCGCCATGCGCGTACTCCGCGATGCGTTGCAGTTGGCCGCGGCGCCCCCATCTGGGCAGACGGCACGGCGCGGATCGTGCATTCTACCCGTTTGATCTTCCAGAGACTTCATTCGTGAGCGAAACGGCCCTCAGCACCGACCACAGCCAACAGGACCTCGACCGCCTGGCCCAGCTCGCGGAGGACGTGATCCGCCGCGCCCGTGCCGCCGGCGCGAGCCAGGCCGAAGTGGCCGCCAGCATCGACACCGGGCTCAGCGTGAACGTGCGCCTGGGCGAGGTGGAGACGGTGGAGCACACTCGCGACCGCGGCTTCGGGCTCACCGTGTACTTCGGCCAGCGCAAGGGCTCGGCCAGCACCGCCGACCTCCATCCCGACTCGATCCAGGCCACGCTGGACCAGGCCTGCGCCATCGCGAAGTTCACGGAGGAAGACCCCGCCGCCGGCCTGGCCGACGCCGCGCGCATGGCGACGGATTTCCCCGACCTCGACCTGTGGCATCCCTGGGCCGTCGATACCGCGGACGCCATCGCGCTGGGCCAGCGCATCGAGGCCGCCGGCCGCGCGCACGAGGGCATCAGCAATTCCGACGGCGCCGGCGTGCAGGCGGGCGAGAGCCTGGCGGTGTACGCGAACTCGCACGGCTTCGTCGGCCGCGAGCGCGGCACCCGGCACTCGCTGTCGCTGTCGCTGATCGCGGGCGAAGGCGAGCGCATGCAGCGCGACTACTGGTACGACAGCGTGC
>Ga0105240_10013895_pt1 | contig 11027 bp, 10 predicted proteins | sample KBSC54metaG_FD_80426 | JGI IMG/M metagenome (GOLD analysis project Ga0105240, IMG submission 80426) | Corn rhizosphere microbial communities from Kellogg Biological Station, Michigan, USA - KBS C5-4 metaG | ecosystem: Host-associated > Plants > Roots > Rhizosphere > Soil | place: Michigan, USA...
ATCATCTTTGCAGCTGCAAGTTCCATTTTCGTAAGTCCCTTCGTTGGTTCAGTGGTGATCGTGGAGGTGAAGCGCTTCGTTGAGATAGATGCAGGTCAGGATCGCGAAGACATAGGCCTGCAGAAAGGCGACCAGAAGCTCGAGCAGCATGATCGCAACGATCAGCAGCATCGGCGCGATGGCCAGACCCGCGAAGATGCCGCCCGCCGCGCCCAGCGCCACAACGAAGCCGGCGAACACGGCCAGCATGGTGTGACCAGCCAGCATGTTGGCGAAAAGACGGACGGAGAGGCTGATCGGGCGGGTGAGGAACGAAATCACTTCGATGGGGATCAGCAGGATCAGCAAATACCAGGGCGCGTGCGGCACGAACAGCTTCAAGAAACCGATGCCGTGCTTCATGAAACCGACCACGATCACCATGAGAACGACAAGACAGGCCAGCGCGAAGGTCACGGCGATCTGGCTGGTGACGGTGAAGCTGCCTGGGATCATGCCCAGGAAATTGCTGAACAGCACGAAGATGAAGAGTGAGAAGACGAAGGGGAAGAATTTGAGCCCATCTTCGCCGGTCGCCGAATGAATCATGTTGGCGACGAATTCGTAGGAGGCCTCGGCCATGGACTGACCGCGCGTCGGCACCAGGCGACCCGGCTTGACGGTAAGGGTGAGAAACAGCGAGGCGACGATCACCACGACGACCATCAGCAGCGACTGGTTGGTGAAATAGATCGGGTGGCCCGCGATGTGGAACAGCGGATGGTCCATGCCGGATAGCGGCTTGACCTCGAACTGCTCCATCGGGGTAAGCGTCATTGCCACGGGCTTACTTCTCCAGATCCTTCGACGCCATCTTGGCGTTAATTTCGTTTGCCGCGCGCATCACGTTGCGGATGCCCGCCGCTGCGCCCAGCACAAAAAACACAATCAGGAAGACCGGTCGGGTGTGAAATCCGAAATGGCCGCAAAGCCAGTCCAGCCCCCATCCCAGTCCGCCCCCCGCAATCAGTGACGCAACCAACTCGGTCGCGAAACGTCCTGCGATCCCCAGCTGGGACGGCGGCGGCCCCTTGGACCCGCTCGCATTCCGGCGCTGAACATCATCCAGCTTCTGGCCCAGCTCACGCAGCCTGTCGGGTTCCCGAGACGTCATGATCGTCTCCCAAGTGCCGAAAAACAGAGCGTAATCGAGCCTTTCGCAACTGGCGAAGGCGCGCGGACCATAGGGACGCCTCTATAGGGTGTCAAGAAAGACAGAATTGTTACAAGCCGTTGATATAACAGGGTGTTTAGAAGCCGCGGCGAAACGCCCAAACCTAAAAGCCCGCAGCTGCGCCGAATCTGTTTTTCTTAGTCGCACGGCCCGGGCGCGTACGCGCCCAATTTAACTTCGGCGCGCGACGCGCGCATGGCGGAAAACCGCTTCGGGCTTGCAGCCCTTCGCGCCGATACGCTGGCGCTATCGGCTCCTGGCCGATGCTCCATATCACTCGGCCGCCACCTTCTCCGCCTCCGCCAGGCTCACCGAAACCAGCTGGCTGACGCCGCGCTCCGCCATGGTGACACCGAACAGGCGGTCCATCCGGCTCATGGTGAGGGCATGGTGGGTGATGACCAGGAAGCGGGTTCCCGACATCTCCGTCATCTGCACCAGCATCTTGCAGAAACGCTCGACATTGGCGTCGTCCAGCGGGGCGTCCACTTCGTCCAGCACGCAGACCGGGGCCGGATTGACCAGGAACACGGCAAAGATCAGCGCCATTGCGGTCAAGGCTTGTTCGCCGCCGGACAACAGCGCCAGCGACTGAAGGCGCTTGCCGGGTGGGCGTGCGAAGATTTCCAGGCCGGCTTCCAGCGGGTCTTCAGACTCCGTGAACGTCAGCTTGGCTTCGCCGCCTTCAAACAGCTTGGTGAACAGTTCCTGGAAATTGGTGTTCACTTTCTCGAAGGATTCCAGGAGCCGCTCGCGGCCTTCCTTGTTCAGGCTCTGGATGCCGCGCCGCAGACGATCAATGGCACCGACCAGGTCATCGCGGTCGGCAACCAAAGTCGTCATCCGCGCTTCCTGCTCATTGGCTTCTTCTTCGGCGCGAAGATTGACGCCGCCGAGCTGCTCGCGTTCCTGTTTGAGCTTCTCGACCTTCTTTTCGGCCTGTTCCAGAGGCGGCAATTCCTCGCCGTCCTTGATCTCCGCCCGTTCCGACAATTCTTCCGGGGCGCATTCCAGCTCGTCGCGAATGCGGGTGCGCAATTCCTCGATCCGGGTCGCGGCACTTTCCGAAAGTGCCTGGGCACGGGCCCGGTCTTCGCGCGCGGCGGAGAGTGCTTGATCGGCGGCCTTGGCATGCTTGTCGGCCTCGGCCAGCACTGCTTCAGCGGTGACGCGCGCGTCCGACGCCTGAAGCCTGGCCGCATCGGCATTGGCAATGGCGTCCAAAAGCGCGTTGCGCTTGTCCGCCATTTCTTCCGGCACGCGTTCGGCGGCAGCGAGTTCGGTCTTGAGCTCCTCGTGGCGGCGGCTGAGCTCTGTGATCTGGCTGGCGGCGGCGACGCGGCGGGCTTCCCAGCGCGATGCGTCTTCATTGATGGCCACCAATCGCAGACGGCGGCTTTCACCTTCGCGCTTGAGCGTCTCCAAAGCGGCGCGGGCTTCGCCGCTGGCCGCACGGGCATCGACGGCGGATGTGCGCGCTTCGGCGACCTGCTCGGTCAGAGAGGTGCCATCGCCTAAGGCTTCCAAGGCTTCCAGCGCGGTACGCTTTGCTTCTTCCGCGGCTTCCACGGATTGTTCCAGGCGGCGGATTTCCGCTTCCAGATTGGCCAAGGCGCTCGCGCGCTCCGCGGCGGCGCGAGCGGCGCGGGTGCTTTCGTCCTGTGCAGCGATCAGGCTCTGTTCGGTGCGCCGCTCGGCTTCTTCGGCAGCGCGCACAGCATCGCGTGCGGCGTTTGCCGCATCCTTGGCCGCCGACCAGGCTTCGAAAAACCCAGTGCGGATTTCCTTGGCCTGCGCGGTTTCCTGCTCAATTTCGCTGAGGCGGTTGCGTTGCGACAGACGGACGGCAGCAGGCGAGGGTGCGTCGGCGGAGGCGGCATAGCCGTCCCAGCGCCACAGGTCGCCCCGCGCCGTCACCAGGCTCTGGCCTGGCTTCAATTCCTTTTGCAGAGCGGCGCCCTGGTCCGGGAAAATCAAACCAGTCATCGACAGGCGGCGTGACAGTGCGGCCGGGCCGCGCACGAAATCGCTCAGCGGACGCGAGCCGTCCGGCAGAGGATGAACGGTCTCGAATTTGCCGAGATCCCGCCAATGATGCGGGCTCGATTCATCCAACGGCGCATGAAGATCTTCGCCCAAAGCAGCAGCGAGCGCTGCTTCATATCCGGCCTGCACCGTCACCGCATCGACCAGCGGCGGGAACAAGCCTTCGCCTTCGGGATGCAGAAGATCGCTCAGCGCCTTGACTTCGGCGGACAGGCGATTGACCTCACGCTCTGCAGTTTCCAGCGGCTCGCGTGCCGTGGCTTCGTTAGTTTCTGCTTCGGTGCGGCGCTGACGTGCTTCGGCGGCCTGGATGCGGGCGTCTTCGGACGCGGCGCGAACGGTTTCAGTATGGCTGTCGGCGGCCGCCACATCCGGCACGCCATGGGCATTTTCCATGGCGCGGTCCAGGCGCGCGCGCGCGTCGCTCAATTGGGTAGCGCTGGTTTCAGACAGGCCCGCGGCGAGATCGCGGCTGCGCGTATGGCTGGCCTTGTTGGCATTCCAGTCGGAAAACTCGGACGTCAACTTTTCGAGAAGTCTTTCTGTTCCCGTCAGCTTTTCGTTCAGTTCGATCGAACGGTCTTCAGCGCCGGCAATATCGGAGGCCGCATTGGCTGCCGCCTGTTCCAGGCTTCCCCGTTCGTCGGCAAGGGTGCCCAGCGCCTTGGCGGCATCCTGGTCGAGTTCCTTTTCGCGGGCGATGTCAGATTCACCCTGCGCCAGCAACTGGCGGAAGCGCTGCGCCGCTTCACGGGCCCGGGCCTCTTCGGCATCGAGCTGTTCGCGCGCCACGATCAAGCGATGATGCGCGGCGGATTTTTCCGCTTCATCCTGGCGCAGCGGCGGCAATTCGGCAGCGGCATTGCTTTGTTCGGTGGAGGCTTTGGCGGCGGCATCGGTGGCCGTGGCGACCACAGCTGCGGCCTGGGCAAGTTCTTCCGCCGCCTGGGTGGCGCGGGCCGATGCCTGGGCCCATCGCAGGAAATGCGCCAAGGCTTCGGCCTTGCGAATGTGGCCGGACAGATTGCGATAGCGCGAAGCCTGGCGCGCCTGGCGCTTCAGGCTGGCGAGCTGGGTTTCGACTTCCCGAATGACGTCTTCCAGGCGTGACAGATTGGTTTCCGCCGCCTTGAGCCGCAATTCGGCTTCGTGCCGGCGCTGATGCAGACCGCCAATACCGGCGGCTTCTTCCAGGATGGCACGGCGCGCCAGCGGCTTCTGACTGATCAAAAGACCGATCTGGCCCTGACGGACAAAAGCGGTTGAACCGGCGCCGGATGAGGCATCGGCAAAGAAAATCTGCACGTCGCGCTGGCGCACGTCGCGGCCGTTGATGCGATAGACGCTGCCCGCCTCGCGTTCAATGCGGCGCGACACCTCGATGGTATCGAAGCCGGCATAGGTACCGGCGGCCTTGTGTTCGCTATTGTCGATAAAGAGCGTGACTTCCGCGACGTTGCGGGCCGGGCGGCCGGCAGAACCGGAAAAGATCACATCATCCATTTCGCTGCCGCGTATGGAGGAGGGGCGGGTCTCGCCCATCACCCAGCGCATGGCGTCGAACAAATTGGATTTGCCGCAGCCATTCGGTCCGATCACGGCGGTAAGACCGGACTCGATGAACAGCTCCGTCGGTTCGACGAAGGATTTGAAACCGGAAAGTCTAAGCCGGGTGAACTTCAAGAAAAATGCGCCGCCTTACGCTTGTTGAAATGCGCCGGCCGCCAATTATTTTTTCTTGGCAAGCGCGGCGTCGAGAACTTTCGCCAAATCCTTGTAGGGAACGGCACCGGAAGACTGCGGAATGCCATCAACGACGAATGTCGGCGTGCCCGTGAGGCTGTACCTCTGTTCGGCTTCCGCTGACACCTTGTTGATGCGCTCATCCTCTGCCTTGTTGGCAATACACTGCTCCGCCTGCTCGGCGGTCATGCCGAAAACCCGTGCCTGCTTGATCATCTCCCCATGAGGATCCGTGATGCCGGGATACTCCGCAGCATCCCATTTGGGTTGATTCCGCCACAGCAGGTCAATGAACGCGAAGTACTTATCCTCAGGCAAACAACGCGCCATTTTCTCCACATCGCCGTCCATCGGGCGAAGCGGGAAGGTGCGGAAGACGAAGAAGATTTTGCCGGTATCGATATATTCCCGCTTCAGCTGGGGGAACTCGTTGGCGGCGAAATACGCGCAGATGTTGCAGGTCGGCGCGCCATATTCGATCAGGGTCACAGGCGCCTTGGGATTGCCCATGGTGCGGTCGGTGGGAACCAGCGTGAAACCAGCGGTTTTGCTGTCGCCACCGGCTGCTGCGCCTCCACTTCCCATCACGTAATAACCCACTCCAAAAGCCGCCAGGACGACGACCAGCACGGTTACGATTAGGGCTTTGCGCGACAAGGGCGATTCTCCGCTGCGTTTGGAACTCTGTTTTGGCAGAGGCCGAGCGTTTGCTCAACGTTCCTGGCGGGGTGTGCGCCAGCGGGCCAGGCTCTGCAACGCGTTTTTCAGCGTTTCCGGGCCCCGATAGTTATGCACAGGGTCGTCCGGCTTGGCGGCGGGGGCCGGTTTGGGGGGCTGGAGTGGGGCCGGAATCGGGCTCAAACTTCCTTGCACGAATTTCACCCGCGTTACGGCTTCCCGGCCCAGATAAGCATTGATGCGCCCCGCCAGGGCCCGGGCGTCATGCCCCAGAAACAGGGCCGCGCCCGGTTCGGCCAGCAAGGTCAGCACACCGCCCGCTTCGCTGAATTTCAGCGGACGGGCGATACGCGCGATCTCGGGACCGGCAATATCCGTCCAGCGCAGAACCAGGCTGGGATCAGTGAACCCGGCGCGGAAGAAGGCTGCCCCACCGACAAGCCCCGCGTCGCCGGCCACCGGTGCGGCGCGGCCCCGGCGCCCGGGCAATTCACCGGAGGTTTTGCTCGATTGTTTTTGAGACGGCGTTCGGGCCATGGTCGAAACTATGCCTCGCGCCGCTCGAACGAAAAAGCCCGAAACGGATTTGCCCAAAGCAGATTTGGCACTCCGGTTGCTGGATTGGTACGACCGTCATCGCCGTGTGCTGCCCTGGCGGGCGCCAGCGGGAAAGCGCGGCGATCCGTATCGCATCTGGCTTTCGGAAATCATGCTGCAACAGACCACCGTGCAGGCCGTGGCGGGATATTACCGGAAGTTCCTGGACCGCTGGCCTGATGTGAAGGCATTGGCCGCCGCGCCGGAAGACGATGTGCTCGCGGCTTGGGCGGGCCTTGGCTATTACGCCCGCGCCCGAAATTTGCATGCAGCCGCGAAAATCGTGGCGGCGAAATTGGATGGAAAATTTCCCGGCACCGCCGAAGAGTTGCGCGCCCTGCCGGGCATCGGCGGTTACACGGCGGGCGCGATCGCGGCCATTGCCTATGACGAAAAACAAGCGGCGATGGACGCCAACGCCGAACGGGTGATCGCGCGGCTCTATGCCGTGGAAACGCCGCTGCCCAAAGCCAAAACCCGATTGCATGCTCTGGGAATGGCGTTGGTGCCTGACCGGGCGGGGGATTTTGCCCAGGCCTTGATGGATCTGGGCTCCGCCATCTGCACGCCGAAAAGGCCCGCATGCGCAAATTGTCCGTGGACGGATGAGTGCCAGGCTCGCCGCCGGGGCATTCAGGAGAATTTGCCGGTCAAAGCGCCCAAGGCGGCAAGGCCGTTGAAGCGTGGCGCCGCTTTCGTCGCTCGGGACCAGAGCGGCGCCGTCTTGCTGGTCAAGCGTCCGGACAAAGGTTTGCTGGCGTCCATGCTCGAGCCGCCCCAGGGAGACTGGTCGGAGGATTTTCCATCAAAAGCGTCCGCATTGAAGCAGGCGCCATTCCCCGGAGACTGGAGAAGGCGGGCCGGACTGGTGCGGCACGGCTTCACCCATTTCGAATTGGAGATCGAAGTCTATTTCGCAGAACTCGCAAAGCGCCCGAAAACCAATGGGCAATGGGTTTCAGCCGCAAAATTGCGCGATGTGGCACTCCCAACCGTGATGCGCAAAATCGTGGAACATGGCCTCGATGAGGACAATGTTTAAAAGGTAACCGTGATGATGGACTTGGTTTTTACCGTCAGGCTGGAAAACGAAAATGGGTCTGTGATCGATGAATTTGAAGCGAACATGGAAACCCTAGCGCGCCTCTTACCGTCAAAAAATGATGGAGATTTTAAGTGCTTGTGTTTTGTCGATCCCTACGACAACGCTTCATTCAACCACCATCAGATGGAATTCATGCAGAGAGAAGTATCATTGCTTCGCAAACGGCACGCGGATCCAGAAGCGATTTCTATCTTGGACAGCATTGATCGCTTGGTGAAGCAACGGGCTATTCACGCCTATCTGAAATTCTATGGCGATTGATATTTAAACCAGTTCGGCCCGCAAGCGCTGACGCAGCACATCGATCGGCACCAGAGCACCCGCCGGCGTCTCGAATTGCCAGAAGGTCCAGCCATTGCAGGCGTCGAGGCCCTGCACATGCGCACCCATGCGATGGATCGAACCGGTGGCGTCAGCGCAAACCAGCGTGCCGTCGGCGCGCACCTTGGCCCGTTGATTCTTGCGGCTGCCATGAAGGACAGTGCCAGGCGGCAGCAATCCGCGCTCGACCACCCAGCCAAAAGGAATACGCGGTTCGGCGCGCTTTGATCTGGTCACTTCCAGGGCGTCGTTGCCGACCGGAATGACTTCGGCGATGCGCGCGCGGGCGACATCGGCATAGGTTTTTTCCCGCTCGATCCCGATGAACCGGCGGTCCAGGCGTTTGGCGACGGCGCCGGTGGTGCCGGACCCGAAGAACGGATCCAGGATCACATCACCGGGCTTGGTGGATGCCACGATGACGCGATGGAGCAAGGATTCCGGCTTCTGGGTGGAATGGGCCTTCTGGCCATCGGCGCCCTTGATGCGTTCATGGCCTGAGCAAATCGGCAGGGTCCAGTCCGAGCGCATCTGCAGCTCGTCATTCAGCGCCTTCATCGCTTCATAGTTGAAGGTGTATTGCTGTTTGGGATTCTTGGTCGCCCAGATCAGGGTTTCGTGCGCATTGGTGAAACGCTTGCCCCGGAAATTTGGCATGGGATTGGATTTGCGCCAGATCACATCGTTGAGAATCCAGAAGCCCAGGTCCTGCAAGGTCGCACCGACGCGAAAGATATTGTGATAGGAGCCGATCACCCAGATCGAACCGGTATCCTTCAGAACGCGCCGGGCCGCCGTCAGCCAGTCATGGGTGAAGCGGTCATATTCCGCGAAGCTGCCGAACTGGTCCCAATGATCGTCAACGGCATCGACTTTGGACTGGTCGGGGCGGTGAAGATCGCCCCTGAGCTGCATGTTGTAGGGCGGGTCGGCGAAAATGAGATCGGCGCAGCCCTCCGGCAGCGCGTTCATGCGCGCCACGCAATCGCCTTCAATGACCTGATCCAGTTTCAGCATGACCCCGCCCAAAAATATCAACAGCGGGATTCACAGTGATTCGTCGCGAATCACCCGTCAAGAGTCAAAATGGAATCAAGGGATTAGGTAGGGACTCAGTATTGAGTCCCCCGATTCATCCCCACACAAGATGTTGAGTATGTGAGTCATTCTGCCGCTGTTGGCGGCTGGATCCGTTCCTCGCCCGAAATGCTCTGTCCCGACAGGATGGCGCGGATGGGCCCGAAGCTGCGGCGGTGATGCTGGGTCACGCCATGGGCTTTGAGGCCCGCATAATGCTCCGGCGTGCCATAGCCTTTGTTGCTGCGCCAATTGTAGCCGGGATGATCGTCATGCAGCGCCACCATCATGCGGTCGCGCGTCACTTTGGCGATGATTGATGCGGCCGCTATGGAAACCGAACGCGCATCGCCGCCGATCAGCGTGTCACAACGGCAGGGAAGAGGCGGCGGGTCGTTGCCATCCACCAATGCGAATTCCGCCGCCACCGACAGCGCCCGCACCGCGCGGGCCATCGCCATATGCGTGGCTTGGCGGATATTGATCAGGTCGATCTCGTCCACCGACGCTTCGCCGACCCCGACCGCGATCGCGGCCTCCATGATGCGGGGGTAAAGTTCCTCGCGGTCTTCTTCACTCAGTTGCTTGGAGTCGTTGAGCCCCTTGGGAATGCGCCCCCGATCCAGAATGACCGCCGCCGCCACAACCGGTCCGGCCAGGGGGCCGCGTCCGACTTCATCCACGCCGCAGATCGGACCCGCCATGGTTTTCAGCAGCCGCGACTCGTAGATGTAATGGGGCATGCCCCATCTTTAGAGCAGCGACAGCTGGTCGCCAATCCGGGGCGGGCGGCGGAAATTGTTGATGGCCATGGACCGGGGCGACTGGTTAAGCCCCAGCTTTTTCACCGCCATCTGAAAGCGCCGTCCCATCATCTGGGCATAGGGGCCGGTACCTTTCATCCGCGTGTTCCATTGGCTGTCGTAATCCTTGCCGCCCCGCATTTGGCGGATCAACGCCATGACATGCTTGGCACGGCCGGGAACCTGTTGATCCAGCCATTCACGGAACAGATCCTTGATCTCCAGCGGCAGGCGCAGCAGCACATAGCCCGCCGAACGCGCGCCCGCTTCCGCCGCCGCCGTCAGCACGGCTTCCATTTCATGATCATTGAGGGCGGGGATGGCAGGCGCGAACATCACCCCGGCAGGCACGCCGGCTTCGGCCAGCCCTGCGATCGCCTGCAATCGCCGCGCGGGCGTGCCGGCGCGCGGCTCCATCGTCCGGGCCAGATGCCGATCCAAAGTGGTGATCGACAGGGCCGCCTTGGCCAATCCCATCGCCGCCATTTCGGACAGGATATCGAGATCGCGCAGAATCAGCGGCGATTTGGTGACGATGGCGACCGGATGGCGGAAATCGCGCAGCACTTCCAGAATGCTGCGCGTGATGCGCATCTTCTTTTCCAGGGGCTGATAGGGATCGGTGTTGGTGCCCATGGCGATCACGCGGGGCACATAGCCCGGCGCGCTCAATTCCTTTGCCAGCAGCTCGGCGGCATTGGGTTTGGCGAAAAGGCGGGACTCAAAATCGATGCCCGGCGACAGGCCCAGATAGGCGTGGGTCGGACGGGCGAAGCAATAGACGCAGCCATGCTCGCAGCCACGATAAGGATTGATCGAGCGATCAAAGGACAGGTCCGGTGACTTGTTGCTGGCAATGATGCTGCGGGTCGCGTCGTGGATGACTTCCGTGCGCAGAGGAGGCGGGGTGCCGTCTTCGGCCCGCCAGCCGTCATCCCATCCGTCGTCCACCAGCACCCGGGTCTGCTTTTCATAGCGCCCGACATGGTTGGAGCGTGCCCCGCGTCCGCGCAGCAGCTCCGGCCTGATGGTGGAATTAAGGACTACAGTCATAGCTATAGGATTATGGACTCGAATAAGAACAAATCAAGTACAAAATGTCCTTATCAAATCTTGGCGCCAGTCCTTCAATTCCGAAGCCGCGATTACATCGCAAGTTAAGGTGGTGGTGGCATAATCGGCCATAAGCCACTGCCAAATCTAACAATTCGGACGCCATGACTCTTCAAACGCCACGTTTTGCGATGCTGGCCGACCTAGCGAAGGAAACCACCAGCGAAGGTCGCCGGGAGCTTCTTCGCAGAGTCACCGAGGCGTTCGATCCGTCAGCTCCTCTGGCCGGGGCTGAGGTCGCCCAGTTTGATGACATCCTGGCCACCATTGCCGCCGATTACTCCAAACAGGTTCGCAGCCAGATCGCCCGGCTGATCGCCAGCAGCCTGGC
>Ga0105240_10013896_pt1 | contig 11026 bp, 10 predicted proteins | sample KBSC54metaG_FD_80426 | JGI IMG/M metagenome (GOLD analysis project Ga0105240, IMG submission 80426) | Corn rhizosphere microbial communities from Kellogg Biological Station, Michigan, USA - KBS C5-4 metaG | ecosystem: Host-associated > Plants > Roots > Rhizosphere > Soil | place: Michigan, USA...
AGGGCTTGAACGGGCTCGGGTTCGTCTCGGGGCAGGAGTTTACGGAGCAGCAAGCCGCGCTCTATGCGCAGGGGACCGCGAAAATCACGCAGCAGCTGCGGTTGATCGCCGGGGTGCGGGCCACCCGCGACCAGTTTTCGTATTCCGGGGTTCAAGGCGGCGCCCTGTTCGGTTTCGCCCCAGGGGAGCTCGCGCCGGCCGCGGCAGGCACGGTGACCCAAACACCCGTCACACCGTTGGTCGGGTTGCAGTATTTCCCAACGCCGCCGGTCAATCTCTACGCGACGGCTTCGAAAGGGTACCGCTCCGGGGGGGTCAATACGATCATCCCCCCCGCCTGCGAGAGCGGACTGGCCCAACTGGGCTATCAGAGTTCCCCCAACACCTATGCCTCCGACAGCCTCTGGAGCTACGAGGTCGGTTCCAAGGTCCGCGCTTTCCAGGATAGGGCGAGTATCGATATCAGCGCGTATTACATCGACTGGAAGGGAGTGCAGACCTCAGTGGGACTGGCGTGCGGTTCCCAGATCATACTGAACGCGGCCAAGGCGGTGAGCCGGGGGTTGGAGCTGCAGGGGAACCTGTTGGTCGCCGGCGGCCTGTCACTCACGCTGAATGCCGGGTATACCGATGCCCACTACGCTCAAGCTGTGAGCAGCGATACCGCGCTGCTGATAAACGATGGCGACCGTCTGCCCTACACGCCGCAATGGACCGGGAATCTGGGGGCCCAATACCGTTTCAAGTTGCTCGATCGGTCCGCGTACGTCCGTGCGGATTACAGCTACCAGGGCCCGGTTGTGCAAGGCACCGGTCCGGGCACCGCAACCTACCAGCCAGACGCGTACAGACTGCCGAACAACCGTAATCTGAACATGCGCGCAGGAGTCAATCTCGGCGCGGTGGATGTCGATCTCTTCGTCAACAATCTGACCGCATCGAGGGATGTGCTCGGTCTCGTCGCGATCGGTGGCGTCGGTCCGGGACGCTACGGCTGCTTCAGCGCGGGGTGCGATTCGTACCTGTTGTATGCACAGGGCGGCTCGATCGCAAGCGCGCGCCCACGCACGATCGGAGTCGACTTCACGTATCGGCTGGAGCCGCGGCGCTAACCTCGCGGACCGGGAAGTTTCTCAATGAAGATGAATGCGTCCGTGTTCGCGTCAGCCCTTCTCGCGACCTGCGCGGTTGCTGCCGTGGTCGCCGCGCCGACCGCGGGTCAACTGCTGGCCTGGCAGGGTACCGACCAGGTGTTCGGTTACTCTCATATGAATGAGGTATTCAAAACCCGACCGATCAAGCGGGGTGCGCGGCTTCGGGATCTCCCCCGGGCTCAGGAGGTTGCCCTCCACTACACGCTGGGCCAGGAGACGGGTGACGCCGCCGAGTTTGTAGCACGCAATCACGTAGCCGCCGTGTTGGTCGTGAGCCACGGGAAAATCGTGCTGGAGCGCTATGGATTGGGGCAGTCCGAGAAGACGCGCTGGGTATCCTTTTCCGTCGCCAAGTCGGTTACCTCGACGTTGATCGGTGCGGCCATCCGCGATGGCAAGATCGGCAGCGTCGATGACCCTCTGACGCGCTACGTTCCGGAGCTCAAGAACAGCGCCTATGACGGGGTCACGCTGGCGCAGCTGTTGGAAATGCGCACGGGCGTCGAATGGACCGAGGACTATGAGGATCGCAACTCCGACGCCTGGTGGTTGTCGCAGGACTTCGCCGCCGACCGTAACGGGCTCATTGAGCATCTGCTGACCAAACGCCGAGTGGCCGAGCCGGGGTCACGATTCAATTACAACACGGGTGAGACCAATCTTGCGGGCATTGTGCTGGGGCGCGCGGTCGGCAGGCCCATCAGCGAGTATCTGTCGCAGAAGATCTGGACGAAGATCGGGGCTGAGGCGGACGCCAACTGGGTGAGCAGCGGTGGGCTCGAGGTCGGTGGGTGTTGCATCAGCATGCGTGCCCGCGACTACGCCCGTTTCGCGCTCTTCTTCATGCACGGCGGTGTCGCGGGTGGTGAGCAGGTCCTTCCTCCTGATTGGACGCGCAAGGCCACGGTTCCTTACACGCCTGCGGCGGTGCGTGACCGCGGGTACGGCTGGTTTTGGTGGCCCAGTGCGGATGGCAGCTACGAAGCCATCGGTGTCTTCGGGCAGTCGATTCTGATCGACCCGAAGGCGGAGCTCGTTGTCGTGCTGCTCAGCGCCTGGCCGCACGCGGGTTGGAAGGAGGGGCAGGAGCGGCGGGACGCTTTTCTCAAGGCGGTCCGCACGCAACTGCGCTGATGCGCCATGGGCTCCAGGTTTTCAGCGTCGCACGGTATTGCAGGCACAAGGGGCAGACGATTGGCAACTCAGCTACAAGCTCGCGCTCTGGGGTGGTTGGCCGCTGCGATCTGCGTCAATTCAATCTCCACTGCGGCGGATCGAGTCGAGTCACCGGGGCGACACGCCGCGGGCCATGCGGCCAGCAGCTCCCGGCCCTCCAAGGGAAAGCCGTTCCACGTCAGTGGCGTCTGGGTCCTGACCGGTACGTTCATGGACCGACAGGACGGAAAGGACGTAGCGGCTCCGGGGCGCGCCTCGGAAGAGTCGGATGCCGCGCTGCCGATGTACCTGCAGGCGCCCGTGTTCAAAGGCGAGTACGAGGCGGAGCGTAAAAAAATAGAAGCGCTGAGCCGCAAGGGGACCCCGGTAGAGGATTCGGGTGCGATGTGTCTGCCGCAGGGAATGCCCGCTTTCTGGGGTGGGCCGTACGCGTTCGAGATCCTCCAGACTGATAAGCAGATCAACATCTCGCAGGAATGGAACGAGCAGACCCGGCGGATCTATATCGACGGTCGGCCGCACCCGAAGGACTACGATCCCTCCTTCAATGGACACTCGATCGGCCACTGGGAAGGCGGGGTGCTGGTGGTTGATACGATCGGTATTCGAGCCGAAACGAAGGTCAACGGAGCCCATCACAGCGACGCCTTGCACATCGTCGAGCGCATCCGCCAGAGCGCACCGGACGCGCTCGAAGTGGAAATGACCGCTTACGATCCCAAGGCCTTTCAGCAGCCCTGGGTCGCCATTTATCCGCTACGCCACAAACCTGACATGGAGCTCCAGGAGTACTCCTGCGAGGAAAACAATCGCAATCAGGTCGATGAGAATGGCGTCACCCACGCAACGATCGCGCCGAAGTAGGTTCCCGGAGGCATCATGTCCAAAAGAAATTCCCTGTTCGGGCTGGCTGGCGCCTGGGCTCTCGCAGGTCCCGCGCTGGCGCATCATTCATTCGCCATGTTCGATTCGGTAGCCGAGATCGTGCTGCAGGGAACCGTAACCGAGTTTCAGTGGACGAACCCGCATACCTGGATCGAGTTGGATGTACCCAACGGGACGGGTGATGTGGTGCATTGGAGCATCGAAGGCGGCAGCACGCTGGGCTTGTCGCGGGAAGGGTGGCACCGCACTACGCTGCAGCGAGGCGACAAAATCACGCTCGTGGCCCATCCGCTGAAGGATGGCTCGCACGGCGGGAGTCTGATGGGGGTGACGTTGGCGAATGGCCAACACCTGGGGGCCAGCATCCGTCCCGCTACGCCCGCCAAATAGCGGCAATCCCGCAAGCTCACCGGCCAAGTATCGACAGCTGCCGCTCTGGAGAGATTCATGATCAAAACCCTGGCTCACCTGCTGAGCGTTGCGAGTATTGCCGGTGCGGCGCTCTGCTTCGCGCAGGAGCCTCCTTCATCGGACCCGAGCTCGGTGCAGACGGGCAACTACAGGCTCGAAAGCACGCATGCGCGCATCATTTTCTCGGTGTCGCACCTGGGCTTCTCGACCTGGTATGGCGAATTCACCCGGCCGACCGGCACGGCGCGGCTCGATTCGCGCCAACCCGAGACCTCCGTGTTGGATATCACCGTCCCGGTGGCCAACATCAGCACCTCCAACACGACGCTGGATGGGGAGCTGCGTGGCGCCGACTGGTTCGATGCGGCGAAGTATCCCACCATCACCTACAAATCCAGGACGGTGACCCAGAAGGGTCCGGGGGAGTATGAAGTGCTGGGAGACCTGACGATGCACGGAGTCACGCGGCCCGTGACCCTGGTTGCGAAGTTCAATATGGGCGGTATCAACATGATGGACAAGGCGTTCACCGTCGGGTATGACGCGACGGCGCGGATTCACCGCAGTGACTTTGGCATTACTAAGTATGTCGGTGCCATCGGCAACGAAGTCACCATACAGATCAGCGCGCCGTTCGAGAAGGCGCCCTAGCTTCAAGGGGAAGGTCAGTGATTCGAACGCCCATGCGCAGTCCGGCAGGCCAGTCAGGCGTATTCTTTCTTTTCGCGCTCCTGATGGGTGTCGCGACCTCCACCCCGGCGGCGACGGGGGATTGGGATCTCGTGGCGCGTGACCCGCCGAAACTCCAGCTGGTCATGCAGCTCGTGGTGACGTGCAGCGATCCGCAGAAGATCGGGCCTGTGGAAAACAGCAAGGACGGCAAACGCACCGCTGTCTGGCCCATCGTGGGCGGGCGCTTTCAGGGGCCGGGGATCCGCGGGACGGTCATCGCCGGCGGGGGCGATTTTCCCGTTCAGCGTCCGGATGGCGTTGTGGTGATCGATGCCTTGTATCGCCTTCGTACGGACGACGGGGTCACGATCATCATTCACAACCGGGGAATGGCTTATCCCAAGCGGGGCCCCGGGGATGAGTATTACCGTTTGGTACCCGAGTTCATTGCCCCGCAGGGGAAGTATGAGTGGCTCAACAGTCATCTTTTTCTGGCTACGCTCGTGGACGTGCCGCAGAGCATGCAATTGGCGCAAGGGCCTCACGAGAACGATCGCCTGATCGAGGTTTATGAGGTGCTGTGATGGAGTATTTGCATCGGCAGCAAGGGGTGTCTGGAGGGCCGGGGTGTTGTGTTGGGTGAGTTCTGCGACTGGTTGGCTGGAACCCCGGTGAGTCAGGCGTTCCAGGCGAGGGGCTGGTTCGTTCCGGCCGTCCAGACTGTTCATATCCTGGCGATCTCGTTTCTGAGCGTCGCGCTCGGGATGCTCAGTTTCGAGCTCATCGTGCGCCGCTCTTTGCCAACTCGAGACGGGGTGCGACGGTTCGCGCAGGTGTTCTGGCTCTCCCTCGGCGTACTGCTGGCGACCGGCGTGCTTTTGACCGTGACTGAGCCGGTTCGCGAGCTGTTGAGTTCGGTCTTTCGTGCCAAAATGATCCTGGTGATGGTGCTTGCCGCGGTGGTCGGGTGGCTGCAAACGAGGGTGCGCCGCAGGCCCGGTGGGTTGGATCTGGCGGCTCGACATGACGGGGCAGCCAGAGTGTGTGGGCTCCTCCTTTTGCTGTTGAGCGTGGCCATCATGACAGCAGGTCGGTGGATTGCCTATGTCTAGCGCTCTGCTGGAGTCGCTGCAGCAGTTGCCTTTTGCAGTGACGATTGCGCAATCCGAGTGGTTGTTTCCGACGCTCGAGACGCTCCATGTCATGGCTCTGACGGCGGTCGTGGGTACGGTACTGAAGATCGATCTTCGTTTGCTCGGCTTGACCGATCGGGAGCGCCCCTTCAGCGCTCTCGCCAGGCAGGTGCTGCCGTGGACGTGGGGCTGCTTTGCGATGGCTGCCATGACCGGCTTGCTGATGTTTGCAGCGAAGGCGGTGACCTATTGGGCCGACATTCCATTTCGCATCAAGTTCGGTTGCATCGCTCTGGCAGGCTTCAACATGGCCTACTTTCACCTGGTGGGGGCTCGCGACAGGGCTAGCTGGGACTTGGGCCCCCCACCCTGGCGTGCGAAGCTTGCCGGCATGACCTCCGTGGCATTGTGGATCACCGTCGTGGCGGCCGGTCGTTGGATTGGCTTCACCACTTGAGACACGGGATGCGCAGGTGACCTGCCTGTTATCGCGCGGCGCCCCCGGCGATGGGCAACGTGACACGCGCGATAGCATGGGTTAGTCCGGGAGGCGGGGACCGGGACCGGCACCGCGCACGAGGTCGACGAGTGCCCGAACGTCTGCCGGTACGGCATTGCCGCGCCAGGCCACGTGTTGATCCGGCCGGCTGAGCAGAAGTTTGTGGCGGTGACAGGCGGGCAGATCGCGGTTGGTTAGATCGAGTACCTTCAGTGGCAGCCCCGCACGCGCTGCGGCGGCGGTCAGGGGGGTGATATCGATACTCAGGTCGAAACGCAACAGCGTGTAGTCACGGCCCAGAAAATCGTAGAGCGAGCGGCCATGGCCCAGCCACAAGTGTGGCGTGCGGGCGCCCGGTACGGTGGAGGGGGTGTAGTCGCGCATGCCGAACGGGGGGGCCTTCTCTCCATCGTAGGCGATGAGGGGAGAGTTCTCGTACGCGTACCCGAAGTTGAGACCCGCGCACGCGAACTGTTGCACGTGGAAGGCGTACGCCGTGCGCCCGATCCTGGCGCGTGCAGCCGCACCCTCGGGAGTATCCGCTTCGAGCTCCGAGGGCACCGAGGTCCGCTCCAGAATTGCACCCGCCGCGTAGTTTGCGACGAAGCGCGAGACCTGCTCCGTCGTGGGACGCCTCTCCTGATCGTAAGCATCCAGGATGGCCTCGGGCGCCCACCCCTTCAGATGGGCAGCCAGAATCCAAGCGAGATTCGCCGCATCCGCCAGGCCGGCATTCATCCCGTAGCCCGCGTAGGGGACCCACAGGTGTGCGGAGTCGCCGCAGAGGAACACCCGATCCTTGCGGAACGTGTTGACCACCAGGCGCCGGCCGATCCAATCCTCCTTGGTCAGCAGGTCATACTCGAAGTGCGGCCCCACTCCGAGCAGGTGCCGCAGGCAACGATCACGGTCCACGGACTCGAAGTCCTTCTCGGTGGGGAGCAGGTAATTGTGCAGGAGCCACAACTCCTGGCCATCGATGGCAATCAGGTTGCCGGCGCGCTCGAGGGTATATAGATAATTCATCCAACCCGGCGGCGGGGTGAGTAACCGGATGAGCTCGGGCGCGCGGAAGTAGGTCGATTGCACCCGCTGAATGACATCGTCGCCGCTCAACGTCGCGCCCATATCGCGTCGCACCTGAGACCGGGCGCCGTCGCAGCCAATGAAGTACCGGCACTCGAGCTCGGTCTGCGTGCCTGCATCCAGATCGTGCGCTCGGACCAGGACGTGGTCCTGCTCCTGCTGATGACCGTCGACCTGGGTGCGGCTGAGGATTCTGATGTGGGTCGTTGCGGCCGCGCGCCGGAACAGGATCGGCTCGAGGTAGATCTGGTTGATGCGATGGGCGGGCTCCGGGGTGGGCCAGTCCATGTCCGGACCGCCAGAGCTCGTGAAGCGAGCCCGGCGGGATGGAATGGGAACACGGCAGATCTCGTGACCCGTCGCGCGGGTGCGCACCACGGCATCATGCGGATAGTCGTCCGGAAGTCCCGCTGCACGGATCTCGTCAGCGAGACCGAGGCGCCGGAATATTTCCATGCTGCGCGAGGAGACGTGATTGCACTTCACACTCGGCGGTTCCAGAGCCCGTCGCTGCTCGATGACGACGACATCGATGCCGCGCCAGGCGAGATCCATGGCGAGGGTCAGGCCCACCGGGCCTGCGCCGGAGATGACAACGCTTGCAGTGATGCGATCAGCCACAGGGAATTCGCTTTGAAGGATGGAGGGAGGGGCACAAGAATCGCACAGCGACTCGCAGGTGGGACGTCCGCTGTTGTAGACATCGTGTTCCATTTTTGGCTTCCTACGGCCTGTTGCTCGAGGCAGAGCGGCCGGTCATCTGCGGATGGATCGCCAGGCTACTGCCGGTCCTTCCGCTGTTCCTCAAACGGGACCCCGCGGGTGCATTTATGGGCTATGCCTCCCCGGCAAACACGTCTAGATTGATCTTGCAGCCGTACGCAAAAACACTTCACTGACGAGACTCGCTGGAATGAGCCACTTTCCCGACAAGCCGAATTTTCGCGGGCTGTTCGCGCCTTCGCGCGTTGAAGCGGACCTGCATGACCTGGAGATCGAAGGCACGGTGCCGGCCGAGCTGGAGGGAGTCTTTTTCCGCGTCGCCCCCGATCCGCAGTTTGCGCCGCGTCTCGGGGATGACATCTGGTTCAACGGCGATGGCATGGCGGGAAGCTTCGATTTTCATGACGGCCGCGTTGATTTCCGGCAACGCTGGATCCGCACGGAAAAGTTTCAGCTCGAGCGCGGTGCGGGTCGTGCGTTGTTTGGCGCCTATCGCAATCCGCTCACGGACGATGAGACGGTGCAGGGTCGTGTGCGCGGCACGGCCAACACCAACATTGTGTTCCACGCTGGGAAGGTGCTCGCCCTGAAAGAGGACAGCCGACCGGTGGCGATGGATCCGAGGACGCTCGAGACGCTCGGTGAGTGGGATTTCGACGGCGCGCTCGAGGGTCAAACGTTCACCGCTCACCCGAAGATCGATGCGAACAGCGGTGAGATGATTGCATTTGGCTATGCCGCACGGGGGCTGCTGACACCGCATATCGCGGTTTATACGATCGATCGTTCGGGGCGTCTCATCGATCAGACCTGGATCGAACCGCCCTACTACGGCATGGTCCATGACTTCGCGATCACGGCGGACTACATCGTGTTTCCCATCGTCCCGATCGTGGGCAGTTGGGAGCGACTGAAGAGCGGTTTACCCCACTTCGGTTGGGATGCCTCGCGCGAGATGTACATCGGCGTCCTGCCGCGCCGGGCGCGGGCCGCCTCGATACGCTGGTTTCGACACGAGGCGCGCTTCTGCACTCACGTGATGAATGCATTCAACGACGGCACGCGAGTGCACCTCGATATGCCGGTCGCCCGCGGCAACATGTTTCCCTTCTTTCCCGATGTGACCGGCGCGCCTTTCGATCCGGCGGCGGCGGCGGCCCGGATGACGCGCCTGTCGGTCGATATGGGCTCCGCGGAGGAGCACGTCGACATCCGGGTGCTGCACGAGCCCGTCGGGGAGTTTCCGCGCATCGATGACCGCTACGCGATGCATCCCTATCGGTACGGCTATCTGTGCGCGCAGGACCTGAGCCGGCCCTTCGGCCTGAGCGATCAGAAGAGTGCCACCGGGCTCATGATGAATACGCTCTATCGGTTGGATCACCAGACGGGTCAAACGAATTCGGTGTGGTGCGGGACCGGGGCCTCGTTCCAGGAGCCGGTGTTTGCGCCCCGCAACGCGCAGGCTGCCGAGGGCGAAGGATACCTCCTGGCGCTCGTGAATCTGATGAACGAGCACCGCACGGCGCTGATGGTGCTCGATGCTCAGCGCCTCGAGGAGGGACCTGTTGCCACGGTGCATTTGCCTCTGCGGTTGCGTCCCGGCCTGCACGGGAACTGGGTTCCACGGGCCCAGCTTTCCGCGGGTGCGGATCCAACCTGACAGGCCTGCGGTGGGGGCGTCAGCGCCTGTCGACGGCCTTGACGATGGCACCGACGAGCCGGCTCTGGCGATCATAACCCACCGCCCATTCGGCCTCAGGCCACGAGCTCAGGGTCACGATGACCAGATCGCGCTGCGGATCGATGTAGATCATCTGGCCGAAGATGCCTATCGCGCGGTAGCTGCCATCCGGGTTGATCCACCACTGATAGCCATAGCTCACAGCGCCCCAACCGGTGGCCACGGCGGGGCGGGTCGCCTCGGCGACCCATCCGGCGGGCAGTACGGAGTGTCCGTCGGCCATCGCACCGTGCATGAAGAAGCGCCCGAAGCGCGCATAGTCGCGCAGACTGGCGTTCAGGCAGCAGCTGCTCATGATGCGGCCTGACTGGTCGATGATCCAACTCGCGTCATGCTCCATGCCCGCGGGCTGCCAGAGTTTCTGCGACAGATAGTCGTTGAGCTCAGCGCCGGTCGCGTTGGTGATCACCAGGCCCAACAGTCGCGCAACGCTGGACGCGTAGTTGAATTTTGTGCCCGGTGGCGCCTCGCGCGGCGAGGCCGCCAGGAAGTAGATGAGATCCGTTCCCTCTGGCTTGCCGCCGGCCCGCGCCGCCGGCCCCATGATCCGGCCGCCATCCCCTTTCGCCGTGTATTGTTCGTTATAGGCGACCCCGGTGCGCATCGTCAGTGCATCCCGGATCGTCACGCCGTCCCATGCAGTGCCGCGCAACTGCGGAACATATTTTGTGATGAGATCATCGACGCCGGCGATTGCCCCATCCTCGATCGCCGCGGCGACCAACGTTGAGGTAAAGGATTTGGCGACCGAATTGGATGTCCAGGTCCCCTGCCTGCTCAGGCCGAGCCCATAACGCTCCAGTAGGATGTTGTCTTTGTGGAGGACGAGAAGGCCGGAGGTGAAATTATCAGCCATGTAATCGTCAACGCTCTTCTCGCGTCCGCCCTCCTGATAGTGAACGACCAGAGGAGACTGCGCCACCGCAAGCGGCATAACCGATCGGCCGTGGGCAATCTTCGCGGTCACGAAGATCTTGTCCATGTTGCGGAAGCCCGCCGGACGCAGGTCGCTGGGCCACAGGATGAAATTCGTGGCGGGGGGCAGTGCGATGTGGGCGCTTTCCGAGGCAACCGCCCGCTGCGCGGCGTACCCATTCACCGCCGCCATGACGATGAGTGTAGCGGCGATGCGACCCCAACGTTTTGCGACAGTGGCGGACAGCCTTTTCATCGGTTTTTATTTCTCGAGGTTCTTGATGCGAGGGGACGGCCGTCGGTCCGACTCAGCCGGTGTCGGTCTGGGTGTTGCATGTCGACGCGGCAAGGGGTGTTCGTTGCGGGGGAGCCCTTGCGGCCCCAACGCGGGACACTGCGGCGGGCCCTCCTGAGTCGGGTCAACCCTAGACGGTGAATTGATGAGGAGTCAACTATAGGGCGGCGGGTTCCCGCAAGCAAGGAGGCGTGCCCGTGGAGCATCGTCCGGCTGGGCACGCAGGGGGCGCCACGCCGCAGCTCGCCTGGAGAGTGACAAACGGGGACGGAATGACTATCGTGACTGCTCAACGGTTAGGCAGCGGATTCGACGGGAGAGAACTGCGGTGGC
>Ga0105240_10013897_pt1 | contig 11025 bp, 9 predicted proteins | sample KBSC54metaG_FD_80426 | JGI IMG/M metagenome (GOLD analysis project Ga0105240, IMG submission 80426) | Corn rhizosphere microbial communities from Kellogg Biological Station, Michigan, USA - KBS C5-4 metaG | ecosystem: Host-associated > Plants > Roots > Rhizosphere > Soil | place: Michigan, USA...
ACGCTGGCGGACGGCACGAGCCAGGACGAGGTCAAGGCCATGGTGTATGATGCAGGTGGTGTACCTATTCCCAGCGGCGCCATCACCTTCAGCATCGAAACCGGCACGGCGACGATCACCACCACCGGTCAGATCGTCAACGGCGTGGCTACCGCCTTCTTTACCAGCAGTGTGCCCGGTTCCGTCCAGGTGCAGGCGCAAGTATCGGTGGGCGGCTCGCCGCAGTACCTTAACGACCAGGCCAACCCGGCCAATAATTATGTGACCATTCAGTTCACGCTTCCACCGCCCGATCTGGCGCAGAGCTATATCACGCCGGTGACGACACCCATGCCGGCGGACGGTACGGGCAAGGATGAAGTAGAAGCCTATGTCGCCGGTGCCGGCGGCCCTTATCCGGATGGCACCGTCGTGACGTTCACGATCCAAACGGGCAATGCCACCATCGTCCAAACCACAACGACTACGGGCGGAATGGCGACCTGCTATCTCACCAGTAACGTCGTCGGCTCGGTGAATGTACAGGCGCAAGTAACGGATGGCAGCGGCAATACGTATACATTAAATGACAAAGCCAATCCGGCTCAGCCGTACAGTACGATCCAGTTCATCGCCGGTCCGATTGATGCTTCGAAGAGCTATATCGTCGTCACAAAAGATAATGCCACGGCCGATGGCACTACCCAGGATATCGTCACCGCCTATCTTTTCGACTCGCAGGGTCGCGCCATTACGGATGGGACCATAGTCCAGTTCACTATTCAATCCGGCACGGCATCGGTTGTGGGCAGTTCGAATCCCGCCTGCACGACCGGCAGCGTAGCAACCAGCTATGTCAGTACGGTAGTCGGAGCGGCCCAGGTACAGGCCGCGGTGACCATTGGCGGGGTAACGACCTACCTGACGGATCAGAGCAATCCATCGAATAACTTCGTAACGATCCACTTCGTCACAGGTCAGCCTGTTTCCGGAAACCCCGGTGGCGGCGGATCGGGCGGAACTCCTCCGGGTAACGGCGGCACTCCTCCGAATGGGGGTGGCTCCGGCGGCGGTGGCGGCGGCAACAACACTGGTCCGTCAGACAACAACGGCTATACGTTACTGTTCGTCAGGGAACCTTTTGACTACAAGCTCGCCGACGGCAAGCAGCAGGATAGCATCATCGCCTATATCAGCGACGGATATGGACATCCCGTACCCGGCATACAGGTGACCTTCTTCATCCAGACTTCGCCGGCAGCCGGTACGATCGCATCTGGGGCGCAGTTCACCGCCAACCCGGCGGGTGTGATCACGGACGACAGCGGCATGGCCAGGATGTCCATGACGAGCACGGTCGGCGGCACGGTATTCGTCGATGCGACCATCGTCGACCCGGCAACCGGCAATACGGTGCTCATCGACGGAAGTTATGAGATCCTGCATTTCCTGTCACAGCCCGATCCCAACAACCCGCTGACCGCGCTGAGTGTGGTGGTCTATGAGGCGCTTGCCGACGGAACGCAGCAGACGGAGGTCAAGGCGCACGTGGTCGATCTGTCCGGTCAGGTGATGCCGGGTCAGCCGGTGACGTTCAGCATCGACTCGGGCAGCGGAACGATCGTGACGCCGCAGCCTGTTCTGACGGACGCGAATGGCGACGCCTATATTTATATTACCAGCAAGACGGTGGGATATGTGCTCATCACGGCGACCGTGGACGGCGTACAGATCGTCAACGGCAGTCCGGCACGGGTGCAGTTCGCGGCCATCAATATCTATGTGCCGCGGGTATTCACTCCCAACGGGGACGGTACTAACGATCTCCTGAAACCGATACTGGTCGGGATAGCCGACTTCCACTATTTCAGCATTTACAACCGGTGGGGTAACATGATCTTCACGACACAGGACCCCAATCAGGGCTGGGACGGCACGTTCAAGGGCGTACAGCAGCCGGTAGAAACGTATCTATGGATAGCGGAGGGAATCGACACGAATGGAAGAAAGATCGTTCAGAAGGGGATGGTCTCACTGGTAAGATAAATTATTTGAAAGAATAGAAAATCCAATATCGGATGAGAAAGATGATAACTATATTGATCCTTCTAGGCCTGACGGGGCTTGCCCGCGGACAGGAGATCAATTTCTCGAGGGTGCAGGATATGACCATCTGGTATAACCAATCCCTGAAAACCGATAAGCAGAATACGCTGATCCTGAATTATAGAAGTGTACAATATGGAGGGCAGATCGCCTATAACAGCGTGGCGGCCCTTTATAATATGCCGCTCGTCTCCAAAGAGACGAAGGACAAGCCCAATAGTGGATTTTTCAGCGCGAGCGCAGGCGCCGCATCCGACAAGACCAATGACGGCATCCTGAATAATTCGCTCGGAACGCTGGGCATCTCCTATGCCGTGCCGATCGGCCGTCATGAGACCTATCTTTCGGCCGGGTTCCAGGCGCAATATTACCAGAGCCAGCTGAATTTGGCGGGTGTAGCCAATGCTTTCGGCGACCAGTATAATAATTACGGACCGATAGAAGGCGCGCCAAGCATGGATCGTCTCGCAAACGGCTGGTCCTATGGCCATTTCAATTTCAATGCCGGCGTTTCGGTCTTCAGCAACGGACGTTATGACAAGTGGTATGCCGGCGCTTCCGTGATGCAGATCAATCAACCCTATGCGTACAAGGTCAAATCGGACTCCACCCGCATGCGGCCGAACATCGGTTTCCAGGGAGGATATAAATTCATGACCAAGACCGAAGACGAAGTGGGTTTTTATGCATCGATGAACTGGGAAGGACCGGCCTACCGTCATTATTTCGAATTGATCTATACCAAGGCGATACCCGGTATCGTGGGTGGTGCAGCCGTTGGAGCGGGTTTGGGCTACCGGTATAACGATGCCCTGGTGCCCAATATCGAGCTTCGGTATCAGAAACTGGAGTTGGGAATACTATACGATGTAAATATTTCAACGATCAGCGCGTCCGGCATCGCCCGAGATGGGGTGGAACTGGCGCTCAGAATGGACTTTTAAAACTAACCCCCATGAAGAAGGTAATGATTGGTTTGTTTGGATGCTGTATGCTGGCCGTAATGGCGGCAGATGCACAGGACGGCCGAAATCCAGCCGTCGACACCCGGTCTGCGCCGGACACGGCTGCGCCCTCGCAGCATTCGGTGATCTCCAGGGATACGGCCGGCATGCCGGTCCCGGACACGTCTTACCGTTACCACGGGGATTCCGCCGCGGCGGCCAATGACACGGTGATCAGTCTCGCCGACGCCGCCCGGGGTCAGACGTCGAAGACCGATTCTTCCAACACTATCAAGGTTGTCGTACAAACCAATGCCGGAAAAACGGACGCCGCCCAGAGCGATGCGCCGAAAGCCGATCAGCAGCAGCCTAACGATACCGCTACGACAGATGACAGATCCGAAGAGACGAGACACGAGCTCGACCCGCGCTGGTACATTTCCCCGCTGCTCAAGGTGCAGTTCCAGGATTTCGGTATGCTCGAGAAGAACCGCAAGGGCTATCTCAGCAACGCCAACAACCTTCCTTTTTTGCAGCGCGGCAACGGCTCCTTTGCCGCCTCCGCCTATAAGAACCTTACGCAACGCCTGTCGATAAGCGCCGATCTTGGCCTCAGCTTTGGCCACGTCACCAGCAACGACGTGCTGATCAGCCAGACGCAATCGAAGACCTTCAACCTGCTGAATGCCGCCGTCTATTACCACCTGATCGGGCCGTCCTACAGGCTCCAGCCTTATGTCACCGTCGGCTTCAACGACCTGATCAGCGACGCCTCCTATCTCACGCTGCCCATGGGAATCGGCGCAAAATTCAATTCGCGCAAGGTCATGGTGCTCGGCCAGGTTACCTACGGCTACGGTCTGACGAAGAACAACGCCAGCACCACGATGTACTCCATAGGGATCTATCTGCCCATCAAGAGCAAAAAATACAAACAGCAGGAGGAAGAGGACAAATCCCTCAACAGGAAGGATGACGCCAAAAGGAAAGATACCACCTCGAAGGGTAACGGCAACGTGACCAATAATATCTACATCACGATCAATATGGACTCCGTCCTGAAATCCAAAGGCCTGCTCGATGAGAATGGCAAGCCCCTCCTCGGCAAGAGGGGAGGAGAGGGCGACGATGCCGCAGACGACGCGACTCCGACAGGGAGAAGGAAGAAGCCCTTCCGCAAATTGGGCCTGAATGATTTCAACGACGGCGACTACCGGATCGATTCGCTCGACGGCAAACCCGTCATCCGGTTCGTAGTCTATTTCGAATTCAATGAATACGGTTTGAACTCGAAGGCATTCGGCGATATCGACAAGGTAATCTCGCATCTGAAACGCGCCGGCGACTACACCGTCGAGATCAAAGGCTACACCGATTCCGTAGGCTCGGAACAATACAACAATCTCCTTTCGCGCAAAAGGGCCAAGATGGTGCTCGATTATATGAACAGCAGGGGGGTGCCCACCGAGCTGATGAAGGCGAAAGCCTATGGAAGCGACAGCCCGGTGGCCGATAACAGCGATCCTAACCAGGCCTGGCTCAACCGGAGAGCGGAGATCATCGTTCACCCCAAAGACCAGCTGGCCAGCCAATAGATCATTTTAAAATCCAAATTATCCATGTTGCACCTGAATACTTCAAGCATCAGCATCCGGCTGATAGATGAATGCGGGAACCGCATCGATCCGCACCAGATCAGAGAGGTGGATTATCTCTCCCGTTTTATCAATAAATGCGTCGTCAACAGGGTATTTCGCCAGATGATGGCGGACAAACGCGCCGGCGTCATCGAAGTCTATACGGACAAAGTGCTGGTAAAAGATAACTAGCGATCCCCCGATTTATCGGCTCCGGCCGCTTCTTTTTGCTGTGCAGCCGCCTGTTTTTGCGCGGCCGCTTCCATCCTGCTCAGGTTCTTCTTCAGGATACCCACGTATCGTTCGGCGTCCTTGTTACCCGGATCCAGCGACAGCAATTTTTCGAAATAGCCGATAGAGCCTGTATAGTCCTTTTCCGTATTCGCCTTATAGGCGGCGATATAACCGTAGGCCTCGATGAGGTGTTTCCGGTTGAGCTGTTTGGTCGTATCCTTGCTGTCTATCTCGATGAGCTTCGTATAGTGAGGGACCGCCATCCCGCTCGTCATGGCGGTATCGATCGCGGCGTCGCAGCGCGCCCTCCAGTAATAGCCGAAATCCTGATCCGGGTATTTGGTCTCGTAAAGACCGAAGATGCTGTCGGCCATCGGGAACTCTTTCGCCATATAATGCGCCAGACCCCAGTTGAACAGGTCAAGGTTGGTGGCTTTTGCATTTCCCGTATAATATTTTCCCAGCCATATCGCCTGATTTGAATAGTCCTTCTGGTCTTTGTAGAGGTCCCTAATTTTTTGGCGAAGGCTATCCGTTGCGTACTGTCCTTTTCCATCGCACCTGCCTTCACATAGTATACCGCTGCCGAATCGGGCCGGCCCAGCATACTGTAGATCTCGCCCATGGTCTCATAATCCTTTTCGACGAAGCCGGTGTCGGTCTGTGCGGCAAAATATCGTTTCATATTATCCAGCGCCCTGGTGCTGTCATGAAGTTCTTTATACGAATAGGCGATCAGCTTGTACAGGCGCGGCTCGGGGACCTTTCCCTGCAGGGATATCAGCCTCTGCGCGTGATCGATGGCGGCGGTATATTGTCTCGAAGCATAGAGCAGATCGGTCAGGAGATAGTCGTTCTCCGTGCTGGGATCGCTGGCCGCGATATAGTGATCGAGACACCTCCTGGCCATGAAGACATCGCGGAAATAATAGTGATAGTAGAGCTCGTACCACGCCGGCGCGTACAACGAGTCCGTTTGCACGGCGTCGTTGAAATATTTCAGGTACATATCCGCGTTATTCTGGGTCACGAAGATCTTGCCCAGCTTGTATAGCGCATCGACCGCCTTGCCATCCTGCGCCAGCGCTGCGGAATACGCCTTGTAGGAGTCGTCGCCGTCCATGAGCCGGCGATAAGCATCTCCCAGCGCTACGTACAGCCGGGGATCGTGTTTGTCGCGGCGGATAGCTTTGTTCAGCAGCTGGATGGCGTAGCGCGCGTCGGTCGTGTCGGCCGGGTCCGTTTCATTGGCCGTGGCGACAGCCAGCAGGACATGCGGGTCTTTTTGTTTGGTCTCACCAAGCGCCTCATTGAAACGCGAAGCGGCGCTATCTTTTTGATGCTTCACCAGGAACAGGAGACCCTCGGAGCAAAGCGCCATCGGTTGCTGTCTGACTGCGGCGGGCAGATTGCGCAGGGTATCCTGCAGGGAGGGGAGCCGGTGCTGATGGACGTACACCTGTGACAGCAGCCACCAGGCTTCGGTGTTGGAGGGGTCCGTTTGCAGCAGTGCATGTAATTGATGGGCGGCTCCGTCGTAGCGTCCGTAAAACAACATCTTCTGCGCCACGGCTATCGACTGAGCCTTGGAGCCACCCATCAAAAAAAAGGTAATCGCGATGAAAAGCAATCGTTTCATAGTTATCCCTCGGGAGTTTTAGTTTTGGTTTTGTTTCGTCTTGTAAGGTTCTACGTCCAGCACCTGTATCCGGGAGTCCTTTGCCAGCAAGTCGCTGATATGCCGCGAGCACGCGAAACCCGAAATACCGCTCTCCGTCTGCGGATTGACGAGGATCATGTCGGCCATGATCATTTCGGCGTAATTGAGCGTGGCCCTGGCAGGGCTATGTCTTCCCGTGGAAGAATATTCGACCGGGTGGTGCAGGTTTTCCCTCAGGTGATGATACGCTTTGAGGAACACTTGCGGCAGGACCCACTGTGCGGGTTCGGGACGGTCCCTGATCGCCAGCAAATGTACCTGGGCATTATAGCGTCTGGCGAGCAATACGCCCCATTCCAGCTTGCGTTCCGGCAGGAAATCGCGGATCGGGATCACGATGACCCTGGTCCGGGTGTCCAGCGAACCCGGCTTGACGGTGAGTACCGGGCAGCCGCTTTTTTTGGCGATGGCGTCGGGAGAAATGCCTCTCGAAAACGACCAGCGCCGGCGGTTGTTCTGTCTGCCGATGATGATCAGGTCGGGTTTCAGCATGTTCGCGCACTCGACGATCATGCGTCCGACGGAACTGCCCTTCAGAACATGGGTCAGCACCCGCAGGCCGGGATAGTCTTTCCGGAGAGTGTCCTTCCACTGCTGAAGCTCCTTCTCGACCGCCCAGACCTTGAACTGGTGAATGGCATGTCTGCCCGGCCGGATCACATGCAATAAGTGCAGGTCGGTGTCATCGGACCCGATCAGTCCCGCTGCTTTTTTTATCGCCGTCTCCGTATTCAACGAAAAATCGACCGGGACCAGAACCTTATTGAATGCGATCGCCATTTGCTTCTTTATCTTTATCCCAAAATAGACCCGGGGTATTAACAAATAATTAGAGCGGCATTAGAATTGGATTAGAGTAAACGGGCGCTACTGTAATTCCGTAATATTGTGGATAGAATGGCCGAAGAAAGAAAGATACTGGTCATCGAGGATGAGAAAAAGATCGCCGATACCCTGAAGATGGGTCTGGCGGAGAACGGTTTTTATGTGGAAGTGGCTTACGATGGAAAAATAGGACACCAGCTGTTGCTGTCCCGGCCCTTCGACCTGGTCATCCTCGATATCAATCTGCCCGGCATGAACGGGTACGAACTTTGCAAAGCCATCCGTTACCGCAACATGAACATGCTGGTGATCATGTTGACCTCGATGAGTTCGCTAGACGATAAGATCGAGGGCTACGATGCGGGCGCCGACGATTATCTCGTCAAGCCGTTCGAGTTCCGGGAGCTGTTGCTCAAGATCAGGGCGCTGCTCAAACGTACCCCGGGGCAGCCGGTGCCGGTCGGCAATTTCCTTCGCGCCGCCGATCTGGAGATGAATCTCGACAACAAGGAGGTCCATCGAGCGGGGCGCCGGATAAAGCTTACCGCCAAAGAGTTCCAGCTGCTGGAATACCTGATGCGGAATAAGAACAGGGTCGTATCGAGGGCCGATCTCGCCATCAATGTCTGGGACGTCGATTTCAATACCAACACCAACGTCATCGATGTTTATATCAGCTATGTCCGCAATAAGGTCGATAAGGATTTCGAACAAAAGCTTATCCAGACTCATGTCGGCATGGGGTATATCCTGAAAACAATGTCTGGCTGATGCCGGTTAGATCGCGCATAACGCTGTTGTTCACCCTGCTCGTGGTGGGCATATTGACGCTCGTCTGCGCCTCGGTTTATTATTTTTCCTACACGAACCGCATCAAGGACATCCAGACCCGTCTGGCCAACCGGGCCATAACGACGGGCCGCCTGCTGAGCCAGGGCGGCATCTTCGATCAGGCGCTGATCAGGAAGATAGACGCCTCCACCTCGGTCGCCATGAAAGACAAGGTGGTCGAGGCTTACGACAATTTCGACAAACGGATCTACTGGTACAGCGATACGCCCGCCGACACGCTGCGTACCGACAAGCCTATCCTGAACAGAGCGCGGAACAGCAAGGAAAGCATCTATTTTACGCAAGGGAAAAAGGACGCCATCGCTTATTACTATGACGACGAGACCTCCTGTTTCGTGATCATTGCCGCTGCCTATGACGAGGCCGGGAATGAAAAGCTGCGTCACCTGCGCCTGGTGCTTTCGCTGAGCTTCATCGGAGGCATCCTCAGCAGCATCATCGGGGGCTATTTCTTTTCCATCCGGTTGCTGCATCCCCTCCGGCGGATCGCCGACGAGGTAAACGAGATCTCCGCGCGCAACCTGACACGCCGGATCGGTTCCGCCGGCGGTCATCCGAAGGATGAATGGGATTATCTTTCCGACACGCTAAACCGGCTGCTCAACCGGTTGCAGGAAAGTTTCGAGATACAGGGCCGGTTCATCGCCAATGCTTCGCACGAGCTGTCTACACCGCTGACCTCCATCTCGAGCCAGCTGGAAGTGGCCCTGCAGCGCGCCAGGAGTACCGAGGAATACCGGCAGTTCATCCAGTCCGTTTACCAGGATGCCCGGCAGTTGGGCCGGCTGACCCAGACCCTGCTGGAATTCGCGCGCGCATCCGGAACGGCCTCCGGCCTGGAGATCGACCTGATCCGGATCGACGAGATCCTGCTTCGCCTGCCGGGGGATATGACCAAGATCAACCCGCTGTACTCCGTTACCCTCGACTTCGACCGGCTGCCCGAAGCGGAAGAGGAGCTGCTTGTTTTCGGGAATGAGGAGTTGCTGTTCACTGCCATCCGCAATATCGTCTCGAATGCCTGCAAGTATTCCGACGACCATCATGCGACCGTTCGGCTGGCGGTAGCATCAAAAGAGATAAGCATCTCCGTCGAGGACCGTGGGAAGGGTATCGGCGAGGAGGAATGGGAAAATATCTTCCAGCCCTTCTATCGCACCGAGGACGGTCATACCGTGCCCGGTTTCGGACTGGGTCTTTCGTTGGCCCGCCGCATTCTTCAGCTGCATAAGGGGGCCGTGACAGTGGACTCGGTCGTCGGCAAGGGGTCGATCTTCTATATCCGGCTGCCGGCGGCTGGTTCGGCGAATTTTTGAGCCGCTGGGTTGCCGGAAATACGCTATTTTTTGGTGTACGAGCGGATTTCCCGCACATTCTAATACAATTCTAATCCGCCTTTAAGTCGGGGTTAATGCCGACGTCCAACCTTGTTGGGTAAAAACAAACGAAAAAATATGCGTATCAAGCACATAGCATTGGTCGGCGCCCTGCCGGTGATGCTGTTCTCCTGCGTCAGCAGCAAAAAATTCAAATCCTTGCAGTCGAAGTACGACAGCCTGAACAACGCCTACGGCAACCTGCAGAACGATCTCAAGAATTGCAATAGCAAGACCGCCTCGCTCACCCAGGACAAATCCAATTGCGATGCCCAGGTAGCCGCGTTGCAAAAGCAGCTGGCTTTCCTGAAAGAAAACAATACCCAGGCTTTGAAGCAGCTGGAAGACATGTCGGTCATCAGCGCTTCGCAGGCCCAGAGCATCCGTCAATCGCTGCAGAACATCGGGGCCAAAGACGCATATATCGAGAGCCTGCAAAATGCGCTGGCGCATAAGGACTCGCTCAACATGGCGCTCGTCAACAACCTGAAAGGCGCCATCGGCGATCTGAACGACAAGGATATCAATGTCAAGGTCGATAAGGGTGTCGTATATGTCGACATTTCCGACAAGCTGCTCTTCGCCAGCGGTAAATACGAAGTCACCAAACGTGCGCAGGAAGTGCTGGGCAAGGTGGCCCAGGTCCTGAAGGCGCAGCCCGATATCGAATTCATGGTGGAAGGCCATACGGATAATGTCCCCTTCCGCCGGGGGCTGTTGCTCGATAACTGGGACCTCAGCGTGAAACGCGCCACCGCCGTCGTACGCATCCTTCAGCATAAATATGGTCTTGAACCCGCTAAAATGGCTGCCGCCGGCCGCGGTGAATATATGCCGGTCGCCGGCAACGATACGGCAGAAGGCCGCCAGCTGAACCGCCGCACGAGGATCGTTATCCTGCCGCAACTGGACCAGTTCTTCAAATTACTCGAACATAAATAAACGCTGTCTGTCTGCAGGTTGGTTTGCCTGATCCGTACACAAGAAGCCCCGCCGCCTGGCGGGGCTTTGATTTTGGGGCAGGCGGTGTATGGCGGGCCTCAATTTACAAGATACATGCGCGTGGCGGAGTTGATGTATTCGGTCGGGTCGAAAGCGCCGTCGAAAGTGTCGTCCAGTGCGTTCAGCTTCACTTCGAGCTCCTGCACCTTGAGCCCGATCTCGGGATCGTTGCGGTATTTGGCGACGAGCTGGCTGTATTTGGAAAGAATGCCGCGGATATCGAAGGTCAGATCGCCGAACCGCAGCTTCAGCGACTGCACGTCCATCAGCTCGTAATAGATGGGCTGTTTCCAGTTCTTGGCATCCGCGGTCTTCCGGTCGGTGACCAGCGAAGATGCTTCTTTCCGCAG
>Ga0105240_10013898_pt1 | contig 11024 bp, 11 predicted proteins | sample KBSC54metaG_FD_80426 | JGI IMG/M metagenome (GOLD analysis project Ga0105240, IMG submission 80426) | Corn rhizosphere microbial communities from Kellogg Biological Station, Michigan, USA - KBS C5-4 metaG | ecosystem: Host-associated > Plants > Roots > Rhizosphere > Soil | place: Michigan, USA...
TGAGATAGGCCACGATGTATTGTGCCTTTAGCGGCCAGAACACCTGCACGCCCCAGACCGCGTTGCCGGTGCCCTGCTTTACGAACCCAGTGGAGTGAATCTCCTTGCGTTCGCCATCGAAGCCGCCTTCGTTGAAATGAAACGACGTGGCCACGTCGCCGTTGGGCGTGAGCGTATAGACCTCGAGCGCGTTGTAGGCATTTTTCTCGAAGCGCGTGGGAATAGTAGCGATCACGTACCAGTTGCCCATGAACCGCGGCAGATCGACGTGCGCCACCGGCGTGACCGCCGGCAGGTCGGACGCCCGCGCGTGGACATTGATGGCCACCAAGCATGCAAGGAGAAGGGTCTTGGGCAGGTTCATGGGATCTTTCCGAACAGGTCTGAGAAAAGCCGGCGCAAGTCAGCGCCGCGCGAAACGGTAGTGCGCTACCAACCACTCCTTCCCACCGGCGTAGCCGAACAGTTCGGCGCAGGACATCCAGAACATCCGCCAGCGCTGGAACCATAGCGGCGCGGCCTTCGCGCCGTAGGCTTGGCCCAGCACCTCCATTACCGGGTCGCGACGAGCGTCCTGGTTGGCAAGCCAATGGTTGGCGGTCCGCGAGTAGTGCGTACCGTCGACCTGCCAGCGTTGCTCGATGTTCAACGAGGTCTGGAACCACAGCAACGTATCCGACGCAGGCATCAGCCCGCCGGTGAAGAAGTGACGGCCCATCCAGTTGTCGTCGCCCTCGGTCTCGAACGGATACATCAGCGTCTTGTGCGCGAAGATGTGCACGAACAACTTACCGCCCGGACGCAGCCAACGGGCGATGCGTTGCAGCAGGACTTCGTAGTTGCGCATGTGCTCGAACATCTCGATCGAAAGGCAGCGATCAAATTGCGCCGCTTCCAGATCCAGTAGGTTCGCGTCGCAAGTGAGCACGCGCACGTTGGTCAGCCCGCGTTCGTGGCACTGGGTTTCGATGTGCTCGCGCTGCGGCTTCGAGTTGGACACCGCAGTGATGCGTGACTGGGGAAAGCGCTCGGCCATCCACAATGTCAGCGAACCCCAACCGCAACCCAGTTCAAGAATCGACTGGCCGTCTGCCAGTTCGGCGCGCTCGCCGTAGAGGGCGAGCATGGCCTCCTCGGCCTGGTCCAGCGACTCGTCGCCACGCGGATAGTAACAACCCGAGTATTTCAGGCGTGTGCCCAGGCACAGTTCGAAGAATGCCGGCGGCAGCTCGTAGTGCTGCGTGTTGGCCGCGTCGGTATGGATCGCGATCGGACTGCTCCTTAGCATCGCGATGCGTTCTGCGAAGCGTGTGGCCTGAGCGTCGAGACCGCCGGCCTGTTCTTCGCACAAACGCTGAGCGCACAAGCGGCGAATGCCCTGGCGCAGCAGCGCGTCGGGAAGATGACCGCGCTCGGCCATACCCAGAAGGCCCGACGCCGGACGCTCCCGAACCAATTGCGCGCGGATCGATGCGGAGGTCTTCATCGTTCGTTCCTTTTCGGAAACCATGGAATCAGCATCGGAGTACTGCGCTGGTAGTCGCGGTAGTCGTCGCCGCGGCTGCGCAGAGCCTGGGCCTCGGCGAACGGCACACCGCTGATCCAGCGCAGGAAGACGTACATGACCAGCGGGCCGAACCAGGCCAACCATGCAATCGGCGAACCGACCGCAAGGCAGACATAGGCGAACCAGTGCAGCCATTCGAAGAAGTAATTCGGATGACGCGAATAGCGCCATAGCCCCGCGCGGCAGGCGCGGCCCTTGTTGGCCGGATCATCGCGGAAACGTGCCAGCTGCGCGTCGGCGACCGACTCGCCGACCACGCCGATCAACCAGATCACAGCGGCCGCCAACAGCCACTCGCCCGATATCTCGGGGTTGTGCGCAACGGCCGCGAAAGGCAGCGCGAACAAGACGACCAGAAAAGCCTGAAACTGAAAGAACGCGAAGAATTTCCATTGGCTGCCCTGCCAGTGTGCACGCAGCTCCCGGTAGCGTCCGTCTTCCGCCTCGCCGCGAACCCGCCGCCAAAGATGGAAGGCCAGACGACCGCCCCAGACGCCGCCGAGCAGTGCCAATGCCAGCCGCGCCGCCGTCGCGCCACCGCCGGTGATCGCCAGAAAAACCGCACTGCCGCCTACGCCCGCAGCCCACAGCACGTCGACAATGCCCGCATTGACATGTATGCGTTGCCAACGCCAACCCAACGTCATTGTCGCTGCGGCCAGCAGCCAGACCACGAGCAACTGCGACCCCGGACTCATGCCGCAACTCCTCGACCGGCAGGCAACCGCAGAGAAGCGTCGTCGCGCTGCGCAAGCCATGCCAGCGCAGGCGTGGCTAACGCCCAACCCGCCGACAACGCCAGCAACCCGCGCCAAGCGGGATCAGGGAAATTCACCACTTGCCAGCCGCGCGAGGCGCCAAGATAGGCCAGCGGGCCGCCGACCAACCCCAGCAGCGCGGCGAGCCCCAGCCGCGTCTGCAGATAGCGCAGCGATTGGCTGAGGCTCAGCGCAAAGGTCATCCACAGCGCCAGAATCCATGCCGGCGCCAGCGCCAGCTTCGGCCAGCCGGCGGCGTAAGTCGCCAGGCCACAGCGGATCAGCGCGCCGTCGACGAGGAAACCGCACACGAGTCCTGCAGCGATCAGGGTGAGGTCGCTGCGATAGCGCCTTGCGAGAGCCAGTTGCGCCAGTGCGTATACCAGCATGCCCAGCACGCCAGGCCATGCACTGCCGCGACTGGCGCCTGTCACTGCGGCGAACCATACCGCTTGGTAACCCATCAAACCGAGCCAGAAATTCATGCGGGCAACCTTTCGCCGCCGACCATCGCAGGTATGCGCGCATGACCCGGCTTCGTCATCAACAGATGGGCTACGCCGATCGAGCGCTCGCGGAAGCCGCCTTCGCAATAAGCCAGGTAGAACTCCCAGAGGCGGATGAAATGCTCGTCGAAACCCTGCGCGCGCACGCGCGGCAATGCCGCTATGAAGCGCTCGCGCCATGCTTTCAGGGTGAGCGCGTAAGAGGCCCCGAAGTCTTCCAGATGCGTCAATGCCAGGTCGCTGGCACGGGTCTTTGCCTCCAGCAGCGCGTTGATCGACGGGATGAAGCTGCCGGGAAACACGTGGCGTTTGATGAAATCGACCGACTTCAATGCCTGCCGATAGCGGTGGTCCTCGATCGTGATCGCCTGCACCAGCGCAAGTCCGCCGGGCTTGAGCAGACTGCCAAGCTTGGCAAAGTAGACGTCCAGATACTGCGCGCCGATCGCTTCCACCATCTCGATCGAAACCAGCTTGTCGTAGCGGCCTTGCAGGTCACGATAGTCCTGCAACAGCACTTGGACTCGCTCACTCGCGCCGGCTGCCGCGACGCGCTCGTTGGCCAGCGCCTGTTGTTCGCGCGAAAGGGTGATGGTGGTGACATGGCAGCCGCAGTGCCGCGCGGCATGCAGCGCAAAGCCGCCCCAACCGGAACCGATCTCGACGACGCGGTCGGAGGGCTTCAGATCGAGCTTGCGGCAGATGCGCTCCAGCTTGCGCGCGGACGCGGTTTCCAACGTGTCGGCCGGATCCGCCCATATCGCCGACGAGTACATCAGGTCCGGCGACAGAAACAGGCCGAAAAAGTCGTTGCCCAGATCGTAGTGCGCGGCAATGTTGCGCCGACTGCCCTCGCGCGTGTTTCTGCGCAGGGCGTGCCAACAACGCATCGCCATGCCGCCGAGCCGGGCCGGTCCGTTTTCCATGCCATCGAGCAGGTCGCGGTTGCGCACCAGCAGTTGGATCAAGCCGACGAGATTGTCGCAACGCCAATGCGCTTTCATGTATGACTCGCCGGCGCCCACGCTGCCATTGCAGGCCACCGCGCGATAGAAGCGAGGATCGAGCACCTGCAAATGGATCTGCACGTCGGAATGCACATCGGCCGGGTCACCGAGTTCCACCGTGCCACCGGCATCCTGCAGAATCAGCCGGCCATGACGCAAACCGCGTAGTCGGTCGAGCAGTTGCCGTCGCAGGAAACGATCCAGCACGCCAAGCGAGATTGTCTCGCCATCGATGCAGGCTGCAATCTCGTTCATGGCAAACCTCCAGGGATTTCAGTTGGATTGGCGGGCGTCGAGGGCGGGTGATCGTGGATGGGATTGCGCTTGAGCCACAGGCGCAGCGCCTGCCAGTGGATGGCGCCGATCACCTGCGCCGTCATCAGCGGATAGCGCCACAGCACGCGCGCCAGTGCCGCACTGCTCAACGGCCGCCGCTCGAGATTCAGCGTGGCGTCGAACGTACGCGCGTCGTCGCGGAACACGTTCATGTGCACGCGCAGATCCTCTCCGGGCACGGTGAAGCGCCAGTCGTATTCACAGTCTATGGGCATGAACGGCGAGACGTGGAAAGTCTTGGGAAAGCTCCAGTGCAGCGTGCGACCGCAGACTTGTGCGCTTTCGATCGGCAGCACGTAGGCGTGGCGTTCCTTCCAGGGTGTGTTGGTGATTTCGGCCAGCACCGCGACGAGTGTCTGGCCGTCCCTGGCAAAGCAGTAATAGAAGCTCACCGGGTTGAACACCACGCCGAAATAGCGCACATGCGTCAGTAGACGGATCGGCCCTTCTGTCCAGTGGCCGGTGGCCCGCAGGACGCGGTGACGCACGGCTTCGGCCAATGACTGCTCGCCAGGATCGAGATAGTCGCTGCGACGGAATTGCGCCACATTGCAGCGCGTGGTCGACCACAGCCAGCGCCCCCTGAATATCTGCTCGACTTCGTCCAGATCCAGATAGAGCTGGGCCACACGGTAGGCAAACGCATGCGCGTGTGGTGCGTGTCGACGATGGCGCACGACGCCCTCGTAAACGGCGCTGCTCGGTTGCAGCTTCGTGCTGGGAGGCTTCACTGTCACGCCGCCAACTCGCGCATGTGCAACTGCGTCGTCGCGGCACATGTAGTTGATGAAGACCAGGGCACGCCCAGCCCCGTGGCTACCTCAACGGCGCTGCGCATGCCGTCTTCGTGGAAGCCCCAGCCCCAATAGGCACCGGCGAACCACGTGCCACGCTGGCCTTGGATCTCGGCCTTGCGCTTCTGCGCACGCACCGACGCCTGTGTGTAGACGGGATGCTCATAGCGCACGCGCGCCAGCACCTTGGCAGGGTCGATGTCCTTACTGCGATTGAGTGTGACGATGAACGGCTGTGGCGATTGGATGCGCTGCAGAAGATTCATGCAGTAGCTGACGGTGCAGGCACTCCCTGGATCGCGTGGCAGCCATGCGTTCCATGCCGCCCATGCCTTGCGTTGGCGCGGCAGCACGCTGGCATCGGTGTGCAGCACCGTATCGTTGGTCTGATAGCTGATCGCACCCAGGATGGCGCACTCAGCCTCGCTGGCATCCGCGAGCAGGTTCAACGCCTGATCGCTGTGGCAGGCCAGCACGACCTGGGCGAAATGTTCGGTGCCCGCGGCACTGTGCACCTCGATTCTGCCGTTGCCTCGGCGAATCGCAAATACCGGGCAGCTGCATCGTTCGCGTACGGACCAGCGTGCGCGCAATTCGGCGACATAGGTGGACGATCCGCCTCGTACCACGCGCCATTGCGGGCGGTCGCCGACCTGCAGCATCTGGTGGTTGGCCATGAACTGCACGAGATAGCGTGCCGGAAATTGCAGTATCTGCCTGGCTGGCGACGACCACAGCGCCGATGCCATCGGAATCAGGTGATCGTCGCGGAACGCTTCGCCGTAGCGATGCTGTTCCAGGTAAGCACCCAGCGTAATGCCGTCATCGTGCCGCCCCAGCAAGGCCGGCGCTTCCCGGTAGAAGCGCATGAGGTCACGCACCATTCCGACAAAGCGCGGCGAAAGAAGATTGCGTCGCTGGCAGAACAGCGTATCCAGCGTGGCAGCGTTGTATTCCAGACCACTGGCTTCGCTGTGCACCGAGAAGCTCATCGTGGTCGGCTGCGAAGCGATCCCGAGCTCGTTGAACATGCGCGTCAGCAGCGGGTAATGCGCCGGGTTGTGCACAATGAAACCGCTGTCGATGTGATAGCGCCGTCCGTCCTGCTCCACGTCGTGGGTATGCGTGTGCCCGCCGAAATAGTCGTTTGCCTCGAACAGCGTGACTTCATGCTCGCGCGACAACAGCCACGCGGAAACCAGTCCTGCGATACCCGATCCGACCACGGCGATGCGCATGGCTCAGTACCTCGCCTTGGCCAGCACCCAGGCTGGAACCGGCTTGAGTCCGCGCACCAGGCCCAGCATCGACATCAACTTGAGGCCGTACCAGGTCAGGTCCACTTCCCACCAGCGGAAACCCTGGCGGCTTGAGCCGGGGAAGAAGTGGTGGTTGTTGTGCCAGCCTTCGCCGAAGGTGAGCAGGGCCAACCAGAAGTTGTTGCGGCTGTCGTCCTTCGTCTCGAAACGACGCCTCCCGTAGCGGTGCGCCAGCGAGTTGATCGTCACCGTCGCGTGGAACAGCACGATGGTGGAGATGAAGAAGCCCCAGATCAGCATCTGTGCGCCGCTGGTGCCCAGCTGTGGCGCCACGCTATGCAGCACCGCGCCCAATGAGTACAGACAGACCGCAAGCACGACAGGAACTGCCGTGTCGTAACGGTCGAGCCAGCACAGCTCGGGGAACTTCGCCAGATCCGGCACACGCGACAGATCGGTGCGGAAGTTGCGCCGTGTTAGAAACCAGCCGACATGACTCCACCAGAGGCCATGCACACCCGGCGAATGCGGATCTCGGTCGGTGTCCGCGCACCGATGGTGATGACGATGATGCGCCGCCCACCACAGCGGCCCGCGCTGCGCGCAGGAAGCACCGAGCAACGCGAACACGAATTGCACGGCACGCGAAATCTGGAACGTGCGATGCGAAAAATACCGATGATAGAACCCGGTCAGTGCAAACATGCGCAATGCATACGATGTACCCGCCACGGCCAGCGCGATCGGCGAAACGCCCACCCAGACCACGCCGATGACAGCCAGATGCATCGCCAGGAACGGCAGCGCGCGCAACCACTCGATGCGGTCCTCGCGCCCCTCGCCGATTTCCGCTGCGGCGCTGGCATCGAACCAGTGACTCAGCACACGCACCCAACGCGAATGCTTCCGGCGGGAGCGACAAGCTTTGCGGCCGGCACGGTCATCGGCTGGGTCAGTTGCAGCAATCACAAGTGGATGGACTCTGGCCATGGGAGACATGTCTGTCAGCGGTGCCATGACACCTACGGCGGAAACTGCGCATCAGATGCATGTGCGATTGCACGCCAACATTGCCCGAGACCTTTTGCTCTTTACGCAGGGGACCAGATCCAAAGAACCGTTGCACACGTATCGGATTGCATGAATGGAAGAACTGCATGTCCGGTATGAAGCAGTTTCCGGGATTGATCGGCTGGCTGCTGCTCAGTTTCGCCGCTGCCACGATTGGGGCAATCGCCTCGATACAGGCCGCCGTCTTCTATCGGCAGCTGGCGCAACCGTCATGGGCGCCACCTCCATGGGTGTTCGGGCCGGTATGGTCCTTGCTCTATGTGCTCATGGGCATCGCCGCGTGGCTGGTCTGGCGGAGCGGCGGCTGGCGCAGGCAGCGCGGCGCACTGGCTCTATTCGTCGTCCAGCTGGCGGTCAATGCGCTGTGGAGCTGGCTGTTCTTCGCCTGGCACCGTGGCGCGATGGCGCTAGTCGATATCGTTTTGCTATGGCTGCTGATCGCGGCCACGGTGATTGGCTTTTGGCGCACGAGCCGGTTCGCGGGTGCGCTGCTGCTGCCTTACTTCTGCTGGGTGAGCTTTGCTGCAGTTCTGAATTTCACCATCTGGCAGATGAATCCGCGGATTCTCGGCTGAAGCGGTTTTCAGCAGAGGGACTGATACGCATTCAACGCTTGTTGCCGCGACGGTCCCAACCCGACCATCGGCGCCGGATATCCGCTGCGCTTGAGCAGAATCGGGTCGGTCCAAGGTTCATGCAATGATGCCAGCGGCGCTTCCGCGAGCTCGGGCAACCAGCGCCGCAGATATTGGCCGTCCGGATCGAAGCGCTTCGCCTGGGTCACCGGATTGAAAACCCGAAAATACGGCGCCGCATCGGCGCCACAGCCGGCCACCCATTGCCAGCCCAACGTGTTGTTGGCCAGATCCGCGTCGACCAGCGTATCCCAGAACCAACGCGCGCCGTGCAGCCAATGCTGACGCAGGTTCTTGGTAAGAAAACTCGCCGCGATCATGCGCACCCGATTGTGCATCCAGCCGGTATGCCACAGCTCGCGCATGCCGGCATCGACCAGCGGGATGCCGGTACGTCCCTGCTGCCAGCGAGCCAGCACGGCTTGATCGGGCTGTGCCCACGAGAATCCGGCAAAGCGTGGATTGAAGTTCTCGGTCGGAGTCTGCGGAAAGTAATACAGCAGATGGTGCCCGAATTCGCGCCAACCCAGTTCCCGCAGGTAGGGCTCGATGTCGGGACGACGCGCCGCATTCGCTGCGCGGGCGCGACAGTTGAGCTCGAAGTGGATTTGTCGCGGCGAGATTTCGCCGAAGTGGAGGTGCGGCGACAAGCGCGAGGTGCCATGCCGTGCCGGCAAATCGCGCGCATGCGCATAGTCACCGATGGCATCATCGCTGAATATCTCCAGCAGCGTTTGCGCGCCGGCTTCGCCCGGTTGCCAACTCGCTGCCAGGCCATCATCCCATCGGATACGTGGCAGCAATTGCAGTGCGTCCAGGGGCAGCCCGTACGCTAACTCACACCAGCCCGGCACGCGCGGTGCCTGCAACGGCGCAACTGGTTCCAGTTGCGGACGCAGATTGCGCCAGTACGGCGTGAATACCTTGTAGGGATGACCTTGCCCTGTGGCAATCTGCCATGGTTCTTTCCATAGCATGGCATTGTGGCTATGCACGGCGATGCCGTCGTCCTGCAGCGCTTTCTTGACCGCCCTGTCGCGCGCGATTGCCGTCGGTTCGTACAGACGATTCCAGTAGACTGCGGCGGCACCGCTGCGCTGGACAAGCGCGCGCAGCACGCCCAACCGCTCCCCGCGTCGCAGATGAAGGCCGGCACCAGCGGTCCGCAAATTGCGGTCGAGGGCAGCCAAGGAATGATGCAGCCACCAGCGACTGGCGGCCCCCATCGGCCAACTATCGTCGTCATCGGATTGGATGAAGACCGGAAGAACCCGCGCGTGTTCCGCGCAGGCTGCACTCCATGCGGGGTTGTCCGCCAACCGCAAGTCACGCCGGAACAGCACCAGCGCCGTGCTCGTCGTGGTAGGCATTCCGTGGCGATCCTGGCGCGGCGTTCAGAAGCCGACCAGCGGCTGCAACATGCGCGCAAGCCAGCCGGAAAATTTCAGCGGTGCATCGGTGGCTGCCACGCAGATGCACGGCACGCCCGGCGAAGTGACCGGCTGGTGAAGAACCTCGCCATCCAGATCGGCCACGTCGCCGGGCCCGAAGTGGCCGAGCACGTCGTCGTAGGCGCCGTCCAGAATCAGGGTCAACTCGCTGCCGCCATGACTGTGCAGAGGCAGCTTGCTGCCCGGCGCGATGCGTAGCAACATCAGATCGCCGCCACTGACGCCGCCGGCTTGGATGCGTTGCACCCCGGGCGCAACGCGCCGCCAGCGCAGCGCACGCAGCGAGTTTCCGAACCACGGATGCAGCGCATCAGGCAGCCGGTCAGGGTCATGCGCCGCCACCACGTCCGCCACCGGCATTTGCTGCTCGGTCGCCGGCTCCGCATCCAGCAGGGCAAGCATCGCGGCGCGCGCGCTTTCCACGGGCGCATCGACGCGTTGATGATGCACGAGCAGGCCGCCAATGCGGTCGGCATCGAGCAGATGCGCTCGACACACGGCACAGCGCTCCAAATGAGCGGAAGCGACGATCGCAAGCGCTGTCGGCAGCGCTCCGGCGGAATAGCTGAGCATGGTCGCGTCATCGAGGTGATGATTCGGTTTCATCGACGGCCCCCGATGCTGCCTTGCAATTTCGCAAACGCCCGCCGCAACGAGGATTTCACCGAGCCCAGCGGCATGTCCAATTCAGCGGAGATCTCGCTGTGGCTCTTGCTTTCGAGGTAGCACATGCGCACCAGTTTCGCCTGCACCGGCGGCAAGCGATCGATCGCCTGTTTCAACGTGCCGTGGTCGAAGAGCGACTCGGGCTCGGAGTCGAGCCGATCCGATTCGGCCTGATCGAGCTTGTCCAGCCCCTCCTGGATCGGCAGCCAATGCGGTTCGCGCCTTACCTGATCGATATAGAGATTGCGCGCCACGCGATAGACCCACGTGGCGAGACTGGCGCGAGCAGGATCGAATTGGTCGGCTTTGCGCCAAAGCGTCAGCAACGCCTCCTGGACGAGCTCGTCCGCCATGGACTCGGGCACACCCAAGTTGCGCAGATAACGCTGCAGGCGCGGCGCAAAATGATCGTAGATGCGCATGAAGCTGGCGCGGTCACGCCTTGCGGACACAGCGGCGACCAGCGTCGACCAGTACAGCGCATCGGACGCGGGTTCATTCATGGAAGAGGCCAGGCATGGCTTCGGCCGGATGCACGCAATCTCGTGGACGGATTGATGAAACCCTATGGTACGCATGTTCACGCCAGACATGATCGATCGCACATCCCTTCGATACGGGGGACTCGCATCGATCAGATACGTGTGCAGCCGGAAATTGGATTCATCCGCGGCGCGAAACCGGCCTCCGGCGACATACTGCCGAAAATGCAAGCCGTTCAAGCCGGCCGTTGATCCGATTGCCGCGGGCGGGCCTGCTCCGAATAGATTGGAACCGGACCTTGCTCGCGATTGGGTTTTGCCGGACGGCGGAGCGTGCAGCCGATTGCGCGAGCCGAGGCAGGCGACTGGGACATTTCGCATGCGGTTCGCTATCATTTGCGGCAATTTCCGCGCAAGTTCAACTGCTTGAGTCCGAGGATAACTCAATGCCGAGCAGCAGCTGCAGTTTCCAATCAGAGCTTTCCTAGCCCA
>Ga0105240_10013899_pt1 | contig 11024 bp, 12 predicted proteins | sample KBSC54metaG_FD_80426 | JGI IMG/M metagenome (GOLD analysis project Ga0105240, IMG submission 80426) | Corn rhizosphere microbial communities from Kellogg Biological Station, Michigan, USA - KBS C5-4 metaG | ecosystem: Host-associated > Plants > Roots > Rhizosphere > Soil | place: Michigan, USA...
GGCCGGGCGTCGGCGGTCGCCATCGCCGCCTGGATCGCGGCGTAGAGCGCCTCGGCGCGGATCGGCTTGGCCACCACCGCGTCCATCCCGGCGGCGCGGTAGCGGGCCGCGTCCTGGGGGTCGGCGTTGGCGGTCAGGGCGATGATCGGCGTTTGTGACACCGTCCCCGGCAGGGCGCGTATCTGGCGCATCGCGGCCAGGCCGTCGAGGCGGGGCATCTTGATGTCCATGAGGATCAGGTCGAACCCGCCCTGCGCTGCGGCGGTCACCGCCGCCGCGCCGTCCTCGACCGCATGGCATCGGCAGCCGATCAGGTCGCACAGCGTCGAGGCCACCAGCCGGTTGGTGGCGTTGTCGTCGGCGACGAGGATGCTCAGTCCCAGGCCGGACGGGTCGGCGCCGGGCGACGCAGGCGCGGCCGCCTCGACAGCGCGTCCCGGCCCGAGCCGAGCGGTAAATCCCACCGTGCTGCCCCGGTCCGGATTGGGCCGCGCGTAGATCTCGCCCTGCATGCGTTCGACGATCTCGCGGCAGATCGACAGGCCGAGCCCCGCGCCGCCGCGCGCCATCCCCTCCTCGGTCTGGCTGAAGGGCGTGAACATGCGGGTCGCGAAGTCGTGCGGGATGCCCACGCCGCTGTCGCGCACGTCCGCGCAGAGGACGAGCTCATTCCCCTGCGGCCGCGCGCTGATGCGGACCTCGACCTCCCCCGCGTCGGTGAATTTCAGGGCGTTGCTGATCAGGTTGTTCAGCACCTGCTTCAGCCGCAGGTCGTCGCCCTCCGCGGCGAGACCGGCGGCAGCGTCGCAGATGAAGCGGAGCGTCAGGCCCTTCTGGTTCGCGCGCGGTGTCCAGAGCGCCTCCAGGTCGGCAAGCAGGCCGTCCACGGCGAACCGGCGCGCGACCAGGTCGAAGCGGCCCGCCTCGGCGCGCGACAGATCGAGGGCGTCGGCCAGCAGGCGCATCAGCACCTGTCCGGAGTCCGTGATCGCGTCGAGGTAGGGGCGCAGCTCGCCGCCACGCACCTTGCGCTGCAGGATTTCCGCCACCGCGAGGATGCCGTTCAGCGGGGTGCGGATCTCGTGGCTCATGGCCGCGAGAAACTGCGTCTTGGCCTTCAGCGACGCCTGCGCCGCCTCCTGGGCGGCGGCCAGCCGTTCAGCCAGGCGGGTCATTTCCTCCGCATGGGCGTGATTGGCGGCATTGGTCGCCTGCAGCAGCGCCAGGGCGCTGCCGACACCGACGTAGCGGCCGGCCACCGTGACGATGAAGCCCTGCAGCAATTCCGACGGCCGCTCGGCCAGCGCCTGGCCGCAGAAGTCGGCGACCGGAGTCGCGCCGTCCGCCACCAGCGGCGCGGGGTTCATGATCAGGCTGATCGGGCGGTGGCCGTAGAGCGCCCGACCGTATTGGGCCGCCATGCTCAGGAAGAACTGGTTGCGTTCGACGATCCCCACCGGCCCGCCGTGGTCGTCGACCACCGCGATGACCATGGTGTCGGGTTCGGCCTCGAAGCGCTCGTAGACCGTCGCCCCGTTCGCGGCGGCGTTGATCGGCGCAATGGGCTCGGCCAGTGCGAATATTCCGCCGTTCGGCATGCTGCGTCTCCAGGGCAGGCAGACCCCTAGTGGACGCGGACTAACCAATAGTAAAACACGGATTCGACATTATGATCCGTGGACGGACATTCTTGAGTTGATTGTATAGCCAAGATATCGGTATGTATATATTCGGATATTCAGGATGCGGTCGGAGACCAGCGCAGAAAATCGACCCGGGCAGCGCCCCAGGCGCGCTCGTCGATCGGCTCGAACCCCGGGACCGACGGCGCGGCGTCCTCGTCCCCGCGCTCATGCACCGCCAGGGCGCCCGGCGCCAGCCAGCCACCGGCCGCGAGACTGGCCATCGCCGCCGCGCCGAGGCCCTTGCCATACGGCGGGTCGAGGAAGGCGAGGTCGAAGGGCGCGCCGTCCGGGCCCGGCCGCGCGCCCAGCGCGGTGGCGTCGCGCCGATGCACCCGGGCGCGGCCGAACTGGTCCAGCGACTCGATGTTGCTCTGGATCGCGCCGCGGGCGGCCGCGTCGGCCTCGACGAACAGGCAGAAGGCCGCGCCGCGGGACAGCGCCTCCAGGCCCAAGGCGCCGGCGCCGGCGAAGAGGTCAATCACCCGCAACCCCTCCAGGCCCGACGCCCAGGACGCATGTTCGAGGATGTTGAAGATCGCCTGCCGGGTCCGGTCGGCCGTTGGACGGGTCACCTGTCCCCTTGGCGCCACAATCGGGCGACCGCGTAAGACTCCGGCGACGATCCGCATGCGAAAACCCTTTTGGAATGGCCCGTTCTAGCGGATGAGACGTCTGCTGGGCAAAGCCGCCCAGCGTGAGGTTCGAGATGAGTCTGCCCGGCGTGTCGTTGTCCGACTCGGCCTTCCTGGCCACCGTCGATGCGCGCGACCGCAACGTCTGGCGTTTCCTGGCGACGCTGGTCCTGGGGCTGATCGGGGGCCTGATCGTCGGCCTGCTGATCGGCGCCGTCGCCCTGGCCATCTTCGCCTTCGCCAGCCAGCCGGCCGGGGCCTCGATCACGACCCTGGCCCCCAGGATCGCCTCCCTGATCGGCGCCAATGGAGCCAGCCTGGCCAGCACCCTGATGCTGATGACCCTCGCGGTCGCCACCAACGTGCCGTTGGCCCTCTGCTTCCTGGCTATCGCCGGCGCCCTCACCCACCACCGGATCCGGGAATACCTCACCGCCGCCCGCCGGTTCCGCTGGCGCCAGCTGATCGCGGGTCTGGGCCTGTCCGTGCTCGTGATCGGGCCGCTGGTCGCCATCGGCCAGTTGCTCGACCCTCACGCACAGAGGGCGCCGATCCTCAGCCTGGCGCCGGACCTTGTCGGCCGCGCCGGCTATGCCATTGCGTCGATCGCTCTCCTGATCCCCGCCGCTGCTGCGGAAGAAGCGATGTTCCGGGGTTGGCTGCTGCGCCAGACCGCGGTGCTGACGCGCAACGCGATCGTGCTGATGGTGGTGAACGGCCTGCTTTTTTCGGCCGTGCACGGCGAGTTCGCACCCGACGCCTTCATCACCCGCACGTTGATGGGCGCGGGCTTCGTCTACATGACGCTGCGGCTCGGGGGCATCGAGTTTTCGACGGGCGCCCACGCGGCCAACAACATTCTCATCGTGCTCTTCATCCAGCCGCTTACGGCGACGCCGGCGCCCTCCCAGGGCCTGACGCCGGATTCGCTGTTCCAGGACGTGTTCCTGTTCCTGGCCTATGTGGCCATCGCGGAGCTGACCGCCCGCTGGGCGCCGCTGCGCCGTTGGTCGCAGGCGGACGAAGCCACGTCACCGATTGTCGCGCCGGCGACGGTCGAGCACTTCTCATGACGACGCCGGCCGCGCCTTCCGCTTCGGGCCGCCGGACCGCCTGATCTTCGGCCGCGCCCAGCCGGGCTTGTACTTCGGCTCGGGCGGCGCGCCCGGCGTCACCGTGAAGGCGACCTTGTCGCCGAGTCGGCGGACCGCCTGCGACGACACCTCCTCGACCTTGCCGGACGCCAGCTCGCCGAGCTCGAACGGGCCGTAGGAGACCCGGATCAGCCGGTTGACCATCAGGTCGAGGGCCTCCAGCACCCGGCGCACCTCGCGGTTCTTGCCCTCGGCCAGGGACACCGTCAGCCAGACGTTGGCCGCCCCCTCGCGCGAGGCGTCGAGCCGCGCGTCGATCGGGCCGTAACGCACCCCGGAGACGGTGATCCCCTCTTTCAGCTCGTCCAGCCGCGCCTGGACGATGCGCCCCCGGGCCCGGACACGGTAGCGCCGCACGAGGCCCCCGGTGGGCAGCTCCAGCGCCCGCGCCAAGCCCCCGTCGTTGGTAAGCAGCAGCAGCCCTTCGGAGTTGAAGTCCAGCCGGCCCACCGAGATCAGTCGAGGCAGATCCGGCGGCAGCGCCTCGAACACGGTGGGGCGACCCCTGGGGTCGTTGTGGGTGGTCACCAGCCCGACCGGCTTGTGGTAGCGGAAAAGCCGCGTGGCCTCGGCCGCAGCCACGGCCTTGCCGTCCAGGGCGACGATGTCCGCCGGGCCGATCTTGACGGCCGGGGTGGTCAACGGCTGGCCGTTCAGCGTCAGCCGCCCGTCGGCGATCAGGCGCTCGACCTCGCGGCGGGAGGCCACGCCGGCGCGCGCCAGCACCTTGGCGATCCGCTCGCCGTCTTCGGCGGGTTGACCTTCCCCGCCGGCCTCGTTTCCCTGCGCGCGATGAGCGACCATGATCAGGCCACCATGCGCATTGCGCTCGAAGCCGCGCAAGCGGCCGCCGCCCGCGGCGAGGCGCCCATCGGCGCGGTGGTGGTCGACCCGGCCACCGGCGAGGTGGTCGCAACCGCCTCCAACGCCCCGGTCGAGCTCGCCGACCCGACCGCCCACGCCGAGATCCTCGCCCTGCGCCAGGCGGCCCGGGCGCGCGGCAACTACCGCCTGACCGGCCTTGCGCTGTATGTCACCCTGGAACCCTGCGCCATGTGCGCCGGAGCCATCAGCCACGCCCGCATCGGCCGGCTGGTGTTCGGCGCCGAGGACGCCAAGGGCGGCGCCGTGCTGCACGGCCCCCGGTTCTTCGAGCAGCCCACCTGCCACTGGCGCCCTCAGGTGCTTGGCGGAGTGCTGGCCGACGAAAGCGCCGCCCTGCTGCGTTCGTTCTTCCGGGCCCGGCGGGCCTAGCCCTTGCGGTTTGGGGCCGCCAGGGCCTCGACCAGCTGGTACCCCCAAAGGGTGACAAGGTCGGTGCGAACTCCCTGGATCAACTGGGGATCGTCCGGCGAGCGCGAAAACCCCAGCCGGCGAAGGGCGGCAGGGAGGGCGTCCGACCAGGTCCTCGGTCCGGCAACCAGTTCGTCCAGCAGCGCTTCGGTCACCGGCGAGCTGGTTGTCGCCACCGCGTCCCTCGCCTGATGCTCGAACACCGCCCGCCCCTCCTCACGCCGGCCGTTCGCGGCCCGGCGCAGCCCGGTCCGCCACAGCACCGCGCGGCTGCAAGGGTCGAACGAGCCGCCCTTGCCGGCCGCGAAGACCCCGTAGCGATACCCGCCGATCGGCAGGTCCAGCAGATCGCACGCCAGCGCCCGTTCGCGTGACGTGGGCGGCGGCTCGGCGGGACGCCAGGACACCGTGTTGAGAAAGTTCACGCCGCGCTCGACAAGGGCGCCGTGCAGGGCGCTCGCCGACAGAACCTCGGCGTGCGGCCGGTCGAAGATCTCGTGAAAGAGTATGTCGTCCTTGGTGTTGGCAGTCTGCCTGGCCACCCAGGACAACGCCGGATTTTCCGACGCCAGCTTGGCGTCCCCGCTGACACGTTCGAGCATGCCCCGGACCTGCTCGAGCCGGCGCGCCGGCGGCGCATGGCGGTCGGCCGCCGCGTGCAGCAGGGCGTAGAGTCCCAGCCGCACCATCGGCACGCCGCCTGCAAAATAGCTGATCACCGCAACGCCGCCGGGCCGCAGGCACTGGGAGATCAGCCGCAGGAGATGGGCGCGCACCTCTGGCGGCACGACATAGATGACGCCGAGATTGTAGATCAGATCGAACTGGCCGAGCGCCTCCGGTGTCAGATCGAGGAGGTCGGCGTGGCGGATGTCGACGCGGGCTCCGAACCGCTCGCAACGCGATCTCGCCAAGGCCACGGCGGCGGCGGAAAGGTCCGCCCCGACGAGCCGGCCGCCAGCCTGCTCGCCGGCCCGAGCCAGCTGCAACCCCGACCCGCACCCCAGGTCGAGGACGTCGCGGATCGGCCGGCCGCTGCCATAGAGCGCCGCGAACCCCGCCACGAGGTCGGGATCCAGCTGATAGGGCGGCGACATCTCGTAGGGGACGGCGTCATAGCCCTCGGCGATGCTGGCGTTGAGGGCGCGGACGTCCGACGGGTCCACAGGCGCCCCTAGAGGCCGAGCAGCCGCCGGGCCAGCAGCTCGAAGCGCGCCGCCAGCGGATACATGTGCTTGTACTGCAGGATCTGCTTGCCCACGAGCTTCAGGCGGGACTCGAAGTCGAGGTTGGTGAAGGGCTCGATCAGCGGCGTGTTGAACGGGGCGCGCTCGCCGGTCTGGAACTCCAGCGCCATGGAGATGCGCGGATGGGCGGCGAAGCGGCTGGCCTCCCCGCCCCAATGCAGCACCGCCTGGTTCCAGCACAGGAAGTCCCCCGGCCGCGCCGGCATGGCCCGCACCTTGGCGATGTCGATCTGCCAGTTCTTCTCGTTCTCGGTGCCGTACACCGGGTCGCGGTTGGCCGGCAGGATGTACATGCAGCCGTTCTGCGGCGAGGCCTCGGTGAGCGGTATCCAGACCGTCAGCGAGGCGGGGCCGCTGTCAGCCGTCAACGCCATCCGGCCCTTGTCGCGGTGCGGCCGCCAGCCGGCGTCCGCCCGCCGGGGGTCGAGCCGCCAGGTCCAGAAGTCGGGCAGGATCTTGTAGTTCGCACCCAGGAAAGACCGCAGCATCGGATCGAGCGCGAAGAAGCACTCCCAGGCCTCGTCGAACAGGAAGATGAAGGCCGGCGGGATGTCGAGCCGGTGGCAGGTCTCCACCGCCGCCGCCAGGCGCGGGGCAAGCTCCGCCAGGGTGGCGGCGACGTCCTGGAAGTAGCCCTCCTCCAGCATCCGCTCGCGCCAGAGCGCGCGCCGGTCGGGACCGGCCTCCAGTTGGGCGACATTGGCCGTCGCCAGCCGGCTGGTCACGCTCAGGTCGGGAAATTTGCCCGTCCAATAGGCCGGCCGGCTGATCTCCTGGACGAGATCCTCCACCGACGTGGTGTCGATCACGCTCATGTGTCGCGGCGCCCGGTCATGCGCCCCAATCTACAAAGCCGCCGCCCCGCCCGCCAGCCCTTCACCCGCCCCTGGCGCCGCTTGCCGCCGCGCCCGCCTTGTGCGAGAACATTCAAACAATCGTTTGAACGGAGGAACGCTCATGGATTTCGACTTTTCCCCGCGCCAGAAGGAACTGATGCGGCGGGTCTCGGACTTCATGGACGAGCACATCTACCCTGCCGTTCCGATCTTCGAGCAGCAGGTCAATGAGGGCGAGCGCTGGAAGGTCATCCCGGTGCTCGAAGAGCTGAAGACCAAGGCCAAGGCGTCGGGCCTGTGGAACATGTTCATGCCGCCCCACTCGGGCGTGCCGCACGTGGACGACACCTTCGAATTCGAGGGTATCCAGCTGACCAACCTGGAATACGCCCCGATCTGCGAGATCCTCGGCCGCGTCAGCTTCGCCGGCGAGGTGTTCAACTGCTCTGCGCCCGACACCGGCAACATGGAGGTGTTCAACCGCTTCGGGACCCGGGCCCAGAAGGACCGGTGGCTGCGGCCCCTGATGAACGGCGACATCCGCTCGGCCTTCCTGATGACCGAGCCGGCCGTGGCGTCGTCCGACGCCACCAACATCGAGACCCGGATCGAGCGCGACGGCGACCACTATGTGATCAATGGCCGCAAGTGGTGGTCGTCGGGGGTGGGCGACCCGCGCTGCAAGATCGCCATCGTCATGGGCCAGACCAACCCGAACCAAGCGCCGCACCAGCGGCAGTCGCAGGTCCTGGTCCCGCTCGATGCGCCCGGCGTGAAGGTGCTGCGCATGCTGCCGGTGTTCGGCTACGACGACGCGCCGCACGGCCACGGCGAGGTGCTGCTGGAGAACGTGCGGGTGCCGGTCGAGGAAAGCCTGATCCTGGGCGAGGGGCGCGGCTTCGAGATCAGCCAGGCGCGCCTCGGCCCCGGCCGCATCCACCACTGCATGCGCATCATCGGCGCCACCGAGGTGGCGCTGGAGAAGATGTGCAAGCGGCTGATGACCCGCAAGGCGTTCGGCAAGTACATCTCGGAGCAGTCGGTCTGGGAACAGCGCGTCGCCGAGGCGCGCACCGAGATCGAGATGAACCGCCTGCTGTGCCTGAAGGCCGCGGACATGATGGACAAGGCCGGCAACAAGACCGCCCGCCTGGAAATCTCGATGATCAAGGTGTCCGCCCCGCGGATGGCCCAGCGGATCATCGACGAGGCGATCCAGGCCCACGGCGGCGGCGGCGTGACCAGCGACTTCGGGCTCGCCAAGCTCTATGCCTCGCAGCGCACCCTGCGCCTCGCCGACGGTCCGGACGAGGTCCACAATCGCACCATCGCGCGGATGGAGTTCGCCAAGTACGGCGACCTGCACGCCAAGGTGCGTGCCGATGCGGCCGAGCGGGTGGGCGGGCGGTGAGCCTGGAGCTCACCGACGAGATCATCGAGCGCGTCAACGGCGCGCTGATGGCCCACACGCCGATGCTGCTCGCGGTGGTGGACGCCGAGGGCCGGCCGCGACTCTCCTTCCGCGGCTCGGTCCAGGTGTTCAGCGCCGACCAGCTCGGCTTCTGGGCCCGCAACGCCGAAGGCGGGACCCTGGCCGCGATCGCCCAGAACCCGCACGTGGCCCTGATCTACCGGGACCCGGCGGCGCGCGCGATGCTGCAGTTCGCAGGCCGCGCCCGCGTCGCCACGGACCTTTCCGAGCGCGCCCGGGTCTACGACAGCGCCCCCGAGTTCGAGCGCAACGCCGACCCTGACCGGAAGGGCGTGGGCGTCGTCATCGATCTCGACAGCGTCGAGGGCCTGCTGGGCCTCGATGACCAGGGCCAGCGCCAGCTGGTGCGGCTCACGAGGTAGCTGCCTCCCTGTCCTTCATGGGGGACGAGAGAGGGATCAGGCGTCGAACAGCGCCGACAGGATGAGGCTGATCGTGGTGACGGCGGCGAAGCCGACCACGGCGCTCAGGATCGACAGCCGTGTCAGGGGGCCCACGACGAACGCGCGCTCCAAGTGTCGGGAAGCCAACACAACGAGTACGACGTTGGATAGTTGCAGACTCTCGCGAAGCACGCGCTCCGGCTGAACAACCTCAGCCGCCGCGATCCAGGATCGCCGCGCAGACCAGCGCCAGGACGACGACCGCCAGCAGACCGGTGACGGCGCAAATCACCCAGAGCCGTACGAGCGGCTTCACTGACCGTCGACCCCCCAGGCGTTCCATCCGGCGGCCGCCGGGCAAGCCGGGCCTTAGGGGGTCAGGTTGTGTCGGTCAACGATAGTGTGTGCGTGCACTATTTGACGTAGAACGCGCCCCGAATTCCGCGCGCAGAACGCGAATCCTCAGTCCTCCGGCGCGACCCGCAGCGCCCGGCGCGTGGTCAGCGGCGCAGCCAAGGAGCGACCGGGCCGGCCGACCGCGCCAGCGGCGGCGTAGGGCAGCGAGATGCGCGACGACATGGTCATCGCCGTGGGCGCCGGACCGCGGACGGCCTCGTTCACACAGGCGCCGGTGTCGATCATCGCATGCTGGCCGAGGCAGAAGATGTCTTCGTACTGCGGCCCGGCGACGGCCATGCACTGGTAGAGGTTGAGCTTGGCCATCCGCAGGCACATGGCGCTGCGCGGATCTTCCAGCAGCGGCGCGAGCCGCGGGCGGTCCGACGCATGCGTGCCATCCAGGATCGCCTCGGCGGCCAGCGCCAGCGCCTTGGCCTCGATCATCGTCATCCCGGCCGGGCCGTCGCTGATCGGTTGCGGCGTCGCGCCGGCCAGGGAGTCGATGGTGGCGTCCAGTTCGGCGGCGCGCGGTTGCGCCCGCATCGCCGACAACCGTTTCACCTCCGCCAGCCGGCCACTGGCGTCGGACACCATCACCTTGGACCACGCCTGGTGCTGAACGGTGTAGGCCGAGGCCTTCACCTGCGCCCCCGCCGAGGCCAGAGGCGCCGCCTTGCCGCCCAGCGCCGCCTCGACCCGGCGGGCGGCCGACGCCACGCCGTCGAACTGGGTCGCATCGTAGGGATTGTTGATCAGCCGCTCGCGCAGCGCCTGCCGCGCCGCCGCGGTCGGCGCGGCGCGCTGGACGCCGCGGATGTAGTCCTCGTCCTGCAGGGCGGCGATGGCGCCGTAGGCGATCATGCCCTGTTGGAACTGGGCCGGCTCGTAGGCGGCGCTGGCCCGCAAACCCTGCAGCACCGAGCCGGCGTCGGAGAAGCGGCCCACCGCGGCCGCGCTGGTCATGTAGTGCTGGAACGCCGTGGCGGCCTCGACGATGTCGCGCGGCAGCAGCAGCGGCGCATCGTCGTAGTCCTGCGCCAGCGCCCCGCCCACCATCAGGCATGCGCCCGCAAGCGCCGCCACCGTGATTCTGCTGATTGTCATAGCCCGCCTCCGACCCGGGAAGTGGGCCACAACACCCGTTACCGGTTACATAAGAAACGAGACGAACATCTCTTCACCACAAACGTCGGTTAAGCATACGCCCCTCTCGCAGAGTAACGAGGCGTGTCGCCGCAGCCGTCGACCTGCGACGAGTGGCCGCAAAGGTTCGCCCTAACCAAAGCTGAATCGGCGGGCGGATCGGAATGCGGAATTCGACTCGGCGCGCTTGACTCCCCGGGAGCCCGACCTTAAGTCCGCGGCGCGCTGGCACTCGACCTTGGAGACTGCTAACAGTCCCGCTCGGCCGAGCGCTTTCGCGTCATCACGAAGGCAACCAGTAGCTCTACGGAGAGAACCGAAATGGCGTTTCGTCCGCTTGGCGACCGCGTCCTCGTCCGCCGCGTCGAGGAAGAAGAGAAGACCAAGGGCGGGATCATCATTCCCGACACCGCGAAGGAAAAGCCGCAGGAAGGCGAAGTGATCGGCGTGGGCCCCGGCGCCCGCGACGAAAGCGGCAAGATCCAGCCGCTCGACGTGAAGGTCGGCGATCGCATCCTGTTCGGCAAATGGTCCGGCACCGAGGTGAAGCTGGATGGCGAAGACCTCCTGATCATGAAGGAGAGCGACATCCTGGGCGTCCTCGAAGGCGCCGGCGCCCAAGCCAAGGCCGCCTAAGGCGGCCTCCCACCCATCCCATCAATTCTGAGGACGAAGAGCAGATACAATGGCTGCGAAAGACGTCTATTTCTCATCCGACGCCCGTGACCGCATGCTGCGCGGCGTCAACACCCTCGCCAAC
>Ga0105240_10013901_pt1 | contig 11023 bp, 11 predicted proteins | sample KBSC54metaG_FD_80426 | JGI IMG/M metagenome (GOLD analysis project Ga0105240, IMG submission 80426) | Corn rhizosphere microbial communities from Kellogg Biological Station, Michigan, USA - KBS C5-4 metaG | ecosystem: Host-associated > Plants > Roots > Rhizosphere > Soil | place: Michigan, USA...
GATCGGCAGCGTGGATTCGGAGCGCCATGTCGGCAGCCGCATGGGATTCTTTTTCCCCGGGCCTAGGCTTGAGGCCGGCGCTTCCTGGCAGCGTACTCTGCAAGATGCTCGCCGCAACGCTTTCGGCTTCCACATGGGATGGCAGCCGCCGAAGGTGCCGCTGAATCTCCGCTCGGAGTTCGCTCGTTCTTTCGAAGGCAGTGGATATTGGATCGAGGGAGCGTATCGGCTCAGCCAACTCTCTTTCTGGCAAAAGCCCATGCGACGCACCGAGGTTGTCGTACGTGCCCAGCAGTTCTTTGTAGGTGCGATTGGTCCCGATGGCGAAGCGGATTACGACCTTCCCGGCGTCAATACACGGGAAGCCGATTTCGGAGTCAACTACTTCCTGCGCGACGGCATGAAGGGCATTTTCAGCTATGGCCGGCAATTCACCCAAGCAGGCAATTTCAACCAGTGGAGCTTTGGCCTGGCCTACCGCTTTCTACTTCCGCTGGGCCATGTCGCCACTGCTTCGGAGGCGCAATGAGCACGCGCCTGCATCCGAAGAACTGGCTGGCGCCCGTGCTCTTTACCGCTGCCCTCGGCTCATCGCTGTTTGGGGGAGTGCCGGAAGGAAAGAAAGAGGTTCCCCGCACGCCGGTGGTGCAGTCCAGCAGCGCCGGCGACATGCGGGTGGAAGGCGAGCGTCGCTTTCACGCCAATTGTGGCCGGTGTCATGCCGCGCCGCAGAAGTTTCCACCCCGCATGATGGCCACCGTTCTCCGCCATATGCGCGTGCGCGCGACCATCACGGCCGAGGATCGCCGCTTGATTTTGTTCTACATGACGCAATGATCGCGAGGGGACCTCGTTTTGCCTATATCAGGAAACAGAGTCGCTATTCGCCTGCTCGTAAGGCTACTGGCTGGCGCCCTGCTTGTGGGCAAGTTATGGGCGCAGGTTCCGTCTCACGTCATTGAGCTCACGGCCGATCGCGACAGCCGCTACAAGATCGCCGGATTGCGTACTCCGGAGATCACCGTCAAAGCAGGTGAGCAGGTTCTACTCCGCGTGACGGCGAACCGCGGCAAATCGTGGAATCGCGATGGTTCCATTCACGGCTTTTCTTTGCTGCGCGCCAAGGACCGGACTCGCGTCGAGGGCTGGGATCTCCTGTTCAAGCCCGGCAAGCAGGAATTTATTTTGACCGCACCCGCCGAACCGGGTGAATACGTCGTGGTCTGCACTGTCATCTGCAGCGAAGAGCACGAAGGCATGCACATGAAATTCACCGTGTTACCGTAATGAAAAGGAAACATAATGAACTTTATAAAGACATTCTGCGCGGCATCACTGCTGGCGCTCTCAGCCATCGGGCAAGCGCATGCAGCACAGACCTTTCATGGAGAAATTTCCGACAGCCAGTGTGCCTTGAACGTTCATTCGCTGACCCGTTCTCACCAGGAAATGCTCAAGTCGAAGTCCATGGGCGGCACCTCGAATACCTGCTCGGTATTTTGCATTGAGCACCTCGGCGGGTACCTGGTGCTGTCGACCAAGAAAGACGTGTTTCGCCTGGATCGCGCCGATCTAGTGCACGGCTTTGAAGGACGTCGCGTAGTGATCAATGGCGTGCTTGATCCCAAGCTGAAGCAAATTCACGTGCTCAAGATCGATTTGGAGAATAAGCCTTAGCCCGCCACTGCGCTTCGGTGATAATGAAGACGCACAGGATTGCCATAACCGGTTCGATTGGAACCCGGTAACGCTGGGTGGGAAAGACCACGTAGTAGATCGCCGGATACAGAGCCATAAGCCAGAACAGTAGCCACGCGCCAGATTTGCGCAAGCGCAACGCGCGTATTAACCCCCAGAAGCTCAACACCGAAGAAGCCAGAAACAGGGAATTTTTCAGGTCATTCAGCCATGGCGGCTGCGTGGCTTTTGGCGGTCCGGCCCAGAAATAGACGAACCGCTTCGCACATAGGCCGAAAAACCTGGCGTAATCCGCTTTGATGTAGTCCATTGCCTGCTGTTTCCGCATTTTGATGTACGCGAGTTCCCCCATCTGCTGGTACTGCCTCATGGCATACACCTCCTGGGTGGGATGCAGATATTCCATCCACGTCCCATCCGCGCCGCGGCCGTTTCCTAGTCGAAGCTCGGCTCCAAAGTTGTCGCGTATGAAGATGAAGTGCCCAAACGTCCGGTAATTTCGAACCAGCCACGGAGATACACACGCGCAGAACACGAAAGAAGCGAGCACCACGCCGGAGATCGATCCCTTGCCGCCTTTTGCGCGACGGTACCAGGCCCACAAGCCGGATGCCGGGAGAAAAGAGAGCAACGACGTGCTGCTCAGCGCCGCGATCCCCCAGAGCGAGCCGAATTGCAGCCATGGTGCCCAGCCGTCCCGGTCTTCCATCGTCAGAGTCAACCAAAAGATGGTCGCCATGAGCAGGGCCGCGAGGCTCGTTTCCCAAATGGCCCGCGTACACCAGAACATCACGTTGGGCAGCAAGGCCCATGCCCAAGCCGAGCCCACCGCAACTTTCTCCGAGAAGATCCGCCGTGCGATTAGAAAAATCGGAATGCATGTCAGTGCCGAGAATAGGCTATTCACGCTGAGCATCACGAAAGCCGCTGCGGTCGAATAAGTTCCAAACAGCTGAAACACTCCCGCAACCAGATAGGGATACAATGGCGGTTCCCACGCTGTTGGCCCGGTCTGTGGGCCGAAGGGATTGCTGAATCCGTGGCCCGCCGCAATCGAGGCTGCGATTCGACCCATCTCCCAGCCAAAGCTAAAGTTGTCGTCCGTGGTTTTGAAGCGGTACGTATGGCCGATCAAGATCCAGCAGATGCGGAGCACGAAGGCAATGCTTACGACCCACGGTAGCGAGGCGCGAATGCGCATCCATCTGGCTGCCAGCGTTCCTGCCTCCGGTGCGATGGGAATCTTCCTCTGTGCTTCCCCGTGTCCCTTGTGGTGACCCTTTCTATGTTCTTCGGTAGTATTCCGCATCGCTGGTCCATTTGTAGCTGATCGAAGTACTCGCGGCAACCACCGGGGAAGGCACAACGGCCTGAATTGGGTAAAATGGTACCTTTCCGCGGGGCCGCTCGAGCGCCCACGCGGCCGCTCTAAATCTCTTGATCTCTAATCTCACAGCAACGATCGCCGCTTCCGCTGGACCGAGGGGGATTGAGCCCTACATTCGCCAGCACTTTCTCGACACCACGTTCCGCGGCCTGTATCACGTCAACGGCTTCGATCTGGCACTGCTGATCCCATATTTCATCGTTCTGATCCTGCTGGCGGGCTACGGTGTGCACCGCTACATCCTCGTGTATCTGTATTACAAGCACCGCAAGAACGCCACCGTGGAACCTGCGTCTCACTTCCAGGACTTCCCGCGCGTAACCGTACAATTGCCCATCTTCAATGAGCAATATGTGGTCGAGCGTTTGCTGGAGTCCGTCTGCCGCCTGAATTATCCCCGTGAAAAGCTCGACATCCAGCTGCTCGACGACTCCACCGATGAGACCGTCCAAGTAGCTCGTGCGTTAGTGGAACGCTACGCAGCACTGGGCAATCCGATTTCCTACCACCACCGGACCAATCGCCACGGCTTCAAAGCAGGCGCGCTCGCCGAAGGACTGCAATCCGCTAAAGGGGAATTCGTCGCCATCTTCGACGCCGACTTCACCCCTCCCGAAGATTTTCTGATGCGTACCATTCACCACTTTACCGACCCCAAGATCGGAATGGTGCAGACTCGATGGACTCACCTCAACCGGCATTATTCCTTCCTAACCGAAGTCGAGGCCATCCTGCTCGACGGACACTTTGTTCTGGAGCACTCCGGCCGCGCGCGAACCGGGCTTTTCTTCAATTTCAATGGCACCGCCGGAATGTGGCGGCGAACCGCCATCGAGGAAGCGGGCGGCTGGCAGCATGACACCCTGACCGAAGACACCGACCTTTCCTATCGCGCCCAACTCAAAGGGTGGAAGTTCATTTACCTGCAGGATGTGGAGTGTCCCGCCGAACTGCCCGTGGAAATGACCGCATTCAAGACCCAGCAGGCGCGATGGGCCAAGGGACTGATCCAGACCGGCAAGAAGATATTGCCCCGCGTCTTGCGAAGCGATGCCCCCTTGCACACCAAGATCGAAGCTTGGTATCACCTGACCGCGAATATCAGCTATCCCCTGATGATCATGCTCTCGGTCTTGTTGCTCCCGGCTATGATCATCCGCTTCTACCAGGGCTGGTTCCAAATGCTCTACATCGACCTGCCCTTGTTTCTGGCTTCCACATTCTCGATCTCCAGTTTTTATCTCGTCTCCCAGCGCGAGTTATTTCCGCGCAGCTGGCCGCGGGCCCTGCTGTACTTGCCCTTCCTGATGGCGCTCGGAATAGGCCTGACCATCACCAATACGAAAGCCGTCATCGAGGCTCTTATCGGAAAACAGAGCGCGTTTGCACGCACGCCGAAATATCGCGTAATTTCCAGGCAGGATAAAATTGGCGCCACCAAGTACCGCAAGCGCCTGGGATGGGTCCCCTGGGTCGAGTTGCTGATTGGCGCCTATTTCGCTTCTACAATTTATTACGCTGTGGAGAATGAGAATTACATCACCGTGCCGTTCCTCTTGCTGTTCGTTCTGGGATACTGGTGCACGGGTTTGATGTCGCTGCTCCAGGGACGGTTTGGCCGATCCTCGCTGTCCGCCACAGCGCATACCAAGCCTTTCCCAGTAGGAGTTTAGGATGTAACTTTTTTCGTCCGAACTTGTCATATCCCCTGTGCGCCACGCTCGGCAAAGGGAGGGTTCGATGAAGTTCCCGCTGCTCGCATTCGCTGTTTTGTTGGCCGCAACGCTCCCGAGTTTCGCCGGCGAAAAGCTGAAGCTGAATCCCCACCTCGACTTCAACAGCGACAGCCAGGATGGTCCTTTGATCACCGGCGACCACATGGAGTCGGGCATCGTTGCGGGTAAGCCTTCCTACGTCATCATGTACGGCGAGGCTTGCTTCAACTCCAAGCGCCAGGCTCGGCGGACCGTTGACCTGTATGCCAAATACCAAGGGCAGGTTCAGTTCGTCATTATTGATATCGATGGCTACCTCTCGTCCGCGCAGAGAAACCTGAAGAAACAATATTTTCAAGGCCGCATTCCGCACGTGATGGTTTTAGATCGCTCGGGCGCCGTACTCTACAACCGCTCCGGCGAGGTCGAATCCGCGGTCATTTCTGGTTTGCTCGACCACGCCCTGCGCTGATTTCTGGTCTTCCCTTGACCGCTCAGTTACAATCCACTCGCCGAAAATTCTCGTCCCAGTTGCTTGAGAGTTTTCGAAAGGAGGATGCGATGCTACGCTCGCATGGAACGCTCCGCTTGTCTGCTCTCATCCTGATCTCGTTCTTTCTCCTCAGTTGCGGCAGTGCACACAATTCGGATGAATATTTCGTCTTTGTCTCATCGAACATTCAGTTGCCTTACTGGAAGACTGCTGGAACCGGGTTTTCCCATGCCGCGGCCGAGTTCAAGGGAATTCGCTTCGACTTTACTGGTCCCCAAAGCTACGATCCTAAAGCTGAGCGCGACGCCCTCGAGCAGGCAGTGCAGAAGAAGGCGACGGGGATCCTGCTGAGTGTGGCCGATGCGTCGGTGCTGAAAGACAGCATCGACAAAGCCATCGCCGCCTCCGTCCCGGTCATTACCATCGATTCCGACGCTCCTTCCAGCAAACGCCTGTTCTTCATCGGAACCAACAATTACCAGGCTGGGTTCACCGGCGGGCAACGCCTCGCTCAAGAATTGAAGGGCAAGGGGAACGTCGTGGTGTTCACCATGCCGGATCAGCCCAATCTTCAGGATCGCTTACGCGGCTACAAAGACGCGCTTGCAAAATCCCCCAATATCAAGATCACTCGCGTAGTGGACATCCAAGGCGATCCACGCATTGCCTTCGACACCACCACACAGATCGTCGGCAAGGAGCGCGACAAGGTGGATGGTTTCATTTGCCTGGAAGCGCAGTCCGGCAAGGAAGTCGCCTCGGTTCTGAACAGCTATAAGGTGAGCGGCAAAGTCGTTATTGCCATGGACACCGATCAGGAGACCCTCGACTGGATCCAGAAAGGTGTCATCGCCGCCACCATCGCCCAGAAGCCCTACACGATGGCTTTCGTCGGCATGCAGATGCTCGACAATCTCTACCATCATAAGCCGCCGTCGCTCGATGCGGACTGGGCCAAAGATGGTTACGCGCCCATTCCCATGTTCGTCGATACCGGTTCCGATCTGATCGATAAGGCCAACATCCAGTCGTTCATCGAGGCCGGAAAGAATCTAGCCTCCAAATAAAATTTACGTCCCTCTGATGGAGCATTGATGCCGAAGCGATGGCTTTGCATTTTTGTCCTGCTGCTGTTCTGCGCCACTGCCTCTGCGCTGCAACGACAGCCGGATGCCGACTATAAGACTAGGCGTGAAGCGCTGGGCAAGAAAGTTGGCGGAATCGCCGTTCTTTTTGGCTCCCTGGAACCCGTGGAATCGCTCTATTCCTTTCGCCAGGACGACGATTTCTACTATCTTTCAGGCTGGACGGAACCGGGTGCTGCACTGCTGATCGCGCCTGCTGTCGAAGCCGGCGACAAAAATCCCGCCAGGCCTTACATCGAAATACTCTTTCTCCCTCCGCGCAATCTTCGCATGGAGCGCTTTACCGGGCCCAAACTGGGAGCCGATGATCCCCAGGCTGCGAAGTTGACCGGCTTCGATCGCGTCGAGGAAATCAGCAAGCTTCCGCAGGAATTATCGAAGCTCATGGACGGCGGTCAACCCATCGTCTACACCGAACTGCCCGAACCTGGAGAAACCTCGCCCATCTCCCAGCCTCTGGAATTTCTGAAGCGCACCGCCGCTTTTTTAACCTTCCAGGATGTGAAGCCTTCTATCGCCGCCTTACGCCTGCACAAAGATGCCGGTGAAATCAGCCTCTTGCAGAAAGCAGTGGACATTTCCGTTCTTGCCCACACGGCCGCTATGAAGACGCTTAAGCCGAACCTGCCCGAGTATCAGATTTCAGCGCTTCTGCAGTACGAATGGGAAAGACGCGGTTGCGAGCGCGCTGCCTATCCTTCCATCGTCGGTTCGGGGCACAACTCTACCGTCCTCCACTACTCCGAGAATACTTCTACGATGAAGCCGGGTGACGTGGTGGTGATCGATGCCGCCGCAGAGTGCTCCATGTATGCCGCCGACATCACGCGCACTCTCCCGGTCAGCGGCCACTTCACTGCGCGCCAGCGCGAGATTTATGACATCGTGCTCGGTGCACAGCAGGCCGCCATCGACGCCTTTCAGCTGGGCAAGTCGGTTTTGTATGGCGACTCCGAAGCGTCCCTTACCAGGATCGCAAAGGACTACATCAGAGCCCACGGCAAGGACCTTCACGGGCAGCCCCTGGATCAATATTTCACTCATGGAATCGGTCATTACATCGGGCTCGACGTCCACGACGTCGGCGACTACAAGCTCCCGTTGGCCCCAGGAATGACCTTCACCATCGAGCCCGGGATTTACATCCCAGAAGAGAACCTGGGCGTCCGCATCGAAGACGATTTTCTGGTGGGCGAAGATGGGAAGCTGATCAAGCTGAGCGCCGCTCTCCCTTCGAAGGCTGAGGACGTCGAAAAAATCATGGCAGGGAAATAGCTACGAGATATATTCCCGGATGTATTCGTCCTTGGTGTGGGCCAGTTGGTGAATATCGCCGTCGAACGTGACCTTCCCGTCCCGCAGGATTAAGAAACTCATCGGGATCTCGCAATATTGTCCTCGCGGCAAGGACTTCAGCTGGTTCGTCTTTTGATCAAACTCATGCGTCGCGAGAGTGAACGCATCCTGCAGCCGGTGCGTCACCAGCAGGGAACTGGTGCGGTACACGTCGCGCTGCTTCATGATTAATTCGATGATGGTGTTCGAGGTGACTGGATCCAGCCCTCCTGTAGGCGAATCGTACAACAGCAGTTCTGGACGAGTGATGATCGCTCGGGCAATCGCAACCCGGCGCCGCATTCCTCCGGAGAGTTCCGAAGGAAATAGATCAAGCGTGTGTTCCAGTTCCACGAAGCGCAACGCTTCTCGTACGCGCTGATCGATCTCGTCATCGTAGATGCCTCGTTCCTCCATAAATCGGTAGGCAACGTTCTCCCGGACCGTAAGCGAGTCAAACAGCGCGCTCTCCTGGAACACCATGCCCAGATGCGAGCGCAACGGAAATAGCTCCTGTTCTGTCATCTGGGTAATGTCATGGCCCAAAACAACGATACGGCCTGAATCAGGTGGCAGTAATCCAAGCGTCAGTTTCAGGATCGTGCTTTTGCCGGCTCCAGCCACGCCAAATAACGCCTTGGTCTCACCGAACGGAAGTTGGAAAGAAACCCCGCACAACACCTCCGTTTGATCAAACGAAAGGTGCACGTCTTCAAAAATTACCGCAGCACTGGGCTGCCCCTCGGGAGAGGGGCCAGCGTGCCCGGCAGGCGATAGCGATAGCGACATGCAATTACCTGTAAGAGAACACCGAGATCAACAGCTTCGTCAGAAAGAAATCGGTGACCAAAATCAGCACAGAGGACGCCACCACGGCCTGCGTCGTGGCCCGGCCAACGCCCTGGGTGCCGCCGCGCGCCGTGATTCCGTAATAACAGCCCACCGTCGAGATGATGAACCCAAAAAAAACTGGTTTCAGCAATCCCATGAAAACGTCTTGAAACACCAGCGATTGCCACGCGCTGCTCCAATACTGTCGCGCGTCCAGGAATAGCAGTAGCTTGGCCACCATCAAGCCTCCGGTCAGTCCTACCAGGTCGGAGAGGACAGTCAGGAAAAACAGCATGAAGACGGACGAGACCACCCGCGGCGTGACCAGTTTCTTAATGGGATCGGTCCCCAGCGCGCGCATGGCGTCAATCTGCTCTGTGACCACCATCGAACCCAGTTCGCTGGCCATGCCCGATGAATTCCGCCCCGCTACCATTAGGCTGGTCAGTACCGGCCCCAGCTCACGCACCATGGAAGTGGACACCAGTTGTCCGACCAGCGTGATGGATCCAAACCGCTGCAAAGTGTTGGAGGTTTGCAGAGCCAGCACCGCGCCCGTGAAGAAGCCGGTCAGGACGACAATGGGGAGCGAGCCGACCCCGATGAAATCGGCCTGCTGCACCATGTCCGCCACATAAAGGGGCTTGCTAAACAGGTTGGCGACCGACGCCGCTGCCAGAGAAACGTACTCCTGAACTGACTGCACCTTCTCCTTGGCAAAGTCCGTGGGCGAGGTCAGTTGCATGCAGTTGGCGGTCCCGCGTGGTCGTGTCTGGGATTTCGCAGGGCTTCCACGAAATATAACAGAGAAAGCTCTCCCCTATCTGTAGTCAGCAATCGGAGTACTTAGGGGATTAATGCGTGGAAGATTGGCTGGCAACTGAGAACTGGCTTACAGTCTGCCTTTCTTCTTAATCTCAATGTTGAGCCGGCGAATTTTCTGATTCAGCGTGGATAGAGGCACGCGGAAGCGTTCCGCGGCTTCGGTCTGGTTCCAGTTGCAGCGCTCGAGCATGTCGATGATGATCCGTTTTTCGACGTCTTCGACGATTTCGAATAGCGAAGCGTCCGCGGCCGGGTCGTGCAGGCTAAACGAAGAGCCCCGTCCCATCATGGATTCCGGCAGCAGATCCATGCTGATTTCCGGACCGGACGACAGCACCACCGCGCGTTCAATCACGTTCTCCAGTTCGCGAACATTGCCGGGCCAGGAGTAAGCCATCAGGGGCCGCAAAGCCTCGGGCAGAACCCGCGGAGTGGGCCGGCCGTTTTCCTCGGCGTATTTTTTCAGGAAGAACTCCACCAGCAAGGGAATGTCTTCTTTTCGCTGCCGAAGCGGCGGCAGTTCGACTGTGATTACGTTCAAGCGGTAGAACAAATCTTCCCGGAATTTTCCTTCGCGAACCATCTGCCTTAAATCGATATTAGTGGCCGCAATAATGCGGACGTCCACCTGAATCTCCTGGATTCCGCCCAGGTGCATGAAGCGCCGGTCCTGCAGCACGCGCAGAATCTTGGCCTGAGTCTCCAGTCCCATAGTGGCGATTTCGTCCAGGAACAATGTCCCTTTATCCGCCACCTCGAACAGTCCCTTCTTAGAAGCAATGGCGCTGGTGAATGCGCCCTTGACGTGCCCGAACAGAGTCGATTCCAGCAGATCGTGCGGCATCGAGCCCGTGTTCACCGGAACAAAAGGCTTATCGTGCCGCGCCGAGTTCAGGTGAATCGATTTGGCAATGACTTCTTTACCCGTGCCGCTCTCGCCCTGCAACAAAACGGTGGAGCGGCTGTTCGCCACCTGCCCCACCAGATCGAAAATCTTCAGCATGGGCTCGCTCTTGCCCACGATGTTCTCGAAGTTATAGCGCTGCTTGAGTGCGCGCTTGAGCTGAACGTTTTCTTCTTCCGCTTTGCGGCGCCCCACTGCCGAGCGCACATCTGCCAGAAGCTTCTCATTGTCCCAGGGCTTCTGGACAAAGTTGGCAGCTCCGGATTGCATTGCCCGCACCGCATTCTCGACGGTGCCATAAGCAGTGATCATGATGACGGGCAGACGCGAGTCGTGCGCATGGATCTCTGAGAGGATCTCCATCCCATCGCGGCCGGGGAGTGCCAGATCGAGCAGCACCAGATCGAACGTGCGCTCCGCCATCTGCACCAGGCCAGCTTCGCCCGATTCGGCCGTTTCTACTTCAAAGCCTTCCATCTCCAGCAGGGTCTGAAGTGATTCCCGAATTTCGGCCTCGTCATCGATGATGAGCACCGAGCCCGCGGCCGAGCCGTTGCCGTTCATTACGCCGCGCGTGATGACTGCTGCTTCAGACATTGACTGCCTTCCTGCTCATTGGGAAATCGAGTGCGAACGTGGTGCCGGATTCCGGATTACTCTCCACGCGAATCTTGCCCGCATGTTCCTGAA
>Ga0105240_10013902_pt1 | contig 11022 bp, 8 predicted proteins | sample KBSC54metaG_FD_80426 | JGI IMG/M metagenome (GOLD analysis project Ga0105240, IMG submission 80426) | Corn rhizosphere microbial communities from Kellogg Biological Station, Michigan, USA - KBS C5-4 metaG | ecosystem: Host-associated > Plants > Roots > Rhizosphere > Soil | place: Michigan, USA...
CACAATTCCATTCAAGGGCCTGCCAACTATTCGTCAGTTGTAGGATATAAGCCAACAGTCGGGGCAGTCAGCTGTGCCGGCATTATACCATTGGCACCGAGCCAAGACTCGCCGGGCCCTATTACCCGCTCTGTGATCGACAGCGCGTTGGTGGCTGAAGTATTGACCCGAAGGAATGCCCGATTGATTGGGGAGACGAGTAGCTCCCGCGCTCCTTGCACGGAGGTCCGACAACTTCGCATCGGCGTTCCTCGCAGGCAGATCGCTTCTCGCCCGGAATTCGCGGGTACTCTTTCGCTGCTCGAATTCGTCATATCGAAGTTGAGAGGCGCAGGAGTTACTGTCGTAGATCCTTGCGACTTACCGTCTGTTGAGCAGCTATATGAGGCTCGGTCCTCCGTGTTCCGCGCAGAATTCAAGGCCAGCTTGAATATCGTATTGGAAGCTTGTGGTTCTCCCAACGGGATGAGATCACTGGCCGATATTATCCGTTGGAACGAAGCAAATGTAGCAGCGATCCCATATGGGCAATCACTGCTGCTCGCCTCAGAGGAGAATGAAGGAATCACTTCGAAAACATATCGGGCTGATCGCGCGAAAGATCTTGTGCTCAGCTTGGATGCCGGAATTCTCGCGGCTCTCAAGGCGTATTCCGTTGACTATCTAATCGCGCCTATGGATTCTGCTGCGAAATGTACCGGAAAGGCGGGCGCCCCGATTTTGGCCATTCCGGCCGGAATACAGAAGAATAACACGCCCTTTGGGATTACCCTGTTCGGCGCACCTGGCTGCGATAGGGGATTGCTGGCGGCTGGGGCTCTTATCGAGAAACTGCTTCCCGGGCGTAAAATGCCGGACTTAATTTAAGGACATTAAACTCTTCGGCCGATCAACATTGGACCTGCGCGCCCGAACACCAACTACAGAGCTGCTTCAGCCCAATGCGCTATTTGATCGGTAGTGGTGAGCCATATGTTTTTTCGAGCGCAGATCGCTTTGACAACTTCACGAAAAAACGTGATCCGCCACGGCTGGCCAATCAGCCACGGGTGAACATTTAGCAGAAGCATTCGGCCGTTTCCTTGGCCATCCGCTTCCAATTGATCGAGTGCGTCCACAACAGAACGTGCCCAGCGATCCATTGGGACCTTCCGATGCCAATGGCAAACGACATCATCAAGCTCTCCCAACAATGGAAGGGACATAAGCGTCCCGTTTGGAGTGTCCATTCGATAGGGTTGCTCGTCGTTGGGCCAGTCCAAAACATATCTAATGCCATTCTGCGCAAGAATTGCGGGGGTTCTGCTCGACTCCCCATACTCAGGGCCGTGCCAGCCGTGCACATTAGTGCCCGCACAGTTTCTGAGCGTTGCCAATGACGATTGAATATATTGAATCTCATCCTGTTGGGACATTTGAGACGAGATTACTCGGGTAAGAGCCCAGCCGTGCCCGACAATGTCCCAGTTGAGTTGTCGTATGGTGTCCACAAGAGTTGGATAGGAAATGGCGATTTGCGCATCGATCGCTGCCGTTGCTCTAATTCCGCAGGTCTCTAGGGCATCCATCACGCGATGGATTCCAACGCGGGGCCCGTATTCGCGCACGGAGAACGCACGCAAGTCCGGGTAGGGGGCGCGGCCAAATCCGCCGGGCACGTTGACCGGCACAAACGCGCCGGTTGGGGGAACAATCTCATACGTCTCGAGGCAGACTACGAACGCGACGGCAACAGCGGCATTGTCGGGCCATTTGAAAAGGCCGCGCTTGCCGATAGGAGAGTTTCGGTAGTAGCGGTGCTCATTGGGCTGTAAAGCCATGTTATTGCACTATTTCCAGTGACGCGTCGCCGCGTCAAAACAATGATCCAGATAATACTGGGCAATTTCGGAGCCGGTCGCGAACCAAACATCTGAGAAGGACGTGATGTATTTCAAAACATCGCCCAAATACCGTGTGCGGTGTGCTTGTCCCAAGATGTGTGCGTGCAGTGAAATGCACATGACGCGGCCACTCTCCGCGCCTTCTGCGTATAGGACGTCGAATTGACGTTTCATGGCGTCAGCAAATTGGTCTGCTTCAAATCCAGCGCTTAGAAATGTCGCATCGTTTATTTCCAAAGTGTAAGGCATCGAGATCAGCCTGCCGCTCTTAACGCGAATTGGAAACGGCTGATCGTCGGCAAAAAAATCCGTATAAAAAGACAAGCCCGCTTCTGCCAAGACATCGGGGGTGTTTTCAGTTGCGGCTTGAGGGCCGGGGCCGCCCATGCCCGTGACCTTCACACCGGTAGACTCATAAATGTCGGTAATTACACGTTGAAAGTAGGCAAGCTCAGCGGCGCGATCTAGCCCAAAAGTGAAGCGGGTATTGCACATTCCATGACCGACGAAGTCCCACTTGCGATTGACCGCGGCGGCGCACAAGTCTGGATATTGTTTTAGAGCGCTCGAATTCACAATCGCTGTGCACGGAAGCTCGTATCGGTCAAGGGTCTCAACCATTCTCCAGAATCCGACACGTGATCCGAATTCTTGGTGACAATAGCTAAAGACGTCTGGTTGGGGTGTCCGCGCGTAAGCAGTGATCCAGGGATCATGAGGCGGATCATATTCATAGTGCAGGATATTCGGGCAAAGCCACACTGCCAGTCTGGCACCGTTGGGCCAGTGTATCGGCACTCTTTCTTTGACAGGTAAATATTCGATCCAGGGCTGAGTAGGGCAGAGCCGCGCCCGAGGCGTCGGGGGCGCCCCTAATTTGTACCCGTATTGTAGCATGATTGCTCCTGCGTCAGAACAAACTGAATATGGCAATTCATCTGCCACCTTCGAAAACTCGTTTCGGATCGCGCCCAACGGCAGAGCTTGTCCTGGAAATGTCGAGCGCTCTTGTTCTCACACTATACGAAAATGCGACGGCAATCTTGCTTTATTGACAGCTCATCCTGAAGATGTTTGGTAATAACAAATAATGGACCTGCCTCCGAGAATGCTCGCCGGCGCCGAATGCAATACCGCTTCTAAGCGGCTGCCTGAGGTGTTTGTAAGCAGGGGAAATTGAGATGGCTGCTCCGAACTGGCAGGTAAAAGCTCTGTGCTTTTCTGCCATGGCAGTGGAGGGATACGGACTTCAGTTGGCGGGCGTGGCCGCGATAGGTATTCGAAAAGACCTCGAGCTTTCGCCGGCTCAGATGGGCCTTTTTTTTAGTATTGCATCGGTGGGATTGGCCATTGGGGCGGCGGCTGGCGGTGCAGGGGCAAACCGATTGAGTCGACGATCTATCCTCATAGGCTCGCTCGCGCTTTTTGGTATAGCTTCGATAGCGACCGTCGCTTCGAACGGATTCTCAATTCTGCTGCTCTTTCGGTTGTTTGGCGGTCTTGCGCTGGGCGCGGTTCTTTCCAATGTTATCGCTCTTGCATCGGACAGTAGCCCGCCCGGCCGGCAGTATAGCGGAGTTACCATTGCATATGCTGGAACTCCGCTGGGAGGAGCACTTGTAGCCTCCTTGGCCGTTTTATTTGGCCCTGGTGGCTGGCAGACTTTGTTCCTGTTGAACGGAGTTTCTGGCCTTGTCGTCGCGTTATTCTTTTTTGGTCTTTCCGAAGATAAAGGCCTCCCAACGCCTTGCGAAGTAAACGCGACATTCGATCGTTCTGGCGCTGGGTTGTTTTCAGGCTGGGATCAGACGAAGCGCACGCTGGCATTGTGGATGGTGGTCGGCGGCACGGCATTGATCCTGTATTTGATACTCAATTGGCTTCCGTTGGTTCTCGCGGACAGCGGCCTTTCCGTGAAAAATGCGACGGCAGCGCAAATTGCTTTTACGTCCGTTGGGATTCTGTCTGGCCTTACCGTCGGAAGGGCACTTGAACGGTTCGAGCAGCGGATCGTTTTCTCAGTATTGTTTATCTGCCTCTTTATCTTGTTTTTGACGCTATCACTTGGGGCCCCTAGAACCTGGCTTCTTTATTTGGAAGTTGGCGGACTCGGACTGATCGTGAACGCCTTGCAAGGCGCTTGCTACAGCCTCGCTCCGCCATTGTATCCGCAAAGAACGAGGGCGGTTGGTGTTGGCGCTGCGGTAGCATCCGGGCGCGTGGGAAGTATTATCGGTCCTCTCATAGGGGCGGGTTTGGTGTCATTGCACTTGGGTCCGCAGGGCGTTTTTCTCGGGTTACTCCCCGCTGCGGTCTTGACCGGAATCTGCGCGATCTATCTGGTAACGAAACATGCCGTTCCCAAGTGAGCCTCGTGATGAGCGCCGCCGCTTAGATTTAAGGCGATCACACACGGCAGGCCTTCCAATCAATTCGGATGAGGAATTTATGAGAGGCTGCGTTCTACCAAGGGGGAGAGCGCGGGAGACGGGATGAGGGCGCCGAATTGTGTCTACCGGGTCGCGGTAGTCGCAAGTTCAATAGGTTTTCTGCTTTTTTTTTGCGACGGGGTGCGAGCGCAAGCCAGCTTTCCCCAACCCAAGACTTTTTCCGAACAGGGTGGTGAGGCGATTTTCAAAGGGCTTTGCCGAGATTGCCACATGGCGGATGGCAGGGGCGCGATCGGGGCGGGGGCTTATCCCGCACTTGCGAAAAATCCGAAGCTAGCTGTCGCGGGATACCCAATTTCGGTTGTGACCAATGGCCAAAAAGCCATGCCGGCTTTTGGCCCCATGCTCAGCGATCAACAGGTCGCCGATGTCGTCAATTACGTCCGAACACATTTCGGCAACGCATTCACCGACAAGGCTAGTCCGTCGGATGTGAAAGCGGTGAGGCCGTAGCAGAGCAAATCCAGGGAGAGACAAAATGCGTCCGGGAATTTCATTTGTTGTGGCGGGGTTAATTTGCGCCACTTTGGTCGGTTTCGTGGGCGCCGCTCTGGCGCTGGATGCGATCCATAATCAGGAAAATCCCAAAGCTCCTTACGCCAGCTCAGTCGTCGTGCCGCCCGGTTACACGACTTACTACATCAGTGGATCGCCAGGGCGTGGAGGCGATACCGGGGCTCAGACGGCTGCCGTATTGGCCAACCTAAAGGAACAACTGGCCAAATTGGGCCTTACTTTTGGAGATGTTGTGCAAGCGCACGTGTTCTTGGCGGGCGATCCCGCCAAGGACGGCAAGATGGACTTTCCGGCGATGAATGCTGAATGGTTCAAGGAATTCGGCACGCCGACTCAACCCAATAAGCCGGCGAGATCCGCGTTCCAGGTGGCCGGCATCGCCGGCACGAACACATTGGTCGAGATAGAGTTTATCGCTGTGAAGAAGGCGAACTAGGTCGATACTCGGCTCGAGAAAGTTGGGATGGCATCAGGGTCGAGCGCGTCTAGACAATGAAGCAGGCGTGTTGTGTTATTCGGCCCGAGGGGCCGAGATGACAAATTTGCATGAGTCGCCCGTAACGCTCTATTCGGAAGAAATGGACCGTCGGTGGCGTTCGTCGCTCATGGCGTTCTTTTTGCGGCGCGTTCACGACCGGTGCGAGGCGGAAGATCTGACCCAGGAGACCTTCGCTCGTAGCGTGAAGCGCCTAAGTGCCGTCGATAACACGAATATTGGCTCCTATCTTTTCACCATTGGCGCAAATCTGCTGCGCGACCGCGCCAGGCGAGCTGTCAGTCATCGCGTTGCCGCGCATGACAGCCTTTCTGATGTCAGTGTCAATTCCGACCTGCTTTGCACTGAGGATCAGGGCGCGGAACGCGTTATAATCGCCAAGGAGGCCCTCCAACGCGCCTTGGCGGCATTGGGAGAGCTGGATGCGCGTACGCGTGACATATTTATCTTGTTTCGTCTCGAGAAGATAAGGCAGCGGGAGATAGCTGTCCGTTATGGCATTTCGGTGAGTGCGGTGGAAAAAAAGATCATTAAAGCGGCGGCGCATTTGGCGGCGCGATTGGACCAGGATGATTAAGCGGTTTTTGGCAGCGAGATCATTGACCAACCGCCTTCGGACCGCGGCGCATTGGCATTTGCTCGATGAACGGCCTGTGAAAGATGGTAACCTAGGCACTTGGCTGAAGGATGGCGGCAACAAGCAGGCCTATGAGAAAGTAGATCGCGCTCTGGCGCTGCTCGATAGCCACGCGGACAGCCGGGAACTATCGGAAATGCGGCGCACGGCGCGGAGGCGCTTGGGGCGGGCCTCGTTACCCGTTGGGCGAACGCTCGGCTGGGCAAGTGCAGTTTGTGCGGCCGCACTTCTCCTTGGGGTGGTTATGACCAATCGGCCGTTGCCGGAAAAGTCAGTCATCTATTTCACCGGAATAGGAGAGCGAAAAACTGTAGCACTCGACGATGGCTCTCGGATCATGCTGGATTCCTCGACATCCGTCCGGGTTCTGGGATTCAACCGGCACGGCCGCGCTCTTTCGCTGGTGAAAGGTCGGGCACGCTTTGATGTGGCGCACGACAAGACACGTCCCTTTACGGTCCGAGTTGGGCAGGAGACCGTGATTGCCGTTGGCACCTCGTTTAATGTGGAAAAGCTGCATTCTGAAGTTCTCGTGACCCTGGGTGAGGGGCTGGTCGAGGTGAAACTGCAAACTGCTCCCGGCACGGAGCAATCGGTTTGGCTTAAACCCGGTGAGGAGTTGGCTACCGCCAAGACGGGTACCTACACCATCCACAGCGTGGATTTGCGCGCCGCCGGGGCCTGGCAACGCGGCCAGATCGTACTAAGCGACCGGCCGTTGGATGAAGCGATCGAGGAAGTTAATCGCTACCTCGCCACGCCTGTTATCCTTGATCCCGCAGTTGCGAACATGAAGGTCAGCGGCGTGTTCAATGTCGGCGACCTGGATAATTTTGTGGACGCCCTGACGAGCTATTTTCCTATCCAAGCTACGCGTGAACAGGGCCATGTCCTACTTAAGAGTCGTTCCTAGGATCTTGGATTTTTTCTTTAGCGACTGAGGGTTTGTCCCAGGCCTGCGTTTCACTCTTCACAGCCGCCAAGGTTGTACGGGGAGGGGAATAATGTTCGAGTTTTCACGGGGTCGTGCCGTGTTATTGGCATCGTCAGCCGCCATGGCTTTGGCCGTCCCGGTCGCGGCCGCGGCTCAAGCCGATAAAGTCTACCAGTTCGATATTCCCAGTGAGTCGCTCGGTCAGGCCCTACAGGATTTCGGCCTTACCACCTCGCAACAGATCATCTTCTCGGCTGAATTGGTTAGCGGACAAAATGCGCGACCCCTGCGGGGCCGCTACACGGCCAATTATGCTCTCAACAATTTGCTGCACAACAGCGATTTGACCGTGAACGCCAGCGAGGCTGGCGTTCTGATGATACAGAAAAAAAAAGACGATAGAGCCGCGGCCGAGCGGCCTGTAGTCGTCGCTCAGGCGCAAGTCGCGCCGCCATCCTCGTCCCCGCCCGCGACAGCGGTCGCCGCTAATGAAACCATCATCGTGACTGGCACGCGCGTATCCGGGCTTACCGCCGCGGACAGCGCCGCGCCCGTCACGGTATTGGGCAATGATGCCCTCACCCAGGGAGTAGGCTCCACCAGTCTTCTGCAAGCGCTTGGCCAGACCGTTCCTTCCATCAATCTGCAGACCAACGGCGGCGATCTGGCCAATGCAACGTTATCGGCTGCGTTGCGCGGCTTGAGTGCGAACGACACACTCGTTCTTGTTAACGGGAAACGGCGCCACGGCACTGGTATTTTCAATGTCGGTAACGGCGGCGCGGCGCCGGACTTTTCGTTAATTCCATCGGGAGCCATCGATCATATCGAAGTGTTGCTGGATGGAGCGGCGGCGCAATATGGCACCGACGCAATCGCTGGCGTGGTCAATATCATTCTCAAGCGCAGGTCATCTGGTGGGCGTCTGGAAGCCTCTGCTGGCCGGTATTACACCCGGATGGGTGACTCATACGACGTCTCTTACAACATGGGCTTGCCGCTGTTCGACCGGGGCTTCGTCAATATTACGCTGGACAAGAAATATCATAACGCGACCCAGCGCGGCGGCGCCGACAGCCGTCTTATCAATGCCCTGGGGCAACCGGCACAAGAAGGCACTATTGGCGCCACGCTCAATGCGGCGGGGATTATCCCGTGCAGCGCCGGCGTCTGCGTGCCTCTAGCGACGCGTCAGGCGATCCCTGCAGGCGGCGGCTATGCCAGAAGGGGATATCCCGATGTCAATCGCGAAGGTGATGCCGAGTTCAACATCACAATGGCAGCCTACAACGCCAATTATGATTTCAGCGACACAGTTCATCTCTACAGCTTCGGAACCTGGACGCATAGAATTACCCGATCGAACCAGAATTATCGTCTTCCGAACCAGAATATCGCAGCGTTTGGATCCAACCAACCGTGTAGCGCCGCCAATCACCAGGGCTACAACACGGCAGTTGCCGCGGACGGCATCACGCCAGCTTGTGCCATCGGCATTTCGACGGCAACGGGTCGCTTCGTAGGCGAACCGACGTCAATACCCACTCATCCCTTGCCCGGAGTTGGTACTCTCGGCAACAACGGTTTGAATTCCTTTGGCCGCGTCATTTCCTCGGGCCAGGCTGGTACGCTCTACACGCCGGGGGAGCTTGTCCAATATCCTTTTGGATTCGAGCCTGTCGAAATGCTCGACGAAGACGACTACCAATACAATGCGGGTTTAAAATTTGAGCTAGGCGGGTGGGACGTCGATCTTTCGGCTAGCTATGCAAAAGACATCGATGCAATTCGCAACGTAAACACGGGCAACCGCTCCCTCTTCATCGACACACACACCACGCCTACTGAATTTTATGCAGGTACGTTCACTGCGTCAGAGTTCGTGGGCAATCTGGATGCGTCGCATCAGTTCAACATCGGCATGGCGTCTCCGCTAACGGTCGCCCTGGGCCTCGAGATGCGAGAGGACACCTACCGTATCGGGGCAGGAGATCCGCTCTCTTATTATAAAGAAGGAAGCCAGGGATTTCCGGGTTATCAACCCTCTGATGCGGGAAGCCACAATCGGAAGAATTATGCTGCTTATATCGATTTGGCGGTGGCGCCGATCGAGGCTCTCCAGATCGATATTGCCGGCCGCGCAGAGCATTACACCGACTTTGGTGACACTCAGATCGGGAAAATTACCGCTCGCTACGACTTCGCGCCCGAATTGGGGGTTCGCGGCACACTCTCCACAGGATTCCGCGCACCCACGCTGCCCGAGGAATTCTATTCTGCAACCAATGTCACGCCCACTGCAGCTACGGTTCAGCTTCCCGCCGACTCGCCGGCGGCAAAGATATTGGGCCTCCCCGACCTTGGGCCCGAAAAGTCCACCAGCTACAGCATCGGCGTTGTTGCGCACCCGATTTCGGATCTGAGCATCACGGTCGACGCCTATAGCATCGCGCTGGGCGACCGCATCGTGCGTTCGGGCACGGTCAACAGCGTCGGCGGCGCTATCAACACGCCATTGGTGAACAGTGCCATCCTATCCCATGGCAATGCGCTTGATCCGACCGCCGTGCAAAACGGCATTAGCACCTATCTGAACGGTCTGAGCACGACCACACAGGGTGTCGATCTGACCCTCAACTATCCCACGGACTTCGGAGACTACGGTCTGGTCAACTGGACCGTGGCAGCGAACTACTCACAAACGACATTGCAATTCGTCAAGCCGCCTCCGAGCGTGCTTGTAGCCTCGAATCCCAACGCGACCTTCTTCCCCGCCTATGTCCTGTTCAACTTCGTACACAACATCCCGCAAGAGAAGGTCGCGCTGACCGCGAACTGGACGTTGGACGAATGGGGGATCACGGCTCGTGAAAGTTATTATGGGCCAATGCATCAGTTCGGTACGCCGAATGGCGGCCCTCCATTGTTCAATGTGAGTGAAGCGGATGTGGGCTTATTCGATCTGGAGGGGCGCTACAACGTCACTGAACAGCTGCAATTCGCGGTCGGGGCCAATAATTTGTTCAATATCCGCCCGCAGCCTGGGCCGTTCGCGACAACCGTTCCAAATCCGAACAACGGCGCCGCGCAGCTGGTGAACACGGGAACCAGTGTCGACTTCTATCCGGAAGCGTCGGTCTACAATCCCAATGGCGGGTACTATTACGCGCGCATCACATTCTCATTCTGATTGGGTAGCGAGAGGATGAAGGCCAAAAATCCCCCCGTCAACCGGCGCTCGCTGCTGACGTTGATCGGCTCTGCCGCTGGTGGAGCGGTGATGTACGATATGATGCTGGCGATGGGCTACGCGGCCAGCTCCGACTTTAATGGACCGATAAAGCTGTCGGGTGACGTCAAGGGCGCCTCGGTATTGGTGCTGGGATCGGGTCTCGCCGGCATGACGGCCGCGTATGAATTGCGCCGTGCGGGCTACAAGGTGCAGATCCTTGAATATAACGCCAGGCCGGGTGGCCGGAATTGGTCACTGTATGGCGGAGACGTTTACACCGAGCTGGGAGGCGCTACCCAAAAGGTCCAGTTCGCCAATGGCCTCTACTTCAATCCGGGCCCATGGCGAATTCCTTATCACCATCAGGGCATTTTGCACTACTGCAAGCTACTGGGTGTTTCCATGGAGGTCTTCACCCAGGACAACGACAATGCTTTTCTCCATAACACCAAAGCATTCGGCGGCAAGCCTCAGCGTGTACGCCAAATCGCTGCCGACACAGATGGATATATTGCCGAGCTGCTGGCGAAGGCGAGCAGCCAGAAGCAGCTAAACGGGGCGCTAGGCGCCGACGAAAAGGACGGCTTTCTGCAAATCCTACGCTCGTGGGGCGCATTGGATAAGAATTACGAATACAAGAAGAGCCTCCAGGCGAGCAGTCGCCGCGGCTACGACACTTATCCGGGCGGTGGATTGAGCCCCAGGGCGACGCCCACCGACCCGCTTCCCATGCAGGCGCTTTTCCAGTCAGGCCTTTGGCGATCCGCCAGCAGCAGAGGGGCTCCATTGTTTCAACCCGTCGGCGGGATGGGGATGATCGGAAAAGCATTCGGTAAAACGCTCGATGGCGTTATCAAGTATAATTGCAAAGTCA
>Ga0105240_10013903_pt1 | contig 11019 bp, 11 predicted proteins | sample KBSC54metaG_FD_80426 | JGI IMG/M metagenome (GOLD analysis project Ga0105240, IMG submission 80426) | Corn rhizosphere microbial communities from Kellogg Biological Station, Michigan, USA - KBS C5-4 metaG | ecosystem: Host-associated > Plants > Roots > Rhizosphere > Soil | place: Michigan, USA...
AAACTTTATGCCAAGGTGATCGAAAGCAACGGCGCGGTGCTGGACGACTGATTCGGACCGAAAGAGGCTTGCGTGACCCGCTCTGCCAGGATTTTTCATGAGTTCTTCCGCTAGCAGTCACACTCTTCTCGCCGATCTCGGCGGTACCAATGTCCGGTTTGGCCTGGCCGATTGCACGCAATCGGACCCGCTGCTGTTGGACACGGTTCGCCGTTATCGGGTGAAGGATTTCGGTTCGCTCGCCGAGGCGATCCGCCAGTACCACAGCGACACCGGCCTGACCGCAAAAAACGCGGTCATCGCCGCTGCCGGCCGCATCAGCGACGGCGAAACGGTCAAGATCACCAATAACCCCTGGTCCATCGCGGCGCACAAGCTGTCCGACGAGCTGAAGATGGACTGGGTGCATCTGGTCAACGACTTCGCCGCGCAAAGCATGGCGGTGATCCTGCTCAAGCAGAACGACCTGGTGCCGGTGGGCAAGCTCGCCCTGCCCGACATCGGCTCGCAGCAGGAGCAGACCTTCTGCGTGGTCGGTCCCGGTACCGGCCTGGGCGTGGGCGGACTGCTGGTGCGCGACAACCACTGCAGCGTGCTGCAGACCGAAGGTGGGCACGCCGGCTTCGCCGCGCACAGCCCCGAAGACATCGAGATCCTCAAATATCTCAACGGCAAGTTTGGCCGCGTGTCCAACGAACGCCTGATCTGCGGCCAGGGCCTGGTCAACCTGTACGACGCGATCTGCGCCATCGCCGGCCAGAAGCCGGACGACGTACAGCCCGAGGACATCACCGACCGCGCCAACAAAAACAGCGATCCGCTGTGCGTGCGCACTGTCGAGACGTTCGCCGGCATTTTCGGCAGCGTCGCCGGCGACCTGGTGCTGACGCTTGGTGCGTGGGATGGCGTCTACCTGACCGGTGGCCTGATCCCGGTGCTCCTGCCGTGGCTGGAACGCGGGCATTTCCGGGAACGCTTCGAGGCCAAGGGCCGTTTCCGCGACATCATGGAAAAGGTCCCGACGCAGGCGATCATGAACCCGGAACCCGGCCTGATCGGCGCCGCCGCTCTGGCAGTGATCGAATCGGGTCGCCCCATACTCGCCGAACGGCGACGCTGATCGAGGTACCTCAGTGCTCCGCTTCTGGCGCAAGCGGCAAGTCCAGATCGCCCCGGAAACACTTCGGGCGGAGCAACTGAACGCAGGTCTCGCCCTGGCGATGGAATGGGGCGAGAACTGGTTGAAACCGATCCAGCCGCGCCTGCGCCTGCGCTACCCGCAGCTGACGCAAGCCGAACTCGATGAGTTCAACCGCCTCTGCCAGGAGGCGATGAAATTCGGCCACGACAAAGTCTACGAGCTGGCCATGGCCGCCGGCAGCCGCGTCCACACCAGCGATTTCGAACCCTTGTTCAAAGCGCGCTATCCATGGGCGGACAACAAGAACATCACGCACCTGTTTAGCCAGGGCATGTATTACGCATGGAAAGACGGCGGCCTTTCGTAAACTTGCCTCCCTCGCACCCCTATTCGGAGAAACGCATGTCACGCGCCAACACGGCCTTCCTGTTCGATCTCGACGGCACCCTGATCGACAGCGTCTATCAGCACGTGCTCGCATGGAAGGAGGCGCTGGACAAGGAAGGGGTCGATCTTTCGGTATGGCGTATCCATCGCAAGATCGGCATGAGCGGAGGCCTGTTCACCCACATCCTGCTACGCGAAACCGGCCTGGAGATCACCGAGGAACGGCTGACGCGTTTGCGCCAGTGGCATGCCGAAGCGTATCGCCGCCAGGCCGAGCACGACGAGGTACGCCCACTACCCGGCGCACGCGAATTGCTGCACTACCTCACCGAGCAAAAGATTCCCTGGGCGATTGCCACCAGCGGACGCATGGAGACGGCAAAGCACAACCTCGATGCGCTCGGCGTCGACCCCGGCAAAGTACCGGTGGTGACGCGCGATCAGGTGCGCCACGCCAAGCCCGATCCGGATCTTTTCATTACGGCGGCAGAGCGCCTGGGCATCGATATCCAGAACTCGCTGGTGATCGGCGACAGCATCTGGGACATGCTCGCCGCACAACGCTGCCGGGCCCTGGGCGTAGGCGTGCTATCGGGTGGCTACGGTCAGCAGGAGCTGGAAAGCGCGGGTGCGTTTCGCGTCTATGAAGACCCCGCCGATCTGCTCAAGCATATCGATGAAGTAGCGGCGCGCAGCTAAGCTCTGGGAACCTCGGGTTCGCATCATTTTATCGTCATCCCGGCGAAGGCCGGGATGACGAACAGGATAGGTTTGAAGGCTCAGTGAGTCGCTCCTGCAGCGGCTGCGTTTTTCGCGATGATGATGTTAATCGGTCGTTTGTCAGGCGCGATTCATCGCATCGCGCATGCACGCGAGTAGGCTCTTTGATCATGCGATCGAAGACCTTTCTTATGCGCCCGCTCATCGTCTCCTTGCCGTTGGCCGTCTTGTTGGCAGCCTGCTCGCCGACCGACTCGTCGCCATCCACCTCGCCGCAACAGCCCAAAGCCGCCAGCGCCGCTCCCACCAATGCAGCGCTCGGCTCCACGCAATGGTATGCATGGGTCGATCACATGCTGCAGATCAGCGATGACGGCCACGGTCCCGATCCAGGTTCGGCCGAATGGAACAATGCGGTGCAGGAACAACTTGGCCAGGAAGCGCCGCAAGCACCCCTCGGCTCACCGCAATGGCAACAGGCGGTGGATGCCCTGTTGCGCACGAGAGCCGCGCCGACCTCTTGAAGAACCTCAACCCTCATTGTCGTCCCGGCCTTCGCTGGGATGATGGATAGGAAGAGGCGCCAAGGTCATGCCACAAACCCGATCCGTGAAGATCGAGCACCCGGTTTCAACGCCTGTTCGCTACACAGCCACTGCAGCAGATCACTCTCTCCACATCCTGCATTCGCTTCCAGCCGACGACTGAGTGCGGCAAAGTCGCCCGGCGCGACGCAATCGAGCATGCCAAGCTTCCATATACGCTCGGGCTCTTCCATATCCCGCTTCAACCCGAAGCGTTGCACATAGTGTTCGAGCAGATACCTGCGCTGCTGCAGATCCAGCCACTCGAAACGCAGCTTGAAATCGAAGCGGCGCAGCGCGGCAGCGTCCAGGCTGTCCATCAGGTTGGTGGATGCAACAAATACACCCTCGAAGTCTTCCAGTCGGGTCAGCAGTTCGTTGACCTGCGTCACTTCCCAGCTGCGTTGGGCACCCTGTCGATCGCGCAGGAAACTGTCGGCTTCGTCGAGACAAAGCACCGCACCTTCGCGCTCGGCCTCGCGGAACATGCGTGCGATGGCCTGTTCGGTCTGGCCGATATAGGGGCCGAGCAGATCTGCCGCACGGCGTTTCAACAAAGGTCGATCGATACGCTCGGCGATATGCGCCGCCAAGGCGGTCTTTCCCGTGCCCGGCGGCCCATACAGGCATAGCCGCCCGCTGGGCTGGCGTTGCAGCAGATCGAGCACGGGAGCAATCGGCTGATCGGTGCGCAGCAGCGTGGTATCGAACGTCACCGAGCGGCGACTGCGAACAAGTACAGGCAGGCCTCTCGACTGCAGGATCTCGTTGAGCGAATCGCGCAAGACCCGTTCTGCATCCACGCCCTTCACGTGTCGCATTCGATCGAGCATGCGCGCCGCACGGTCGTAATGAGCGGGTGCAAATGCATCGTTTGCGGCGATGTCGTCCAGCAATGACGGGGCAATGTCCCAGTGCTGCAGCCGCTGCTGCAACATGGTTCGCCGGGTACTGCGCGGCGGTGGCGTCAATTCCAGGACCACATCGAAGCGGCGCAATTGGGAATCGTCCATCTTGCCCAGGCCATTGCCGATCCAGATACAGGGAACGCGGGAGGTCTCCAATTGCCGATTGAGCCAGCTCTTGTAGTTGACTGCGCTGCCCCATGCGCTATCGGATGAACCCAGGACGTCCTCGACTTCGTCGAACAAGAGCAAAGCCTGCCGATTTTCCCTTAGTGCACGCTGTGCGGCCTCGTACGCCTTGAGTCGATTGCGTCCTTCGATAGGCTCGCCGTTGCTGTCGGCGGTACGCACGAGATAGAGCGTGCGTGACAATGCGTTTGCGAGCGTCCTTGCCAGCTGGGTCTTGCCGGTACCTGGCGGTCCATAGAGCAGAACATTCGCCACCTTTCCATCGCCTGGCGCCGTATCGAGATAGGCGCGGATCCGCTCAACGTCCGCCTGGACGTGCGCGTAATCGGCCAACGTCAGCTCGCTTGGCGCCGCCTGTTCAAAGAGCTGCTCAAGATAAACGGACGCATCGCTTGCATCCTCGCTCACCATAGCAAGGACGCCATCGCCAAGCTCGACGCAATCTGCTGCGCCACCATAATTGCCGTGGTAGACCTCGATCAGTCCGCTCGACAGCAGCGCTCCTTTCACTCGCATGCAGCGACGCACGCGATCTTGAGGCAGCCCCAATGCATCGCCCAATAAACGCAGGATGCCCGCACGGTTGGACGGATAACGTTTCTCGTCGCGTGCAGCGGCACCGAGCACGTCGTCGCTATGGACCGTGCAGAAGAACGCAAATACCAGCAACGCATCCGGATCGAGCGAAAACACCTGGGCGAGATCGGCAAACATAGGGTGTTGCCCGATGCGGGTAACCGGCCGGCGATCGTTTCGCTCCAGCATGGCCGCCACCTTGGCGCGCAAGGCGTCGCGATCTTCCGTACAGCGACGCACGCGCAGACGGCGCAGTCCCTGGTGTACCAAAGTAAAAAGTGCGCTGTCGTCGCTCGCACTCGCTTCGAGGCGAGCGCGATACAACCGCAGCAACCACAGGCGCGCCCATCCGGCACGCAGATTCCGTGTAGACGTATTCATCATTTCACCAGCGCAACATGCGCCAAAGACAAAGGTTCACGACAACGCGACAGGGCCATCCTGTGCGATGCAAACGTCCCTTAGGACGCGGTGAAAAGCCTCGAGTGATTGATGACACGCATAGCGGCAGCCTCTTGGGCTGGGTAGGAAAGTGGGCGCACTCTAGCGGGGCGATTCCGCGGGTGCAAGTGTCGCCGCATCCGATAGTCGATGACCGTGAGGCGTCCAAAGCAAAAGAGCCGGCATACGCCGGCTCTTTTATCGAAGGCGTGCGAGGTTACTTCTGCTTCAGGCCACGATCGATCAGCATCGGCTCCACGCTCGGTTCCTTGCCGCGCCAGGTGCGATACATCGTGCCCAGGTCCTGCGTATTGCCCTGTGACAGGATCATCTTGCGGAAGCGATCGCCGTTGTCGCGGGTCAGGCCGCCATGCTCCTTGAACCACTCGAAACTGTCGTCGGCAAGCATCTGCGTCCACAGGTAGGCGTAGTAGCCGGCAGCGTACCCATTGCCCCAGATGTGCTCGAAGTAACTCGAGCGATAGCGCGGCGGCACGTAGCTGAGATCGACCTTGTTCTTGGTCAACGAGTCAGTTTCGAACTTGTCGGCGTCCTGCTTGGGCGCATCGGCGCCAAGCGAATGCCAGTCCATATCCAGCAGGGCGGCGGCGACCAGCTCGGTCATGTCGTAGCCCTTGTTGAAGTTGCCGGCCTTCTTGATCTTGTCGACCAGAGCTTGCGGCATCGGCTCGCCGGTCTTGTAGTTCTTGGCGAAATTGGCGAACACCTTCGGGTCAGTTGCCCAATGCTCGTTGAACTGCGACGGAAACTCCACGAAATCGCGTGCCGTGCTGGTGCCCGACAGCGATGGGTACTGCGAATCCGCAAACATGCCATGCAAGGCGTGACCGAACTCGTGGAACATGGTAATCACGTCGTCGAACGACAGCAGTGCCGGCTGGCCGGCAGCGGGCTTGGTGAAGTTGGTGACGTTGTAGACGACCGGCTTGGTGCCCAGCAACTTGGACTGATCGACCAGGTTGCTCATCCAGGCGCCGCCGCCCTTGTTGTCACGCTTGAAATAATCGCAATAGAACAACGCCATCGACTGACCGTTGGCGTCGAATACTTCGAACACGCGCACATCCGGCTGCCACACCGGGATGTCCTTGCGCTCCTTGAACGTCAGCCCGTAAAGCTGGTTGGCTGCATAGAACACGCCGTTCTGCAGCACGTTGTCGAGCTCGAAATACGGCTTGATCTGGCCTTCATCCAGGTCGTACCTGGCCTTGCGTACCTGCTCGGCATAGTGCTCCCAATCCCATGCGGCGACCTTGAAGCCACCCTTCTGCTTATCGACAACCGACTGGATGTCCTTCGCCTCGACCTGTGCGCGCGCCGTCGCCGCCGGCACCAGGTCCTGCATGAACTTGGTTGCCGCTTCGGGCTTCTTCGCCATCTGGTCTTCGAGTTTCCACGATGCATAGTTCGGGTAGCCGAGCAGTTGGGCCTGCTGCGCGCGAATCTGTGCGATGCGCTCGATCATGTCGCGCGTATCGTTGGCATCATTCTTTTCGGTGCGGCCCCAGGAGGCCTTGAACAACGATTCGCGGGTATCGCGGTCGTTCAGATCCTGAAGCGCCGGTTGCTGGGTGGTGTTCTGCAGCACGACGACATATTTGCCGTCGAGCTTGCGATCCTTGGCCGCGCTTTGGGCCGCGGTAATTTCGGCATCGGACATGCCCGCCAGCTTGGACTTGTCATCTACCACCAACGCAGCGGCCTTGGTGGCAGCCAGCAACTTGTTGGAGAACTGGGCAGTCAGCGAGGATTCCTCCTTGTTGAGGTCCTTCAGCTTGGCCTTGTCGGCATCGGACAACTTGGCGCCGCCACGCACGAAATTCTTGTAGGTCACTTCGACCAGACGCAGCGACTCCGGATCGAGCTTCAATGTGTCGCGCTGGTTGTAGATCGCCTCGATACGCGCGAACAACTTGCCATTGAGGGTAATGGCGTCCCGGTGTTCGGAAAGCTTGGGCGCTTCCTCTTCCTGCACCTTCTGCAACAGGTCGCTGGTATTGGCTCCGGCGACGGTGTCGAACGCCCGCCGCACGCGAGCCAGCATCGCGCCGGTTTTTTCCATCGCAACAATGGTGTTGTCGAAGGTCGGCGGCTCCGGATTGTTGGCGATCTTCTCGATCTCGGCCAGATGCTGCTTCATACCCTCTTCGAGCGCGGGCTCGTAATCGGATTCCTTGATCTTGTCGAACGGCGGTGCCTGATAAGGCAGCGTGCTCGCGGCAAAGAAAGGATTGCTCGAAATGGAGGCAGCAGCTGCGGGCGCCGCCGCCGTGCTGGTGGCAGCGGTGGAACCCGAGGCAGCCGGCTGCGCGGGCTTGGAGGCGTCCTGGGACTGCTGCGAGCAGGCGCCGAGCGCAAGTGAAGTGGCGATGACGAGCAAACGAAGACGTAGCATTGGGGCTCCCCGGGTCAAAAAGTGCCGCGCCCGCAAGGCGCGACTGAAACAAGATAGTTCTCGACTCTAACCACAGCCGGTCTCTTATTCCAAGACCCACAAGCCATGCATGGCCGACACTTGCGACATGAAAACGGCCGTGCACAGGCACGGCCGTACGAGGTCAGCGTGGCCCGCGCGGTCTTAACGCATATCGCGCAATTGCCAGGCCGGTCCGATCAGAAGATTCAGCCGATGACGCACGATGCTCATCGGCAGGCTGGTGACCGCCTCGACATCGGTCTTGAGGTCCGCCACCTTGCCGGTGACGTTTGCGTTGGCATCGGTCGCGCCCAGGCCCGGATCGACCTCGTCGGGCTCGGCTTGCTTGGCGCGCCAACGTTCGAACAAGACCGGACTGCGCAGCGCTTCCTGCAGTGCAGCAGCAAAGTCGTTGGGACCGGCGCCGTCGTAGCTCAAATCCGGGTCGTTGCCGCGCGCGTGGGCCAGATCGGCAATGGAAAGGAAATAGTGGTGGAGCGACGACATGGGTGCCTCCTGCAAAAGGTTGAAATAGTTTGGGCGGCTGCGTCCGGGCAGGCGCTCAGCATAGCAAAGCGGTCGCGTCGGCCAGCACATCGCTCGCCTGCGCCGGCGACACGCCATAAGGCAGCACACCCATACAGGGCGCGGACAATAATTCCCGCAAGGTCGTGAGGTTTTCGTCGACTGCCGCCATTGACGGGTCGATGCGATTGCCGATCCAGCCGACCAGCCGGCAACCATCCGCCTCGATGGCCCGTGCGCTCAACAAGGCATGATTGAGACAGCCAAGCCTGAGCCCCACCACCAGAATGACCGGCAGCGTCCAGCTCCTGGCGATATCGGCGGCAAACAATCCCGGCGCCAGCGGCACCAGCCAGCCGCCAACGCCTTCCACGATCACGGCATCGTGATCACGGCAAAGCAGATCGAATGCCTTGCGCAGCGGGTCCAGCGAAATCTGCCGGGACTCGTGAAGCGCAGCCAGATGCGGTGACAGCGGCTCGCGCAGCGCCATCGGATTGACCGTCTCATACGCCGCATGCGGCGTGCTGCTCGCACCGATCAGCGCGACCGCATCGTCGTTACGCAATCCCTCCGGCGTTTCCACGCAGCCGCTGGCCACAGGCTTCATGCCGCACACGCGCCGCTGCGTTTTCTGCAATGCGTGCAGCAACGCGCAACTCGCATGCGTCTTGCCGACACCGGTATCGGTGCCGGCGATAAACCAGGCCTTGCTCATGATGCGGCGGCCAGCATGCGTCGCGACCAGCGTCCGGCCAACGAATACACAAACGTAAGAAGGAAATAGATGAAGCCCGGTATGGCACTCCACCAGCCACCGTCGGGCGCCACCATCGCTACCAGTACGGAAAGCAACGCAACACCCATCGAACCTACCTGCACATAAAGCGATTCACGCGCCTCGATCACTTCCTCGCGCGACGCATCGTGCATATGCCGCAGGCTATGTCGATACAGCAGCGCCAGGCAGCCAGCCATGCAGGCATAGGCCGTGCCATAGCACAGATAGAGCAAAGTCATGTCATGAGCCTGCTCGATCACCAGCGCATCGGGCAGCAGCTTGCCGGTAAACCCGTTGTAGACCGCGTTGAACATGGCAGAGAACACCATGTTGAGCGGATAGACGAAAATCAGTGCGAAGAACACCAGCATCAGGCTGATCTGTACGCTGGTGGTGTCATGCACGCGGCAGCGCTCACGCCAGCGCACATGGCGATACCAGAACACCAACATGGTAGCGAAGCTGCAGGCAAACGCCGGAATGCGGTTCAAGGCCAGCAGCATCTCATGCAGGTCGCGCGGCACCTCGGTACCGGCGATCGCCAGAATGCTTACCGCAAATGCGAACGCCGCATCGAAAAACCCATCCAGCCGATGCGCCTCGATCAGCCCCGCTCGCCGCTCGCGCCGTTGTTCATCCATACCAGTACCGATTCCCATGCTCCCCCAAAGAGCAAGAGTTTACGCGAAGAGCCAAGCCCCCCCCTCACCCCACCCTCTCCACCGACAAAGTGCCGAGTGAGAGGGTCAGCATGCGCGAGGAGGCAGGACCAGCCGGCTCTCAGCTCTTACTCACTCCTCACTCCTCTTCACTCACTACTTTTCTGCTCACGCATCACCCCGAGCCCGAGCGAGGGCTGAGCAAGCGCTTCGACCACCCCCTTGCACTTCACCCCACCCCATCCCATCTTCACTCCACCTACCGACAGTCCTCGCCCAGGCCCCAAGCATGTTCGAAATCCAATCCCATACCGCCGCCAGCAAGCCCGAGCTCTACCAGGACCTTTGCGAACAGGCGCGAGGCATCCTGGCCGGCGAGCCGAACGTGATCGCCAATGCGGCGAATTTCGCGGCCCTGGTCTACCACAGCCTGCCCGACTTCAACTGGGCGGGGTTTTATCTGTATGACGGCACCGAACTGGTCGTTGGCCCGTTCCAGGGCAAACCGGCGTGCATCCGCATCGCGCTGGGTCGTGGCGTCTGCGGTACCGCGGCCGAGTCGCGCCAGACCCAGCTGGTCCGCGACGTCCACGCATTCGAAGGGCATATCGCCTGCGACGCGGCATCCAATTCGGAGATCGTGGTGCCACTGGTCCACGCCGACGGCAGCCTGTTCGGCGTATGGGACGTGGACAGCCCCTCGGTTGGTCGCTTCGATGACGAAGACCGCGCCGGCATGGAGGCGCTCTGCGCGGTCTTCATGGAAACGGTCAAAGCGAGCAATTAGCCAAGACAAAGTGAGAAACGGGCTCGCCTCGGTCCGCTCTCACTCACTTCTCAGCCCTCTTCACCACTGGCCTCTTTAGGGAGCTTCTAGAAACCTGGGTGAATCCGGCCGCTGCGCGACCTGTAAATGGTCAACAGTAAACAGAGAGAGCAGAGAGCCAAGCGTTGAGCTGACGAGGCTCGGCTTTTCCCGTTGACCCTTTACAGCGCCAAAGGCGCGACTTTCCAGGCCGCACAGCGGCCGACTTTACGATTTTTAGAAGTCCCCACTGGCAATTCGCCCCTGCCGGAGCAGCCGCATGACGGCGTCCCGGGCCTCGTCGACGCCAGTACCGGCGGGTGAGGAGAAAATCTGGGCCGTGGCGTGCAGGCCATCGGGGAAGCTCTTGCGCATGGCCGCCAGGGCTTGCGCGGCCTGGTTGCGTGAAAGCTTGTCCGCCTTGGTCAGCAGCAAGTGGCAAGGCAGCCCGGTGACGAAGCAGAACTCCAGCATCATCCGGTCGAATTCCTTCAGCGGATGGCGGATATCGGCGATCAGCACGACGCCTCGCAGGCTCTTGCGTTGGTTCAGATACGCATCGATCTCCTGCTTCCAGTGCTCGCGCAGCGGCTCGGGCACCTTGGCATAGCCATATCCGGGCAAGTCGATCAGGCGTGCCTCCAGTGGTGGCTGGCCTTCGCCCTGCGGCACAGGAGGCAACGAAAAAGCCACCATCTGCTGCGTGCGGCCCGGCGTCTTGGACGTGCGCGCGAGGCCACGATGCGCCGTCAACGCATTGAGTGCGCTGGATTTGCCGGCATTGGAGCGGCCGGCGAACGCGACTTCCGCGCCACTATCGGCGGGCAGTTGATGGACACGATGGGCGGCCAGCACGAACTGTGCGCCCT